>Ga0302294_10000101_pt1 | contig 25526 bp, 16 predicted proteins | sample III_Fen_N2_3_FD_194550 | JGI IMG/M metagenome (GOLD analysis project Ga0302294, IMG submission 194550) | Peat permafrost microbial communities from Stordalen Mire near Abisko, Sweden - III_Fen_N2_3 | ecosystem: Environmental > Terrestrial > Soil > Wetlands > Permafrost | place: Sweden: Abisko...
TTCCGATCACGCGTTGGCCGACTATAGTGAAGCGCTACGACTCGATCCTAAATCCAAAGCCGCCCTTCTATGTCGGCAGACGGTGCTGGCCCTGCTCAATAAGTTTCCTCAAGCGCTGGCCGATAGTGATGCCCTCATCGAGCTGGACCCTAAAAAGGCGGCTTATTACAAAGAAAGAGCGTGGATCAAACAGCTGAAGAAAGACTACGCGGGGAGTCTGGACGATGTCGGTCATGGCATCGCGTTGGACAAAAAGGACGCCTCCTTTTTTGAGCTGCGTGCCAACGTGCTCGTCGAGGCCGGTTCCTATTCCGAGGCGCTGGATGATTTTGGCGCTGCGATTCGGTTGGATGGGAAGGACGCAGAAAACTATAACGAGCGCGCGATGGTCCTGAGAAAACTTGGCCGTTATCGGGAGGCGATCGAAGATTTCCGTGACGCTGGGCGGCTCGACAAGGCAACTGGCCTGTACGCCAACAACCTCGCGTGGATCCTGGCCACCTGTGCCGACGAGAAATTTCTTGATGGGCCCCAGGCGGTGGTTTTGTCCACACAAGCTTGTGAGAAGTCGGCGTGGAAAGATCCGGTGGATCTGGACACGCTCGCCGCCGCTGATGCGCGGGTCGGGGATTTTGAAAACGCCGTGCGCTGGCAGACAAAGGCCATCGAACTCACCCAAGACGTAGCGATTGCGGAGGAGTTTCGCGCACGGCTGGCTTTATATCAGCGCAAGGAAGCCTACGTCGAAAAACCGGCCGACCAGGAGAAAATCGACTGGTCGCTGCAACGCTCGGCGTGTTTCGAGACGATTTGGAGCACGGTCAACGAGAACTATTTTGACACCACATTTGGAGGAGTTGACTGGGTCTCCATGCGCGAAAAATACCGGCTGCGCCTGTGGGCCGCGACGGACAAACGGGCTTTGCGCGGTCTGCTTCAGGGCATGCTCGACGAGTTGCACCGGACACATTTTGCCATCGTGCCGCGGGAGTTGTCGGTCCTCACACCAGAAGAACGCGGCCGCATCGGTTACACGGGAGCAGAGGCGGCATCGGTCGAGGACAAGGTCACAATCGTGCGGGTGAAACCTGATTCGCCGGCGCAGAAAGCCGGGCTCAAACCGGGCGACGTGGTCCGGAAGGCAGGCACCGTCGTTTTGAGCGAAATGGCCACCAAGATGGCCGAGAGTGTGGACTCGCCGCGGAGGCGGTTGCTCTATCTGCGCGGCTTCGTCAACTGGTGGCTGGCCGCGCCGGTGGGCAATGAGGTCGTGCTGGAATTGGAAGACGCTGCCGGCGCGGTGCGTGAAGTGAAAATGTTGTCGGTCCCCTTTGAAGGAATCTGGTCGGAACCAATGGGTTTTTGCCCCTCGGAGCCGGTTGAGGAAGAGACCAGTCGCGGCCCTGACGGCGTGGTCTACCTGCGATTCAACGTCTTTGCGTTGCCGGCGATGAATGAGTTCAAACGCTGCGTGCATTCAATGAAAGAGGGCGAAGGGCTGATCATCGATCTGCGCGGGAACCCCGGCGGGATCACGCTGATGGCGCCCGGAATTTTCGGTAGGTTGAGCGCGGCGGAAGTGTCGCTGGGCACGATGCACCGTCGCTATGGCACGGAGGAATTTACGGCCTATCCCCAACGCGGCGCATTTCTGGGGCCGGTGGCGGTGTTGGTTGATTCGGCTTCGGCGTCCACCTCGGAGATCCTGGCCGCGGGATTGCAAGAAACCGGCCGGGCGAGGATTTTTGGCGAGGCGACCGCGGGCGCGGCCCTGCCGTCGATGTTCCGCAATCTGCCCACGGGCGACATGCTCCAATACGCAGTCGCTGATATCAAGACACCGCACGGGATGTTGATCGAAGGCAACGGAGTGACGCCCGATGAGCCTGTCGCCCTGCGCCGGGCAGATTGTGCCGCTGGGCGGGATCCGGTGCGGGAAGCGGCAGAACACTGGCTGGCGACGCAGCGCCAAAAGCCAGCGGCGGAGGTTGCAAAAAAATGAGAACGGTCGCCAAGAAATTTGGAACGCTTGCGTTGCCGTTGGTGCTTGGCACCTGGTTCGTTGTACTGCTGGCCGGATTGGGTGGTTGCGCCTCGCCCTCGCAATCGGAGACGCAGCAAGAATTCAATCAACGGATCAAGGCGCAGGGCGACCAGCCGACCGCGGCGCAACGGGTTGAGCAGGAGCAGGCTTTTGAAAAACAGCGGGTGCGGGCGGTGCTTGAGCGCTGGCTGGAGGCGCAAGGCGGTCGCCGTCGTCTTGCTTCGCTGCAAAATTTCCAGTGTTTTTTTCGGGTGGAAGAGGGGGGAGCCCGCAACTACCTCAGCACGGTCGAGACCGCAGACGGTCGCTATCGCTACGATCTGTTGATCGGGGGCACCTTCAATATCAGCGGCGGCTTTGACGGCACTTTGGGCTGGCAGAACGCGGGCACCCTGGGCGTCGGTGTTTACCCTGGTCTGCGCGGCGATCCCTATTGGAGTATGGGTTGTGTCCGCGCAGTGCAGGTGGAGAAACTATTCCCGGTGCGCCGCTCTTTACCGGACGAGCAGGTGAACGGTCGGCCCTGCTCAGTGTTAGGACTTACCGCCGAAGGCAAATCGGAGGAGCGCTGGTTTTTCGACCAGGGAAACGGCCAGCTCGTGCGCGTGACGCGGGGGACCGGCAGTCAGGAGATGAGCGTTACGTACGCGAATTTTCGCGCGATGGCCAAAATCAAACTCCCTTACACGATGACGATTTCGAATCAGGGCAAAACGTCGACCGTTTACACCATCGTGCGGGCGCACGCCAACACCCCGCTCAAGTCGGCCGAGTTTTCTCCCTCGGACGAAGTGCGGAAGCAGGCGCAGGAGGTGGACGATTTGCTCAAGCGTAATGCCGGTGGTGGTTGGCAGGCCGGAGCCGAGACACAATCGTGCCTGGCCCATGCCACCATCGAATCGGCCACGAACGGCGTCAAAACCAAGTTGAACGTTTATCGCCGCAAACCCGGTTTCGTCCTCGTCGAAAAAGACTCCGCCGGCCTCGGGCATTCCGTGAGTGGCTACGATGGTTCGGTGGGCTGGGAGGACAACGAGATCCTCGGCTCCCACGTGTTAAAGGAAGGCGAAGTGAATGATCTTCTCTCTCTCTCCTGGTTGGGGAACGACCCGTACCTGCGGGAACGTTTTCCCCTTCGCGCAAAATTGGGCGCGACAACCGTCGATGACCGCAAAGCCGTCACGCTGCGTCTGCGGACCTTCAGCGGACTCAACGGAAAGTTTTACTTCGACGAGGAAAACGCCCGTCTACTTCGCGTCGAGATGGAGGGGAATCCGGCGCTTGGTGCGCAGGCGTTGAAGCTGATCTACTCCGACTATCGCACCGTGGGAGCGTTCACCATGCCCTTCCGTGTCGTCTACGAAACCAGCGGATCGCAGACGGTCATCACGTGCGACTCGGTCGAGCTGGGCGTCGAAATGCCCGACTCACTATTTAAGCCGCGCACCGACGGCGATTGAGGGCGCAGGGTGAATTCTACGAAAGAATTAATCTGGATTTCATGAAAGAATTAATCTGGAACTCAGGAACACTGGAACGAACCGGAAGGCACTAAAGGTTTGGACGTAGTCGCTGCCATTAAGCAGCGATTGATCGCAGGAGCACGAGCTCCCTCGTCTTAATCGACGCGGCTACAATGTCTGAAATACTCCGTTCCTGAGTTCCGGTGTTCCAGATTCAATCCGCCAGTAAAACCGATCTGCGTTTTCTAGCCGTCAAACCGGTAGGTGGTGTTGAAGATCAGCTGGATTTTATCCGTCACAAAGATGCGGACTTTGATTTTGCCGTGGACCGCGTCATCGGGCGTGGCGCGGCCGGTGATTTTGCGTTCTTCACGGCCATTGTTTTCGGCGTGGCCTTTGAACTCAACGGTTTCGCCTTTGGCGACGCGGGCTAGATCTTCGTCGGACACCTCCAGACGGAACGTGCCGTGCTCGTTCATAAAAAAATACGGGAAAACCTTCGCCCTGTAATCGCCGGTATAGACACCGTTCTGCCGGGCCAAGGGCGCAACGAGGAGCGTGACTTTGCCAATATAGATCGAAGTGGAGGACGTCTCGACCGTGATCTTGTCGGTATTGCTGGCGCGCACCCCGGAGGCCATCCCAAGAAACAAGGCCAGACAGAAGAAAGTGAGCGAGCGACGCGAACGCATGGACTACGACTTTGCGGATGGCCTGGAGGTCGGCCAGCACGAAAATGGCTTGCGAGTGCGGCGGAGAAGAACCTCGAGAAGTGCATTCTTTCGCGTTGCCCCGCTGCTCTCGGCAGAGTCTTTTATTGGGTATGGCCAAACCCTCACAAGCCACTTGGGGCGGACGTTTCTCCGCCGGCCCCGCCGATTTGATGCTCACGTTCAGTGAGTCTGTGTCCTTTGACCAGCGGCTCGCGCCGTTCGACATTCAAGGCAGTAAGGCCCACGCGGCCATGCTCGCGCATGTCGGCATTATCACCGCCAAGGAGCGTGACGCGATTCACGCCGGGCTTGATGCGATCCTGGTCGAAGTCGAAGCTGGAACCTTTGTTTGGGAAACAAAACTCGAAGACGTTCACATGAACATCGAGCAGGCGTTGACGAAACGTGTTCCCGCCGCCGCACGGTTGCACACGGCGCGCAGTCGCAACGACCAAATCGCCACCGACATGAGGCTATTTTTCAAAAGTGCCTGTGCGGTGCTTGGGGAAAAAATCGCCGCGGCCCAACGTGCCATTCTTGCCGTCGCCGAGGCCAATGCCGACGTACTCATTCCGGGCTACACGCACCTGCAACGCGCGCAGCCGGTTTACCTCGCACATCATCTTTTTGCCTACTTGGAAATGTTGCAGCGCGATCACGCCCGGTTTGCCGAAGTCGCGGCGCACGCCAACTGGTGTCCGCTCGGTGCTGGCGCGATCGCCGGCACCACGCTGCCGATCGACCGCGAATTCACGGCGAAGGCGCTCGGCTTCGTCGATTCAAAAGGCCGCCCGCAGGTCACACAAAACTCCATGGACGCCGTGGCCGACCGCGACGTGTTTATCGAATTCGCTGGCGCTTGCGCCTTGTTCGGCGTGCATCTTTCGCGTATCGCCGAGGACCTGATTTTGTGGATGAGCGCGGAGTTTAAGTTCATCGAATTACCCGACGCGTTCTGCACCGGCTCGAGTTTGATGCCGCAGAAAAAGAATCCTGATTCCTGCGAGCTGATGCGCGGCAAATCCGCCCGGTTGCAGGGCAACCTGCATACCTTGCTCACGCTCGCGAAGGGCCTGCCGCTCACCTACAATCGCGATTTGCAGGAAGACAAACCTCCGGTTTTCGACAGCTTTGACCAGACTGCGCTTTGTGCTGACGTGCTCGCCGGAACGATCGCGGGGCTGACGGTAAATCGAGGGCAGTGCGCCGAAGCCGTGAGTGACCCGGCGTTGCTTGCGACCGATCTGGCGGACTATCTCGTGAGCAAGGATGTACCGTTCCGCGAAGCGCATCACGCGGTGGGCGCGGTGGTGAAAATCGCCGAAAAACTCTCGATGAAACTCAACAACCTTCCGCTAGAGGAAGTGCAGTCGGTCCACAAAGCCTTTGGGCCCGACTGGGTGAAGGTTTTTGATCTGGATCGGGCGATGGCCAAACGCACCGGCACAGGCATGCCCGGCAAAGCCCAGACCAAAAAACAATTCGCGCGCTGGGAAAAACTGTTGGCGAAGTGAGTTTTTTATCGCGGAAGAGCGGAAGCACAGAAGAAGCGTTATAATCCCAAAGGCGCTGCTGAACTTACCACTAATCTCCACTGATAAAGGGCTGTGCGGCCTGATCTTTCTCCTTCTTTTTCGTCTTTATCTTTCTCTCCCACGGATTTGAGGAGAACGAGAAAGATAAAGAGAATGAATAAAGATTTAGCAGGCACAATGCCCCCTGCATGACGGGCGGTTCACTTGGGTTGCAGGCAAAAAGATGGCGGCGGTCGCGCGGGCGCATCAGTGGCTTTGCGTCACGCCAGCCGCCGCCGATGCGCTACAAACAATAATTGGCTGCCGGTTCTAGAGCGGTAGCCCGTGCCTGTTGGGATTTGGTCACCTCGAAACAACCGCCAAGTGAACCAGCGATAGGCGGACCGTTTGTAACGTAATACGTTACAAACCGGCTCGTAGGTACAAATAAATAAACGCGGTGTCGAACAGTGTTGCGCTCCTAAAATCGGCGAGGCCTGTCGAAGGACCGGGCGATTGTATTCATCGAGCCGATTCACGAAAAGCGCAAAGACCGCATGGCGAGCTCGCCCTAAGGCTCGGCGACCGCAACGCGAAGAGCGCCCTGGCCTACGCCGAGGAACCACTCGGAAAGTGAGCGACCAGGCTGTGCGGCATGATCTTTCTCATTCTCTTTCGTCTTTATCTTTCTCTCCCGCGGATTTGAGGAGAACGAGAAAGATAAAGAGAATGAATAAAGATTTAGCAGGCAGGTGCGCCCCGGACCGCAGACTGCGGCTTCTGCAATGCATCGGGACTTGCCCCGGAGATCTTTACTCTCTGAGTCCAGGCAGCTCAGTTTCTGTGCTTCCGCTTTCCCTTGTTTGCGCGATTAAATGAGCCCTCCATGCTGCCGCGACTTTTCCCAACCCGGGCGTCTGATCCAATCTTGCACCCTTACCGGAGCGGACTGGTGTTCGGCTTTTTCAATGCCTTCACCTGGCAGGTGGCGATCAGCACTCCGATGGTGCTGTTCCTGCAATGGCTGGGCGCGTCGCCCTTTCAGGTGGGGCTCGCCTATTCGTTCGTGTTTTTATTGATGGCGCTGCAGTTGGTCTCGACCGTGATCTTTCCGCGTTTCGGTTACCGGCGGGTCATGCTTTCGGGGTGGAGCACGCGGACGTTGTTTGTGGCCTTGCCAATTTTGATCGCCTGGAGCGTGTCGATCGACGGCGTGGGCGGCTGGCGTGTGTACGCCATGGTGGCGTGCGTATTTTTCTTTTGTCTGCTTCGCGCGATCGGGCAGGCGGCGTTCGCACCGTGGATCATCGCGTTACTCACGCCGGAAAAATGCGGACGTTATTTTGCGGCGGATCAATACGTATCGGCGGTTGGCGGTGTGCTGACGCTTGTCGTCTGCACGGCGTTGTTCTGGACACTGCCGGTGCGCCAGGCGCTGATGTCGGCCTACGGTTTTGCGCTGATCGGTTCGGTGGCTGCGGTGTGGTTTTTGCGCCAGATGCCGGATGCTGGGCGGCCGGCGCCGGCGAGTGTGGCGGGAGTTTTGCGCGGCGTGTGGCGGCATGCGACGCAGCCGTCGTTGTTTCGTGAATACGTAATTTTATCGGTGCTGTTTGCCGCCATGACGACCCCGCTTCCGCCGTTTTCGGCCTATTATTTGAAAGCGGTGCCGCACTTGTCCGAGGGCCGCATCATGGTGTTGGAAATCTGTCGTTACGGCGGTGCAATCGTCGTGGCCGGGGTAATGCAGACGCGGCTGGATCGTCACGGTGCCCGGCTGTATCTGGTGGCGTCGGCGCTGGCGCATGTGGTGGTGGCCTCCTATTGGGGCTGGGCGCTGTGGCAGGGCGGGTTAAATATGCCCGCCTTGTTTGTGGTGTATTGGCTGATCGGTGGCGCTCAGGCGGCGTGCGTTGCGGGGAATCTGAATTTTCTGGCGAAGATCACGCCGCCGGCGGAGCGGACGTTGATGGTGACGTTTCAGGCGGCGGCGATTGCGTTGGGCGGCGGGTTGTCGGCGTTGCTTTGGGGTTACGTTTTGAAACGCGGCGGAGTGGGCGGTGGAGCTCCGGCGATCAACGTGACGGCGTTTGGCGTGTTGATGGCGGCGGTTTTTGTGACGGGTGGTTTTCTCGCGTGGCGGCTGGCGCGAATGCCGGATGCGAAGGCGAAAGAAAATAGTCTCTGAGAAGGGGAAAGACGGAGAGGTGCAGTTATTCCGTGCTTCCGCTCTTCCGTGTTTTCGCGATCGGCTTGGGATGATTTTGGGGAAATCGCAGAAACGCTGAACAACGGAAACGCTGAATCGGAATACCGGATTCATTCTCTGAGTCTTGGCTCTTCAGTTTCCGTGTTTCGTCCTTCCGCGATGGAGCTTGTTTGGTTTCGAGGAATTATGATCATTGGTGCTGTCTATGTCGAAGATCCGCGTCCTGCCTGATCGTGTTGCCAATCAAATCGCTGCCGGCGAGGTGATTGAGCGCCCGGCTGCGGTCGTGAAGGAACTTGTGGAAAACGCCCTCGACGCCGGTGCTACTCGGGTCGAAGTGGAGTTCAACCACGGCGGGCGTTCTTATATGCGGATCGAGGACAACGGCAGCGGTATGTCGCGGGACGATGCCTTACTGGCGTTGGAACGTCATGCCACGAGCAAGATCGCCGAGGCTGACGACCTGAACCGGCTGGCGACTTTTGGTTTTCGCGGCGAGGCCCTGCCTTCGATCGCCAGCGTATCCCATTTTACCCTACAGACACGCGAGGCGGTGAGCGATGCCGGTTCCGAGATAGTGATCAATGGCGGTCGGATGGTGCATGTGCGCGATTGCGGGCGGCCGGTGGGCACGCGGATCGAGGTCACGCATCTTTTCAACTCGGTGCCGGCGCGACGGAAATTTCTCAAGAGCGACACGACCGAGGCCGCGCACATCATCCACGGCGTGCGGCTCTACGCGCTGGCGTTTCCGCAGGTGGCGTTCACGCTGATCGAGGAAGGGCGGGCGATTTTTAAGTCACCGCAATGTGCCACCCTGGAGGAGCGCATCGCGGGGATTTTCGGCCGGCAGACGGCCGAGGGGCTTTTCGCGCTGGAGGCCGAGGAGCCGGGCATGAAGTTGCGCGGACTGGTCGGCCGGCCCGGCGTCGGACGCGCGACGCGGCACGAGATGATCTGTTTCGTCAATCAACGCCCGGTCGACAGCCGAACCTTGAATTATGCTCTCATCGAGAGCTTTCACGAATCGTTGCCTAAGGGACGCTATCCGGTCGCGTTTGTGTTTTTCGACATCGATCCGGCCGCGGTCGACGTGAACGTGCATCCGGCGAAACGTGAGGTGCGTTTCCGCAGCGAGTCATCGGTGCGGGCGTTTGTGATTCGCGCGGTGCTCGGCCGATTGCGCGAGTTCAGCGAAGCGTCGGCGCCGAATGGTATCGCGGGCACGGTGGCGGGTTCGGCCGAGATCGGAGATAACGGGCGGATGGCGCATCTGCCGGTGCCGGCGACGCCAGGCTTGCCTCCGGCGACTAGTTTAGGACAGCGAGAGTCTGAGCGGCGCGCTAGGGATAGCGCGCCCATCCTTGCGCCGGTGACGGTTGCGCTCAGCAAATCCGGTTTCGCGCCACAACCTTTCGCTTCATCACCGCCATCAGGTCCGTCCGCGGGTGAAGTTGCCCCGTCGGCACCGCGTAGTGCGAGGAGCGCCTGGCGGTTTCTCGGTCTGGCGCACGGAGCTTATGCGTTGTTCGAAACACCGGCGGGCTTGGTCTTGCTCGACCGGCGGGCGGCCCATGAACGCATATGGTTTGAGCGACTCCAGGCGCAATTCCGCGCGGGCACGGTGCCAAGCCAGCGGTTGCTGCTGCCGGTGCCGGTGGAACTTGACCCGATCGCGACGGCGTTGCTGCTCGACCGGCTGGCTTTTTTTAACGGCCACGGTTTCGAGATCGTCGAGTTTGGGCGCAACTTCTTCCGCATCGAAAGCGTGCCGGTGTGGATGGAGCCGACGGACGCCGAACCATTTGTCCGCGATCTTCTGGGGGCGCTGCGTGAAGGTCGCTTGCAGGACAAAAATGTCGATGTGGCGCGCGACGAGCTGGCGCGGCTGGCAGTGGCGAAGGCAATCCGGTTGCACGATGCAGCCGGCGAAGCCGAATTGCAGGGCGTGTTGACGCAACTTTTTGCCTGCCGCACGCCGCTTACCAGTCCGTCTGGCCGGCCCACCCAGATCGAATTTAGTCTTGGCGAATTGGCTCGTAGATTTCAGAAATAGCCGGATGCGACGTAAACAGAAGTACCGGCTTTGTTACGATTTAGCGGGTGAATCTTCCGTTTTATCTCATCGTCCTTGGCACGGTTTCTGGTCTAACTCGTTCTAACCTAAAAATCATGGCTGCTCCTTCAAAATCCAAAAAAAGTCCGGCACGTGCTTCAGCCCCTTCCGGTGCAGCGGGCGCTATTTCCCTCGGTGCCGACAACGTGAAGATCAAGCAGTCCATCCTGCGCCATCTCACTTACACCCTCGCTCGCGACACGCACACCGCGGGGCCGCGTGACTGGTGGATCTCCACCGCGCTGGCGGTCCGTGAACACATCCTTGCCCGGCTCATCGTGACGCAAGGCGTACACAATGACCAGAACGTCCGCCGCATTTACTATTTTTCGCTCGAATATCTCATGGGCCGGCTGATGGAGAGCAATCTCTACAACACCGGTTTGGTCGATACTGCGGCGACCGCGCTCAAGGAACTGGGCGTCGATTTCGACACGATCCGCGAACAAGAGGTCGACATGGGCCTGGGCAACGGAGGTCTCGGCCGCCTGGCCGCGTGCTTCCTCGATTCGCTGGCGACACTCGATTATCCAGCGATTGGATACGGCATTCACTATGAGTTCGGCCTCTTCAAGCAGGAGTTCGTCAACGGCAACCAGATCGAGCATCCCGACAGCTGGATGATCTTCGGCACGCCGTGGGAGGTCATGCGGCCCGAGCTCGCGCAACAGGTCCAGATTTACGGCCAGGTTGAAAATGTGTTCGACGACCGCGGCAACTACCGCCCGAAATGGGTCAACGCCCGCACCATCCTCGGCGTGCCCTACGACATTCCAATAGCCGGCTACGACACCAAGACCGTCAACCTCCTTCGGCTGTGGCGCTCGCGCTCGACCGAGGAGTTCGACCTGCAGGCCTTCAACTCCGGCGGCTACGTCGAAGCCGTGCGCGAAAAGGCGGTCGGCGAGACGGTCTCCAAGGTTCTTTACCCGAACGACAAGACAGAGACAGGCAAGGAGCTGCGCCTCGTGCAACAGTACTTTTTCGTCGCCTGCTCACTGCGCGACATCATCCGCCGCCACCTCCGCCATCAAACCGCGGGCAACAGCTGGGACAACTTCGCCGACAAGGTCGCCGTGCAACTCAACGACACGCACCCATCGGTCGCCGTGCCCGAACTCATGCGCATCCTCCTCGACGAGGAGAACATGCCTTGGGACCGCGCCTGGGAGATTGTCACGCGCACCTTCGGCTACACCAACCACACGCTGTTGCCCGAGGCGCTGGAGCGCTGGACCGTGCCGCTCTTCGGTCGTGTATTGCCGCGCCACCTACAAATTATCTACGATATCAACAGCCGTGTCATGCAGACGGTCGAGCTCAAGTGGCCGGGCGACGACAACAAGAAACGCGCCTGCTCGCTCATCGACGAGCACGGCGACAAATCTGTGCGCATGGCCAATCTCTCCGTCGTCGGCTCGCACGCCGTCAACGGTGTGGCCGCGCTGCATACCGAGCTGTTGAAAAAGAATCTTTTCCCTGAGTTCAACGCGCTCTATCCGGGCAAATTCCAGAACAAGACCAACGGTATCACGCCGCGCCGGTGGCTGCTGGAGAGCAACCCACGTCTTTCCAAATTGCTTACCAAGACGCTCGGCAACACCGACTGGGCGTCCGACCTCGACCAGCTCCACGCCCTCGAAAAGTACGCCACCAATCTGGCCTTCCAGAAGGAATTCATGGCCGTCAAACGTGCCAACAAGGTTGATCTGGCCGCCGTCATCAAAGCCGAGTGCGGGATCGATGTCTCGCCCGATGCGCTCTTCGACGTGCAGATCAAGCGTCTGCATGAGTACAAGCGCCAGCATCTGAACCTGCTGCACATTCTCGCGCTTTACCGGCGGCTGCTGCAGAATCCGGAACTCGACATCGTGCCGCGCGTGTTCGTCTTCGCCGCCAAGGCCGCGCCCGGCTACGACCTCGCGAAAAATATCATCCGCGCGATCAACGTCATCGGCCTGCATATCAACGCCGACGAGCGCATTCACGGAAAACTCAAAGTTGCGTTTTTACCGAACTATCGCGTATCGCTCGCCGAGCGGATCATTCCGGCCGCCGACCTTTCCGAGCAGATTTCCACCGCCGGCAAGGAGGCTTCCGGCACGGGCAACATGAAGCTCTCGCTCAACGGTGCGCTCACCATCGGCACACTCGACGGTGCCAACGTCGAGATCAAGGAAGAGGTTGGCGACGAAAACATCTTCATCTTCGGGCTGAAGGAAAACGAGGTCGAGGCGCTGCGCAGCAAGGGCTATAACCCTTGGGATTACTATAATAACGACGAGGAGCTTCGCGCCGTCGTCGACTGGCTGGGCTCGAACTATTTCACGCCGCACGAACACAACGCCTTCGGACTACTCCACCAAAGTCTGCTCGGCGGTGGCGATCCCTTCATGGTCTTGGCCGACTTCCGCAGTTACGTCGAAAGCCATGCCCGGGTTGATGCGGCCTATCGCAAGCCGTCCGAGTGGGCGCGTATGGCGATCCTGAATACCGCCCGCATGGGCAAATTCTCCAGCGACCGCACCATCCGCGAATACGCCGAACAAATCTGGAGCCTGCCCTCCGTGCCGGTGTGAGTCTTTGCTGTTAGGCACAGATTTGTTGATTAGGGCAGCCACAGCTAACGCTAATTAAATAAGGCTTCAGCTGTAGCCGCTGCCTTTAAGCAGCGGTGAATCGTAGGCGCATCTAAACCCGCGTCCTAATGGACGCGGCTACATTATTTTCAGAAATGCCCTAACGACACAGGCGGGCACGGCACCCGTGCTTTGGTTTTATGCGCGAGATTCCTGCCTCGGATCTCTTTGACTGTAATTCAACGCTCGCTTGCGGCGTGAGCACTGGCTGGTCAAAGCTGGGGTGTGCTTTGGCGTTTCAGAATTCTATTGGTTGTACTTTTCGTGGTGGCTTGCCGCGGACTGGTGGTGGCGGCTCTTCCGGCGGTTGAGGGCGGCCTCACTGGTGAGTTGAAACTGTTTCCGCAACTCCCTGATTTCGCGCTGCCCTGGAAGATTACACTGAAACCTGCCGCCGATGGCGGGCAGGCGTTCGCGCTTGTTGTCGACGCCGCAGGTACACGCTTGCAGGTGGAAGGACAAGTTGATTTGGCGACGGGCGATGGTTCGTGGAAGATTGAAGAAGCGCAAGTCGATGTCGCGGCCTGGTTCGCAGCGTGCGCGCCGAAATTCGCACCGGCCCTGGCGGGCGCGGTCGCGCAGGGCACGGTGACGCTCACGGGAACGGGAACGCTAAAAAAGGGACAACCGGCTGGCCGGATTAAAATTGAATGGCACGACGGTAGTTTGCGCCAGGAAGCGCAGGGCTGGGCGCTCGACCGGCTCGCGCTTCAGGGCGAATTTGCGGTCGACGGGCCCGCAATGAGTTTGGTCAGCACAAACCCGTTGGAGGTGACGATTGGGTTGGTCACTTCGTCGCGTTTTGGGGCGCGAAATGTTTCTATAAATGCGCTTTTGAACGAGCGGCGCGCGTTGTTGGTGACGGCGGCGCGAGTCGAGATTGCCGGTGGCGAAGTCACGGTTGAGCCCTGCGAGATTCCGCTTAGTCCGTTGGTGGTGAACGCGAACTTGCAGGTCAGTCGTGTCGGCTTGCAGGACATTGTGTTCCTTGTCCCAACCGCCGGACTGGCCGAAGCGCGGGGCCGGATCGATGGGGTGGTGCAGGTGAAGTGGAGTGGAGAGGCAGGTTTTCAGCTGGGCCTCGGTCATCTGGCGCTGCGCGCTGACGAGCCCACGGTTGTGCGCCTGACGGCGGCCCCCGGAATTCTGACCGGACATGTGCCGCAGTATATTGATTTATTGCCGTCGTGGCTTGGGCCATTGGCGCGATGGGTTCGACCGGAAAATCCAGCCTATGGAAACATGCGCAGCATCGAGCTTGGGCAATCGGAGTTGCAGGTAAAAACGCTTGAAGTGCAGCTCACCCCGGAAGGCGACGACCGGGGACGGTCAGCGACGGTGCGGCTGGTGGCCCAACCGACGCAACCGGGCAGCACGGTTAAGGAGGTCACCTTCGACGTGAATGTGGCGGGACCGATCGCTGCCGTGGTGAAACTGGGGCTGGAGCGGGGCTTCACGCTCGATGCCCATTAATACCGTTCCAATAGACAGGAATAATTTATGCCAGATACTACAGACACGCCTAGATATATCGTTTCCGATGCATGTATCTCGTTTTCGGAGGTACTGATTTCATGCCGGGGCTCCGTCGTTACGCTTGATGAAGCGAATGCCGTTGGCCGAGATTTATTTACTTGGTTTCAGGAGCAGAACGCCTTGACGGCCGACTGTGCTTTGTTTGCCAAGCGAAGCGTCGCACTTGGAGTACTTGCGATCCAGAAAAATGGCACAGAAACAGTTGAGGATGCCGTTGAGTTGATCGAAGAGACTTACCTGCACTACGTCGGATAAATGCGCTTTGATTAGGCCTGGGGTAACTAGGCGCTATGGCCAACGCCCATGTTTGTCACGCACGGTGCGGGCGCACGTGTCGTGCTCGTTTAGGCACGATGCTCTAAAAGGCACGAAGTGGTGCTAAGGAAACGCTGTTGCCAGCGGACGTCGCATCTGGAAACTTTGCATCATGCACCGCCTCCTCTTTGTCTTCGGATGTGCCTTCCTTCTCGGTGGCTGCATCAACGTGAAACTCCAGCCCGTCGAAGCCCACATCACCGTCGATGTGAACGTGAAGGTCGACAAAGCGCTCGACGACTTCTTCGGTGACATCGACAAGAAAGCGGCTGCCCTCGCAACTCCAGAAAAATCCTGATTCCTCCACTATGAAAATGATTTCTGTTCGCTGTATATTTCTGCTGGCCGCGCTCTGTCTCGGTTCGCTGGTTCGGGCGGAAGACGTCGGCGCCGTCAAGACGCGGCTGGAGCAACGGTTGCCGCAGGTCCAGGCGTTGAAAGCGCAGGGTGCCGTGGGTGAAAACAACCGTGGTTATCTCGAGGTGCGTGGTGGAACCGGCGATGCGGGTGCAGTGGTGGCGGCCGAAAACCAGGATCGCATGGTTGTCTATGCCGAGATAGCCAAAAGAACCAATGCGTCGGCCGATCAGGTCGGCCGGGCTCGCGCGCTCAAGATCGCGCAAAGAAGCCAGCCCGGCGAATGGGTGCAGGATGAAGCGGGCAGCTGGAAAAAGAAATAGCTGGCCTGATCGCCACAGATTGCGAAATCCGATCTGCGAATCCTTCATCGTTCTCTTTATCTTTCCTCTTTATCCGAATCTCAGCCGGGACACCTGACGAAAGAGAACGATAAAGAAGAATGAGAGAGATCATCGCAGGGCTGCTCCATGTCTGCGATCAGCAGACCCCGAAATGCGTACCTGCAGGCGATCAGCCGGAGGACACTTCTAAGAATTCCTCGTTGAGGAATTCCATCAGTGGTAATGCCATCGGATGCCCTAATTGCTAGGTCAGCATGCCGGCCACGCAGGCGGTGAGGAAGCAGGCGATGCTGCCGCCGAGCAGAGCGCGCCAACCCAGCCGGGCGAGATTTTCGCGCTGCCCCGGCGCGAGCGCGCTGATGCCGCCGACCTGGATGCCGATGGAAACGATATTGGAAAAACCGCTCAGCGCGTAGGTGAGCACGAGAATGGCGCGCGGATCGTGAAGGATTCCGGTGTCCTTGAGTTTTGCCATCGAGCTGTAGGCAACGAACTCGTTGAGCACGGTTTTCTCACCCAGGAGCTGTCCGGCGAGAAAAAGCTGGCCCGAATCGACGCCGATCAACCACGCGAAGGGCAGGCCGATCAAGCCCAGGATGAACTGGAGGTTGAATACGTGGTATTGTCCGCCGCTCACTGCGTTTGCCCAGGTGTTTAAGCCGAACCAGTCACCAAGGGTAGATGAGATCGTGCTGTTGCAAAGCGCGATGAGGCCGGTGAAGGCGATGAGCATGGCGCCGACATTGAGCGCCAGCTTGAGGCCATCGGTCGTGCCGACACAGATCGCGTCGATGAGGTTGGTGCCAATTTGTTCCTTGGAGACGTTTAGGTTTTGGTCGATCTCTTCGGTTTGCGGGTAAATCAGCTTCGAGACGACGATCGCGGCCGGAGCGGAGATGATCGACTGGATCAGCATGTGCAGTGCAAAAAACTTCCGCGATTCCTCCGAGGCGCCTCCCAGCAATCCGATGTAGCCCGCCAGCACGCCGCCCGCGGTGTTGGCCATGCCGCCGATCATCACGCAAAGAACCTCGGACTTGGTCATGCGCTCGAGGTACGGTTTGACGATAAGCGGTGCTTCGGTCTGACCGACAAAAATGTTGGCCGCAGTCGAGAGACTCTCGGTGCCGGAAAGTTTCATGGTGCGCGACAGCAGCCACGCGATGCCGTAGACGACTTTCTGCAGGACGCCGAGGTACTAGAGTGCCGAGGTGAGCGCTGAAAAAAAGATGATCGTCGGCAAGATGCTGAACGCAAAAATGAAACCGAACGCCGTTCGATCCGAGGACAGGCGACCAAAAACAAACTCGGCTCCCTGCGCAGAAAAATCCACCACCCAGACGAAGGCGCTGGCAAGGCCATCCATGCCGGTTTTAAACCAGCCGACGTGAAGCACGAGGGCCGCAAATACGATTTGCAGCGCAACTCCTGTTGCAATGAGCCGCCAGTTGATGGCCTTGCGGTTGTTGCTAAAAAGGAGCGCGAGGCCGAGAAACGCCACAATGCCCAAAAGGCCGCGGAATACATGCGTTAATTGTTCCATATAGTGAAGCGCCGGAGAGGAGTGGAAGTGGAGCTGAGCTTGCGAACCAGAAACGTTCGCGCGAGAACCAAGTCATGACCGTCGAAGAACGTCTTTCCGCCCATCTCGCAAAAGCCCCCGACATTGCCCAGGCCAACTGGATCGCGTCCAACGCGACCGTGGTGGGCGACGTCACGCTCGGGCCCAAGAGCAGCGTTTTTTATGGCGCAGTGCTGCGCGGCGACATCGCGCGCATCGTAGTGGGCGAGGGGAGCAATATTCAGGACAACTGTGTCGTGCATCTGGCCGACGACCTCGACGCTGTCATCGGCAAATGGGTCACGGTTGGCCATGCCGCGATCATCCATGCCTGCACGATTGGCGATGAGTGTTTGATCGGCATGGGTGCGACGGTGCTGGACGGCGCACAAGTCGGCGCGCGCAGCATCGTGGGCGCTGGCGCGGTCGTGACGCCGCGCACGGTGATCCCGCCGGGCTCAATGGTGCTGGGTGCACCCGCGAAAGTCGTGCGCCAGCTCAGCGATGACGAGCAACGAGGACTGAAGAAATGGGCAGAGAAATACGTGGTCGTTTCTGCGGCTCATGCAGCCCGGAAAGCGTAAGGATTTTACCACTAAATTACGTGCCCTGAGCGGATTGAACTTTCCCGGGGCCTGAACGGCCTGAGGGAAAACATCCATAAGCTTTTGTCGGCTATGGCCGGGAGGGTCTGACTTGCCCTCGGGAATACTGCCGCTTTCCCCTATACGAGGATAGGGGGATTCTGGTGCGGAATGGGTTTGAGCCGGGGGCAAGATATTTGCATCTTTTCTGAGAAACGTTCACCTTTTTATTACAAATATAAAGGTATCGGTGCCATCAACCAACAGGGCGCCGCGAGCTATCCACCCATGTTTTCTCAGCTTCAACGACGCATTATTGTTCTCGCCAGCTTAGCGGCGGGCGTCGGAGCTGTTGTCGCTTTGAACCGGCCGCTGCCGCAGACATCAAACGCACACCGGGATGGATGCAGTGCGTTGGTTGCGGTTGATTCAGAAATTGCCGCCCGCCCGGCGGCAGCATCGCAAGCTGCGTCGTCTTCGCAAAAGAGCCAGACCGTTTCGACGCCAGCCTCGGTCCGTCAGATCTTGCCTCGGCTCGAACAGAATATCACCGACTGGCGTGAATTTCAGCCAAAGCGGATGACGATCGCTCCCTACGCCGACCTCGCGTTGGAGTTCGAAATGACCTCGGTCCGCCAGGAAGATGGTCGCACGATCTGGCGCGGGCGCAATGCGCTCAACGGAGCATTCCTTGTTACCGTCGCGACGCAGAACGAATGGCATGCTGTACTGGATATCCCCGCAGCCAGTGGCTTTGAATTTCACATTTCAGGCCAGTCGGCGAGCGTGAGTGAGAAAAACGCTGCGGTCCTCTGTGGCAGTGATCGGCTCATGGCGGCGGCCGATGTGGCGGCAAAAACCGTCGATGTGCATACGCCCTCCGCTGCGGGCGACAGCAGCAACTCCGAGCAGGGCGTTAACACCGTCGATGTACTATTTTTCTACGATGCAGGCACTTTTTCGGCCAGCGGCAGCAACGCCCAGGCGATCGAGACGACGATTGCCGCCGCCGTTGAGGCCGCCAACGTGGTTTTGCAGAACAGCGCGGTGGAGAATCTGCGCTGGCATTACGTCGCCGCGTATCAAGTTCCTACCTACACCGCTACTGATAAGCTCCAGGATGACCTCAATCTGATAACCAGCACCGATAATGAGGTGGGCAAGCTTGTGGCGGAAAAGTGTGCCCTGCACGGGGTCGATCAAGCGGTGTTGTACGTGAGCCGCAGACGCAGCGACAATTATGATGGCCTCGCCTGGGTGCCGAACGGAGAAGGCTCCGTGGCGCATAATTCCGCCTTGGTCTGGAACAGCGGTTACGTGGTGCTTGCTCACGAAATGGCGCACAATTTTGGGTGCCACCACGATCGCAAGACAGAAGGAGTGGCGGCTGATGACGGGAAATTTAGCTATGGGTTTAGCTTCACCCTTAACGGGAATAACACCGGCACGGTGATGTCTTATGCGCCGACGCGGGTGCCCTTTTTCAGTAATCCCGATCTTAACTACTCGGGAGTTCGCCTGGGCGTTGCGGATGATCAGGCTGGGGCCGCCGATAATTCACGCGTGCTGCAGGCGAACGCCCAGCTGATGTCGGCTTATCGCGACGCAGCTGCGGTTCCAATCATCACCGCGCAGCCAAAATCGGCGACGGTCAGCCTGGGCGTGGGCTTCACGTTGAGCGTCTCGGCGGTCGGTAGCAGCCTGACTTTTCAGTGGCGAAAAGATGGTGTTGATCTTCCTGGTGCGAACCAAGCCGTGTATCTAAAATCCAGCGCGAGCAGCGCTGATGATGGTGTGTACAACGTCGTTGTTTCAAATGCCGTGGGCCAGGCTGCGAGTGCGAGCGCTTCCGTAGCCGTGTCCGCCACCGCGTCGGCTTCGATGGCCGCGACGAGCGGAAGTGGCGGCGGCGGTGGCGGCGCGGTCGAGCCCTGGGTCCTGACGGCACTGGGTATTCTTGGTTCTTTACGCTTGATCGGTCGCGCGCGTTGCAACCGGTGAGCGTTAAGCGGGCTGTTAAAAACGCGGGAAATTCCCGTTAAAAGCTGGTAACAAGCACGACGGAACGGCCTGATCGTGCACGTTTTCCACTTGCACGGTTACATCGTGCCGATGAGGGCAGCGACACCACGTCACGCCCTTTTTATTTTTGCGCACCTGTTACTGGCAATGACGCCGACAGGATCCGCGCAGGAGTCATGGGGCGAACCTCAATCGTTACCATGAAGCTCACCACAAGAATTTCTCTCGCCGCCCTCGTACTAGGTCTGGGCTGCGCGACGATTTCACGCTCACACCACAACCAGGAGAAGTCGACAAGAGTCGGGCTATCCTCCGGCGGGACCGCCGAGTTGCCGCAGCAGGTTGCGGTGCCGGCCGGAATAACCGTGGGTGAAATTCAAGCTGGCTCGCAGGCTGCGCACGCGGCCACCTCGGTCACGATTGCGCAGGCTCTGCCGGGGCTTTCCCGACCGGTGACCAACTGGCGTGAGTTCAAACCGCAGAAAATCACCATCGCTCCCTATCCTGACACCGCGTTTGAATTCGAAGTTGTTTCAACCAGCGATGCCGACGGCCGCACGGTCTGGACCGGGCGCAACAGCATTCAAGGTGCCTTTCTTGTCACCGCGGCGACGGAAAACGACTGGCATGCGGTGCTTTCGGTTCCGGGTGGCAGCAGTTTCGAGTTTCACATTTCCGGCCAGACCCTCACGGTCGCTGAACAGGTGGACGAGATGCACTGTGGAATGCTTGGGCACGCTCAGCCAACACCGCAAGCCGCGCCCACGACAACCGCCAGTGCGACCACGACCACGGCATCAACCGTGGCGCAGGCGGCTACGATCTACACTGTCGACCTGCTCTTTTTCTACGACGCTGCGACGCTGGCTGCCGCCAACAACAACCCGACGACGATCAGCAACACGATCGCTGCGCGCGTTGCCGCAGCCAATCTGGCCCTGCAAAACAGCGGCGTGGCCATGCGCTGGAATTACCTCACCGCGGTGCAGATTTGCGCGTACAGCAATCCAACGAACGACATGGCGATCGATCTCCAACAGATCGAGAGCATGAACATGGGCGGTTCTCACCTGACCGGAACGGCCAAGTTTACCTATGATCAATGCACGCTGTACGGGGCCGACCAGGCCGTGCTTTACGTGTCGGGCTCGCGCAACTACGCCGGTCTTGCCTACACCCTCGATTCAGGTGGCAACCCGTATCATTATTCGGTCGTTCTTTGGTCCTACGATTTTTCAGTTCTGGCGCATGAGCTGGGACATAATTTTGGCTGCGTCCACGACCGGCAGACCGAGACCTCGTCCGCCATTGCTTCCCATAATGGCGACGGTCGGGATTTTTACGGTCATCGTTTCACGTATAACGGTTCTGATACGGGCACGATCATGTCGTATGCCGGCACGCGCTGGCCGTATTTTAGCAACCCAGATGTTAGCTACAATGGAGTGCCGACTGGCATTGCATTGAATGCGAGCGATCCGGCAAATCGCGCGGCGAACTGTGCCCGCGTGCTCAACGCGATGGCGCCGGTGATGGCCGGCTATCGTGGCACGGCCGTACCCGTGATCAGCACGCAGCCGCAGTCTGCGACGATTGCCAGCGGTGGAAGTTTTTCCCTCGGGGTCACAGCGGTGGGGACGAATCTCACTTATGCCTGGTCGAAAGATGGCACCGCACTCACAGGTGCGAACAGTTCAACCTATACTTGCGCTGGTGTCACGGCGACCAATGCTGGTACCTATAGCGTGGTTGTGGCAAATTCCGGCGGGCAAGTGACCAGCAAGGGTGCGGTCATTACGCTGAGCGGCACTTCCAGCAGTTCCTCGAGCTCAAGCTCGTCGTCAAGCAGCAGTTCGTCAAGCAGCAGTTCCTCCAGCTCGAGCTCTTCCAGCAGCTCTTCGTCGAGCTCGGGCACCAGTTCTTCGAGCGCACTGCCAAATGCCTGGTACTATTTCAAATTTGTTGTCACCCAAATCCCGAATGAAGCCGCTCTTAACCGTGCCATATTTCAGATGTCAGAATTCCGGTTGTACTATTCTGGAGCTCTCGTCGCCTGGCCGACTGGAACGACCGTTTCCGCCGTGCAATCGGGTGCGGCCCAAAACAACGGTGAATCCCCGGCAAACCTAATCGATTCCAACGTGCAGACTAAATACTGCGAAATCGGCAACGCTCAGAACACGCAGGTCATTTTTCGACTGCCTGCCTCGGGGCAAGGTCTGAGAAATGTAGATGCGTTCACCTTGGTGAATGCCAATGACACGGCCTCATATCCTAATCGCTTCCCGACCGGCTGGAACTTCTACGGCTCGGGTGACGGGGTGAATTGGACCCTGCTAAATAGTAAACAGAATTTGACGCCGACCGTCGCTAACTACACCGAATCGCCAAAGTTCAATTTTAACACAACGCTTTCTAGCACTAGCTCGTCCAGTTCCAGCAGCTCCAGTTCAAGCAGCAGCAGCTCAAGTTCGAGCAGTTCGAGTTCCAGTTCGTCGAGCTCCAGTTCTTCCGGTGGGGCGACGCCGACTGCCTGGAATTATTTCAAGTTCAAGATCACTCAGATCCCGGTCGAGTCCTCTCAAAATCGCGCCATATTCCAGATGTCTGAGTTCAGACTGTACAACTCAGGCATATCGGTTGCCTGGCCCGCAGGCACGACGGTTGCAGCTGTGCAATCGGGGGCTTCGCAAAATACAGTAGAAGCTCCGGGCAGCTTGATCGATCAGAACACGTCGACCAAGTACTGCGAAGTTGGGAATGCCCAGAACACAGAAATCATTTTTAAGCTACCAGTCGGACAAGGGCTGCGGAGTGTAAATTCGTTTGCCATGGTGAACGCAAATGACACCGCGAAGTATCCGAATCGCATCCCAACTGGCTGGGTTTTCTACGGTTCAAGTGACGGGACCAATTGGACGCAGCTGAATACGACGACGGGATGGACGCCAACCACCACTGCCAATTTTACGGAGTTACCGAAGTTCAGTTTTAGCACGGTGCTCAGCCCCTAACCCGGCGGAGCCGGAACGAAAGTGGCGAGGATTGATACCAATGGACTTTATGATTTTGACTATGGTAGGGCGCGACCGCTGGGCGCACCGCGTTGGTTTCGGCGGGCCCAGCGGTCCCGCCCTACCTCGGATCACTGAATTCTAGAGTCCAATACTTAAGGAGTCGTTGGTCTAAAGTATCCGTGCCGAAGGGTGCGGATACTTTGTTTTCACACGCGCGCCGCGTGCTCCAAATCCTCTTCTTGTGCCTCCTGTCTCTTTTCGGGCGGGATGAAGCGAAAAACGCGGCGGCTGGCCGGGACCGGATCATTGTAAAAAACGGGGGAAATTCCGGTTAAAAGTCGGTATAAAATAGGCACAAGGGCCTCGTTGTAGACGTTTTGCGAGCATCGGGATTGCATCGTGCCGATCAGAAGACGACATCCCTCTCAGCCCTCACGCCATGTGCGGCCATAGTTCTCGGCCATTTCGCCCATCGTTTCTGTGTAACCGTTATATGCGTAAATTTTCTCCGCTGCCATGAAGACCCCTCTTAGATTTTCTCTCGCCGCCCTCGTCATCATAAGCCTGGGATGTCTGACCGCCACGCGCTTACACCATACGGCCGGAGGAACCATGGCGGTTGCCCGTCAAGCTTCAGCCGAGAACGCCGCGGTTCCGCAAAAACAGTTAACCGCGCCCGCGGAAACTCCTGGAACCGAAGAGCAGACTGGCCTCCACATTTCCTCTCATGCGGTGACCTCGGCCACCATTTCGCAGGCACTGCCAGAGATTGCGCAGCCGGTGGCCAACTGGCGGGAATTCAAGCCGAAGAAGATCACGATCGCGCCATATCCCGACACACCGTTCGAGTTCGAAATGACCTCGGTTCGTGATGCAAATGGCCGCACGGTCTGGACCGGACGCAACAGCATTCAGGGTGCTTTTCTTGTAACTGCGGCCACGGAAAACGACTGGCACGCCGTGTTGTCGGTCCCGGGCGCGAGCAGCTTTGAGTTCCACATTTCCCGTCAAGGCATCATCACCGTGAAGGAGCAGGCCGATATCCTGGGCTGCGGCACCGGCGGAAAAATTCATGCGGCGACCAGCGTCGAGGCCCCTCAGGCTGCGCCCACGACGACGGCGGCCGTGACGCCTGTGACTGCTTCCGCGGCGGTCGCTCAAGCCTCCACCAGTACGATCTATTACGTGGACGTACTCTTTTTCTACGACGCCGCCACGCTGGCCGCGAACGCTGGTGATACGACCGTGTTGGGTAGCACCATCGTCGCGCGCGTCGCCGCTGCCAATCTGGCGCTGGAAAACAGTGGCATTAACATGCGTTGGAACTACCTCACTGCGGTGCCAGTTCTAGCTTATACCGCGACCGGCTACATGGCTGACGATTTGAGCCATATTGAAAGCATGAACTCGAGTCACATCTCCGATCCTGTGGGTCAAGATGCCTGGAATAAGTGCGTGCTCTACGGGGCCGACCAAGCAGTCCTTTACGTGACGGGTACGCGTGACTATGCCGGCCTCGCCTATACGGTGGATAGTGTCAGCAACCCGTATCATTATTCGGTGGTTCAGTGGTCGTATGATTTTTCGGTGCTGGCGCATGAGATGGGCCATAATTTTGGCTGCGTTCACGACCGCCAAACCGAGGCCTCGACCAAGATTGCTGCCCATGATGGTGACGGCCGCGATTTCTACGGTCACCGTTTTTCGTTCGGCGGTGCCGACACGGGCACGATCATGTCATACGCCGGCACGCGCTGGCCTTACTTCAGCAACCCGAATGTCTCCTACAACGGCGTACCCACCGGCATTGCTCTGAACACTAATGATCCGACCAACCGCGCGGCCAACTGTGCGCGAGTGATCAATGCCATGGCCCAGACCATGTCTGGCTATCGTGGTACTGCTGTGCCGGTGATTACAACGCAGCCCCAGTCTGCTTCCGTGGCCAGCGGCGGCAGTTTTTCTTTGGGCGTCGCCGCGGTGGGCACCAATCTTACCTACGCGTGGCGCAAAGACGGTACGGCCATCGCTGGTGCGACCAGCGCTACCTATTCTGGCACAGGCATGACGGCGGCGAAGGCTGGTACCTACAGTGTGGTTGTGGCAAATTCAGGGGGCCAGGTGACGAGCAGTAATGCCGTCATTTCACTGAGCGGTTCGTCGAGCAGCTCCTCCAGCTCAAGCTCGTCGTCGAGCAGCTCTTCGAGCTCAAGTTCGAGCAGTTCCTCCTCCAGCAGTTCTTCGAGCTCGTCCAGCAGCAGTAGCTCTTCCTCCAGTTCTAGTTCCTCCTCCAGCAGCTCGTCGTCTAGTTCGTCTGGCTCCACAAGTTCGGGCGTATCGAGTAGTTCGTCAAGTTCGTCCAGCAGCTCTTCGTCGAGCAGCAGCAGTTCGAGCAGCTCCAGTAGTTCGTCGTCGAGCAGCAGTTCCTCCAGCAGCAGCGGTGCCACCGTGGCCGCACCAGTTATCGTCACCCAGCCGGCGGCGCAAACGGCCGTGGCTTCGACTAACGGTTTCACGCTTTCGGTCGTGGCCTCGGGCAGCAATCTCTCCTATCAGTGGCTGCGCGATGGCGTCACGCTTACAGGAAATACGAACCCGCTGTTTACCTGCACCAGCATGTCGGCTGGTTATGCCGGTTCTTATACCGTGCGTGTCAGCAACGCTGGCGGTGCGGTGGTGAGCAACAAAGCGGTGGTAACACTCTCCGCGTCGTCCTCCAGTTCGAGCTCGTCGTCGAGCAGCAGCAGTTCTTCCAGCTCGAGCTCGTCGTCCAGTTCTTCAAGCTCGAGTTCATCGAGCAGTTCCAGCAGCGGCAGCACCTCTTCTCCCTCGGTGGGCAGCCCTGCTGCCAGTGGCAGTACCGGCGGCGGAGGCGGTGGTGCGGTTGAACCTTGGGTGCTGGCGATGCTGGCGGCCCTTGGTTCTTTGCGTTTGATCGGCCGCGCTCGTCGTCAGCGCTAGGATTTTCTGGCCGTTCCCAGTGAAGCTGCGGGCTCGGTATAGCCGGGCGGCTTAGGGTCCCGGTCAAAAGTCCGTATAAAACGCCGCAGGAGCTCCCGCCGGACCGGCGAAACGCCTGCCAGGATTGCATC
>Ga0302294_10000102_pt1 | contig 25492 bp, 15 predicted proteins | sample III_Fen_N2_3_FD_194550 | JGI IMG/M metagenome (GOLD analysis project Ga0302294, IMG submission 194550) | Peat permafrost microbial communities from Stordalen Mire near Abisko, Sweden - III_Fen_N2_3 | ecosystem: Environmental > Terrestrial > Soil > Wetlands > Permafrost | place: Sweden: Abisko...
GCGCTCGTACCGACACTGTTTACCGCTGCGACTTTGTAATAGTAGATCGTGCCATTGGTCAGGCCAGTGTCCGAATAAGAGGTCGTGGTGACATTTGACGTGATCGGCGTGGTAGATTCGCCGCCTGCCGTTGTGCCGCGATAAACTTTGTACGAAGTCGCACTTGTTGAAGCCGTCCAATTCAGCGACGCCAGAGCGTTACCTGGTGTGGCCGCCAGTCCGGTCGGCGCCGAGGGAACGCTGCTCGAACCGGAGGAACTCGAGCTGCTGCTCGATGAAGACGAACTGGAGGAAGAGCTGCTGGACGACGAGGAAGAGGAGGAACTCGAAGAGGAAGACGAACCTGTACCACTGGAACCGCCGCCGCCGGACGAACTAGAAGATGAAGAGCTGGAGGAGGACGAACTCGACGAGCTGCTCTTCGGCGTGGCCGAAGCTTCGTTCGATAGCACACTCGTGCCGACACTGTTTACTGCGGCGACCTTGTAATAGTAGGCCGTGCCATTGGTTAGGCCGGTATTCGAGTAGGTCGTTGTCGTGACATTGGAGGCAATCGGCGTTGCGGCTTCGCCACCAGCGGTCGTACCACGATAAATCTTGTACGAAGTTGCACCGGTCGAAGCCGTCCAACTTAGCGAGACCGAGGCGTTGCCCGCCGTGGCCGTCAGCCCTGTTGGCGCGGAGGGAGCGCTGCTTGCTCCAGAGGAACTCGAACTGCTCGACGAACTCGACGAGGATGAACTGCTGGAGCTGGAGGATGAGGAGCTGCTTGACGAAGAACTTGAACTTGAGCTGGAAGATGAGCTCGACGACGAACCGCCTGAGCCGATTTGGACGACGGCATCGGTGCTTGTTACGGTGCTGACATATGCCAGCACCAGGTTGCTGTAGTTTTTCACTACGACCGTGTAGGTGTCGGCATCGGCTGCGGTAGCGGAGGGAACCGAGTAGGTGGATCCGTTTGCATTAGGAACGGCGTCGGCTCCCTTGTACCATTGATAGACCAGAACGTCATCGCCGGTGGCGGTGACGCTTAAGGCGAACGGAGAGCCAAGAGCGACAGAGGTCGACGCCTTGGGTTGAGAGGTGATGACAGCCGGATAAACGAGGGAAACCGCAGTAGTGGTACTTGTTAGTGTGGTAGTACCATTGGAGACGGTGACCGTGTAGTTGCCATTGTCGGCCGCAGAAACGTTGTCCTTGTGGAAAAAGTCGCTGGTAGCACCGGAAATGGCGGCGCCATCCTTGTACCATTGGAAGGAGAGGTTCACGCCCACGGTGATGACGGATAGATCGAGTGTGCTTTGATAGAGTGGGTGGACGATCTTCTGAGGTTGGGTCACAATGACCGGCCCGGTCGCGCCACTGCGTGTGGGAGATACGCCTGTGCCGCTGGAAGCTGGCGGGACCCAGTGGTAAACCATCATTTTGCCGTTGCCGTCGTCTTCGACGCAAATCACGCGACTGCCGTCCGAACGTGTCTGCACGTTAATTCCCACGACTAGATCGACGCCTCCAGCAGCCCAGTTGGTATCTGCGTTGGGCGCGACCCAACCGACTTCATGTCCGTCGTTGAGGTCGTAGATCGTCACTTCGCCGCGAGCGAGTGTTTCTCGTCCGGCATCCAGATTGGTTACGTACAAATACTGGGCGTCTGCGGTAAAACTCATTGGCACGCGCATGGCCGCCGTCCCTTGATCGAGGTGGACCTCCCAAGAGCCTCCGACGTCATAACCAAGATCGATCACGCACCGACGGGTTGGGTTTTTCGAGTTGCGATAGCCGTCGATCACGTAGACGCGTCTGGGCGCCCAAGGGTCAAAACCAACGCCAAGAACTAAAGTATCTGTATCAGGTAGATAGCGCAGGCGTGCGGCACTACGCGAGATTTCGATATCGATGGGGAGTAATATGCCGGCACCTACTCCGAGACGTTCGATTTTAGTCCCATCATATTGCGGGACGCCGTAGGCATCCAGGCCCTGACAAGGCATGACCCAGCTGCCACCAGTCTTCCATTGGGTGGAGTACGCATCTTGGCTGCCGGCCATCCAAATATTGCCGTTGGCGTCGACGTCGTAGCCCTCGCTGTATTGGTTAGCCACAGTGAACCCGGAAAACTCATCGGGCTGCGGTTTTCCGTCACCGTTTTTATCGACCCACATGTAATTCTGGCTGCTATCCGGCAAAGTCGGGTAAATACCTTTGGCCCAGTCTGCTCCCTGCCCACTCGAGAAGAGATAAAACAGGGCAGCGGGAATGGCGATTTCGGAGTTTTCCTCAAATCTGAAAACAGCCATGTAGCTGGCGTTCATACAAAGGCAGAACAGAAATTTCTTTCCTTCAATGCGCCGGATAAAAGCAGTCTCAAGCGGCATCCAAAGCCGAGGGTCATCGGGGAAGCGGAATGGGTCGAGCGTGACACCCGAGATTTTCCAGCTCTGGCCGGGTGGCTTTGCGTAGTCCATCGAGTAGTGCACGCTGGCGTGATAGAGTTCCGTGCCATTGCTCGCTGGATCGAAGTCACCCACATGCACGAAGGTACCGATCGCCTGATAGCTCATCGAAGCGGTGGAGAGGCGTTTGGCGAGGGTCGAGCTGTCCGTACTGTCGAACCAACGGATATCGGTACCACCCTGAACCTGTCCGGGAATGCCGCTACAACCGACGATAATTTCGCCGTTGTCGCCAAAGCATACGCCGCGCACGCCCCAGAAACGCTTTTCGCTGTAACTGCCTGGAATCGGTCCGGCGAACACGCCCCCGGTTTCGCCAAAGGTGGTTGTGAGAGTCGGTGCGCCGCTGGCGGGTACTGAAAAGATTTTGAAATTCTGATCGGGGCCATTGTCAGCCACCCAGAGGTTACCGCTTTGATCGAAGGCCACGCTGGTCGGATAAGTAACCGATTTGATGGTTCGGCCATCGTTCAACGAGACATAGGGGATGTTGGCCGGATGGTTGATGAGCGGGATGCCTTGGTCCTCGGCGTTCTGCTGGACCTTGTCCTCGTAAATAGACGAATCGAGAACGTGCGGGTGAGCGATCGTGGCGGTGATGCCGTTGTAGGTCGACGAGTCGAACACCATGTTCTTGTTGAAGAACTCGCCTTTGCTCACGCGAATGCCGTGAGAATAAGCACCATCAGCCCAATTAGTTTCGTCCCAGTAGCTTTTCGTGATGACGAGCGGCGCGTAGGGGACCATCTGGTCGTTCAGTTCAGCGGTGTTGAGCACGCCGATGTCGATGACGAAGTTGCTGATGTCATTGGCATTGGCATCGTGTCCTCCCTTGCCACCGGTGTTACCTGCCCAATGGTTGGTGTAGTCCAACAGGACTGGCGCTGGTGCAGCAGCGCGGGCGCCCACGACCGCGCTGCAGAGAATCGCAGTGCCGATCGCTGCAGATGAAATGACATGGGTTGTGAACCACCGAAAGCTAGGAAGTGATGCATCCATAGGAGCCAGCAGTACTGAAAACAAGAGTTCGTACTTCAATATGAACCTTCATTTAGCGCTAAATTTTACCACTTTCTGATTGTTTTAGCTTGGACTTCAAAAAACGCGCACCGCGTTCTCAATAGCCTGTTGCAGCTATCCCTGGAGGGTTCATTCGTAGCCCGAACTATCGACTAGCGCTTATCCGAAAATCATCGACTCCGTGGCGCGCCCTCGCTCGTACGGCAAGGTCTGTGTGATCAGCTGCCAGTGCCAGAGCATTTCCAGAAATAGTGTAGCCGCGTCCATTCAGACGCGGGTTTACGCGCTCCTGTGATTCACCGCTGTTTAATCTAAAATTCCGCAGACCAATTTGAACTGCAAAGAAGCAAAGAACCAGAGCCGAGTGGATTGGGTGAGTTAACCTTCTATAGAAGGATTCACCTACTCAGTTCTTGGATTCTTCGTTTCTTAGTAGTTCAACTGCAGTTTTAAGGTTAATCTCTTTGGGTCCAGTTCCTCGAAGCTCGCTTCGGCTTGGTTGGGATGCAGGAGCCAGCTTGCTGGCGATTCAGTGACGAAAACTAATCCAATAAAAAAGACCAAAGTAACCCAATAGGTTACTTTGGTCCGGCGGGACGATTTCGCGGCAGCTCCCACAAATCGCGAACGAACGGGCAGACATGGCGGATGGTTGTTGGTTTGAAAATGTCGCGGAGCTTGCTCAGCGGCATCTTTACTTGCAACGGCTACGGCCACAGCATTTCCAACTAAACTGTAGCCGTTTAAGAGCAGAATGCCGTCGCGAAAATGATCTGGAAGCAGGGCGTGACCGCTGGGCCTGCCGCGTTGGTTCCAGCGCGACCCAGCGGTCGCGGCCACCTCTAAAACGGCTATAGTATTACTGAAAACGCTCGAGGATCACAGACTCGCGAGGATCCGGTTAAAGGTTGCACTGGGACGGAGTGCAGCCGTGGCCTTCGCGTCATCGGGTTGGTAATAGCCGCCGAGGTCGACGGGCTTGCCCTGGACGGCGTTCAGTTCGGAAACGATTTTGCCTTCGTTCAGCGTCAACGACGCCGCGATGGGGGCGAAGATTTTGCTTAACTCGGCGTCCTGAGTTTGTGCGGCGAGTTCCTGGGTCCAATAGAGCGCGAGGTAGAAATGACTGCCGCGGTTGTCGATTGTGCCAAGTTTGCGTCCGGGCGAACGGTCGTTTTCCAAGAACTTTCCGGTGGCGGCGTCAAGCGTGTCGGCAAGAATCTTGGCCTTCGGATTGTTGGCGGTTTGGCTTAGGTGTTCAAGCGAGGCAGCCAGCGCGAAAAATTCGCCGAGGGAATCCCAGCGCAGATAATTATCTTGGAGGAACTGTTCGACGTGCTTGGGCGCTGAACCGCCGGCACCGGTTTCGAAGAGGCCGCCGCCGTTCATCAGCGGAACGATGGAAAGCATCTTTGCACTGGTGCCGACTTCGAGGATGGGGAACAGGTCGGTCAGGTAGTCGCGCAGGACATTGCCCGTGACGGAAATTGTGTCCTGGCCGGCCTTGAGGCGCGCGAGGGTGAATAACGTGGCTTCAGCGGGCGCGAGCAGGCGGATTTCGAGGCCGGTGGTGTCGTGCTGGGCCAGATACGTTTTGACCTTGGCGATGAGTTGGGCGTCATGGGCGCGCTGGGCGTCGAGCCAGAAAATGGCAGGCGTATTGGAAAACCGGGCACGGTTGACCGCTAGCTTCACCCAATCCTGTACCGGGGCGTCCTTGGTCTGGCAGGCGCGCCAGATGTCGCCGTCTTCAACCTCATGTTCGAGGAGAACGTGGCCGGTGTCATCAACGACCCGAACTGTTCCTTTTCCCGAAATTTGGAAGGTCTTGTTGTGCGAGCCGTATTCCTCGGCGGCCTGGGCCATGAGGCCGACGTTGGGCACGGAGCCCATGGTGCGCGGATCGAAGGCACCGTGCGCGCGGCAAAAATCGATCGTGGCTTGATAGACGCCGGCGTAGCTGCTGTCGGGGATGACGGCGAGAGTGTCTTGGAGCTTGCCGGCGGCATCGTACATCTTGCCGGAAGAACGGATCATCGCGGGCATCGAGGCGTCGACGATGACGTCACTCGGAACATGGAGATTGGTTATGCCTTTGTCGGAGTTGACCATCGCGACCGCGGGACCGTTGGCGTAGGCGGCTTGGATGTCGGCTTCGATCGCGGCTTTTTGATCGGGGGGAAGTTTTTGGATCTTGGCGACGAGATCGCCGAAACCGTTGTTCAGGTCGACGCCGAGCTCGGCGAAGGTGGCGGCGTGTTTGGCGAGGAGGTCTTTGAAGAAGACGCGGACAACATGGCCGAAGATAATCGGGTCGGAGACCTTCATCATCGTGGCCTTGAGATGAACCGAGAAGAGCAGTCCCTCGGTTTTGGCTCTGGCGATTTGGGCTTCAATGAAGGCGATGAGTGCCCACCGGCCCATCACGGTGGCGTCGATGATCTCGCCGGCCTTGAGCGGCGTTTTGTCTTTGAGGATTTTGATCGAACCATCGGCACCGGCAAATTCGATGCGCACAGTGGTCGCCGCGGGGACGGTGACGGACTTCTCATTGGCAAAAAAGTCATACTTGCCCATGGTGGCGACGTTGGTTTTTGACGTCGGAGACCAGGCTCCCATGGAGTGCGGGTGCTTGCGGGCGTAGTCCTTGACGGCCTTCGGCGCGCGGCGATCGGAGTTTCCCTCGCGGAGGATCGGGTTGACGGCGCTGCCCATAACTTTGGCGTAACGCGCTTTGATTTCCCTCTCGGCGTCGGTTGTGGGCGCTTCGGGATAGGCGGGGAGTTTGTAGCCCTTGGCCTGGAGTTCGGCGACGGCGGCCTTCAGTTGCGGCACGGAGGCGCTGACGTTGGGCAGCTTGATGATGTTTGCCTCGGGCTTGAGCGTGAGCGCGCCGAGCTCGGCCAAGGCGTCAGGCACGCGTTGGGTTTCGGTGAGGCAGTCTGAGAAGTTGGCAAGAACGCGTCCGGCGAGAGAAATGTCGCGAGACTCTACGGCTATACCTGTATGCTTGGTGAACGCCTGGACGATCGGCAGGAAGGAGTAGGTGGCGAGGGCAGGAGCCTCGTCGGTTTTCGTGTAGATAATGGTGGTCTTCACAGGCATGTAAGAGGGACGACGGGTCGCGAAGGGTTGGCTGTCACCAAAGCCACGGACTTAACAGGGTCAAAAGCAATTGCATCATTCTTCGTGCCAAGTTGGCGATTGAATGTCCGCAAATAGTCCGGCACGTGCGAACGGCAGAAAACTTATCGGTGCGAGGTGCAGACCGGGGAGCTTTTACAGGAGGAAACGGAGAGAGCAGAAGAGGAGTAAAATGGGCTGGCTGGTTTTCTCAGTTCTCTCTGTTTCCTCCTGTAAAAACGGACTCACAAAAACAGCAATTGCAGCTCGGCGCTGGGTGCGGTGCGGGCGGCCGCGAGGTCACGGATAAACGTGAGCGTGTCTTCGTAGGCCTGCACGCGTCGCGGCGTGGCGCGCCGGTTGGCGGGGATCAGCGCGGGCCGGAGATTGGTGACAAGCAGCGTTGCTTCGCGGTAGCGGGCGAGTTGCTTGAGGCCGGTCATGATTTCGCTGCGGGCGAAGAGCGGCGTTGCGGCTTCCAGCGAGTTTGTCGCATTCCAGTGGTAGAAGCCGTGGCTGGGTTGTTCGCTGAAGAATTTCCCGAGCAATTTTGCCGCAGCGTCAGAGAATGCGGCATCATACTTCGCAATGGATTCGGGATTGGCGGTGGTCTGCTGTTCAAGTTCCGCGAGGCTGAACGCAATCGCAGACTGGATCTGCTGTGCGAGATAAAGGTCGTTGCCGGTGACATGCGCAAACAGCGCGTTAATGAAATGCAGGCGTCGAAGCTCGTCGCGGGTTGGCGGTGGCATTGGTTTATTTTGAACCGCTGGAGGACGCTAAAAAGCGCTGGTCAGGCCTTCAATCAACCAGGCCTGATTAGTGGTTGTCAGGTTTGTTCTTACCGAGGCTGCTGATCTCGTGCATGAATTCGGAGACGTCGCGGAATTCTTTATACACGCTGGCGAAGCGCACATAGGCGACCTGATCGAGCTTGCGCAGGCGTTGCATCACGGCGTCGCCGACGGCTTGCGAGGGGATTTCGTTGTCGTACTGCGCCTCGAGGGCGTCGATCACGTCTTCGATCAGCATGTCCAGCTGCTCGCGGTCGACCGGGCGTTTATGCAACGCGGCACGGATGGCGCGAAAGAGTTTCTCGCGGTCAAAATCCTCGCGGCGTCCGTCGCGCTTGATGACGACGAGGCCTTCGCGCACGAACATCTCGGTCGTGGTGTAGCGGTGGCCGCATTCGAGGCATTCGCGGCGGCGACGGATCGTGCTTCCCTCTTTGCTGATGCGGGAATCAATGACCTTGTCCTCAATGGAAGTACACTTGGGGCAGCGCATGGGTTTGGGAGTCGAGGCTGCTCAGTTCAGTTCCAGAAAGTTTTGCAGGATGCGCATGCCGCCCTCGGTCGCGATCGACTCGGGGTGAAACTGCACTCCCCAGATCGGCAGCGTCTTGTGGCGCAGGCCCATGATTTCGCCCTCGGCGGTCTCGGCGGTGATCTCCAGGCAATCGGGAAACGTCGCGCGTTCGACCAGCAGCGAATGGTAGCGCGTGGCGGCAAACCCCTGCGGCATGCCGCGGAAAAGATCTGTGTCTTTGTGCTGGATCGGCGAGGTCTTGCCGTGCATGAGCCGGTCGGCGCGCACTACGCGTCCGCCGAAGTAGTGCCCGATCGACTGGTGGCCGAGGCATACGCCGAAGATGGGTTTCTTGCCTTTGAAGGTCTCGATCATGGCAAGCGTCACGCCAGCTTCCGCGGGCGAACATGGTCCGGGCGACAGCAGCACGCGATCCGGGTTGAGCGCAAGCGCCTCGGCGGGCGTGATCTCGTTGTTGCGGAAAATGCGCTGCTCCACCCCGAGCTGGCCGAAATATTGGACCAGGTTGTAGGTGAAGGAGTCGTAGTTATCGATGACAAGAAGCACGGCGAAATTTAACGTCGTATTGACACACCGGTCAAGCGCGGGGGTATTGGGAGAGGCCGCACAGCGCCTAACCGTCGATGTCCACACACTTTCAACTGCTCAAAACCGATTCCGCCACGGCGGCCCGTCGTGGCCGTTTACAGACGCGACACGGCGTGGTGGAAACGCCGATTTTCATGCCGGTTGGCACCCAGGGCACCGTCAAGGCCGTGACTCCGGTGCATTTGCGTGAGATTGGCGCGCAGATCATCCTCGGCAACACGTACCATCTGAATCTCCGGCCGGGCAGTGAGCTCGTGCGGGACATGGGCGGGCTGCACCGCTTTATGGGCTGGGACGGCCCGATTTTGACCGATAGTGGCGGCTTTCAAGTTTTCAGTCTGGCCAAGCTCCGCGACATCCGGGACGACGGCGTAGCGTTCCAATCGCACCTCGACGGCGCGAAACTTTTTCTCGGGCCGCGCGAGGTCATGACGATCCAGGCCAACCTCGGCAGCGACATCGCGATGGTGCTCGACGAGTGTCCGCCCTGGCCGTGTGAACGAGATGCCTGCGCCAAGGCCGTCGCGCGAAGCCATCGTTGGGCTGCACAATGTAAACAAATCGCCACCGACAATGGATTTCTTGCGGCGGGCCATCATGTTTTCGCGATTGTCCAAGGCTCGACTTTTGACGATCTGCGACGCGAGGCCGCGGAAGGCCTGGCCGCGCTGGATTTCCCGGGTTACGCGGTGGGTGGCGTGAGCGTCGGTGAACCCGAACCAGAGATGCTGAAACAAGTCGGCGCGACCACACCCTACATGCCGGTCGACAAGCCGCGCTATACGATGGGCCTCGGCACGCCGCCGCAGTTACTCAAGATGATCGCGCTTGGCGTAGATATGTTCGACTGCGTGCTGCCGACTCGCGTCGCCCGCAATGGTCTTGTCTTCACGCCCGATGGCCCGATCAACCTGCGCAACGAGAAATTCCGGGCCGATCCGCGCCCGATCGTCGAAGGCCTGGCCAACTACACGACAAACTTTTCACGCTCTTACCTGCGCCACCTGACGGTCGCCGGCGAGATGCTCAGCGGGACACTCTTAACCATTCACAACCTCCACTTCTTCCTCGATCTCATGGCGCAGGCCCGCGTCCACATCGAAGCGGGTGATTACGCAACCTGGCACCGTGCCTGGATCGAGCGGTACGAAGCGGGTGTCGCGGCGCGATAGGACTGCAAGCGGCTGGTTGCACAGGCCTGCTTTGCCGTTTTGCCACAATCGGGGTTTCCCTGATCTGGGAAACTTTTGCTGGCCTGACGGCGTGCTTTTCCCATCGTACGGTTTATGCGCATTCTTGTCACTGGTGGTGCTGGTTTTCTCGGTTCCAACCTTTGCGATCGCCTGCTCAAAGACGGCCACGAGGTCGTCTGTATGGACAACTTTTTCACGGGGCGAAAAACCAACATCGCTCACCAGCTGGCCAATCCAAACTTCGAACTTGTCCGGCACGATGTGACCGATCCGTTCAAGTACGAAGTCGACCAGATCTACAATCTCGCCTGCCCGGCCTCGCCGCCGCACTACCAGTACAACCCGATCAAGACGACCAAGACTTCAGTCATGGGCGCGATCAATTGTCTTGGTCTGGCCAAGCGCGTCAAAGCCCGTGTGTTTCAAGCCAGCACCTCCGAGGTTTATGGCGACCCGGCGGTTCATCCACAGCCGGAGAGCTACTGGGGCAACGTCAATCCCATCGGGCGTCGCTCGTGTTATGACGAGGGCAAGCGCTGCGCCGAGACGCTCTTCTTTGATTATTACCGGGAGAACAAGGTCGATATCCGCGTCGTGCGCATCTTCAACACCTACGGCCCGCGCATGCACCCGAACGACGGGCGCGTCGTATCCAATTTCATTGTACAGGCGCTCAAAGGCGAGGACATCACCATCTACGGCGACGGCTCGCAGACGCGTTCATTCTGTTATGTCGACGATTTGATCGAAGGTTTCATCCGCCTGATGGATCAGACGGAAATTGTCGGTCCAGTAAACATCGGCAATCCCGGCGAGTTCACGATGCTGCAGCTGGCCGAAATCACGCTCAAGCTCGTCGGCAGTAAATCGAAAATCGTGCATCAGCCGCTGCCCGCGGACGACCCGCGTCAGCGCCGTCCCGACATCACGCTAGCCCGGTGTGTGCTCAAGTGGGAACCAACCGTGCCGCTCGAAGAAGGACTCAAGCGCACGATCGAGTATTTCAAGAAGCAGATTTGAGGGGCGTTGCGGAAAGGTCCTGGCGGGCGGCGCAACCGTGCTTGCCAAAACACGCGAAACTCTGGAGAAGGAGCTCTCCCGTCGAAAAACTAGAACTGCTTTGTATCTACCAAAATCATGAGCGATCACAACCTGGATCAGTTGCAGGAACTGGTAAACGTCATCAAGGCCGACCAGGCCGAACAAAAGGCCGAAAAATCACGCAATGCGTGGACGAAGTACGTCTCGCTCTCCATGATTTTCATTGCCGTGGCGGCGGCCGCAGCGAGCCAGAAGGGCGCGGGCTATTCCTCGACTACCATGAAGCAGTTGAACGAGGCGACGTTCTTTGAGGGCGCGGCGTCCGATCAATGGGCTTTCTTCCAGTCAAAGAGCCTCAAGCTCACGCTCTGCGAGATGGAAGTGGATCGCCTGGCCGAGGCGGGCGCTGACGCCTCGAAGGTCCAGGCTTACAAGAGCAAGGTCGAACGCTACGAGAAAGAGCGTAAGGAGATTTCGCAGAAGGCCGCGGATTTCGAGAAGAAGCGCGACGATGCGCGGAATCTGGCCGCGCACGCCTCGGAACTCGGACGCAAGATCGGGGTGGCCTCGACCCTGTTTCAGGTGGCCATCGCGATTGGCGGTGTCTGCTTGATCGTTAAAAAACGCTGGCTTTGGGGCGCGTCACTTGCGCTCGGCGTGTTGGCGGCGATTCAGTACGTTTACGTCCTGTCGTTGCGCTAGATCATTTCCGCGACAGTTTCTTTTTCAAACGGCTACGGTTTAGTATGAAATGCTCCGGGTGTTTGTAGGTGGCGCGCTGGTCGCGCCACGTTGCGAGGCAAGCTCGCAACCTACAGCGGCAAAAAATGAATGCCAGCGGCAGCGGGTCCAACGATCCGACGCTGCTTCCAGTTATTGCTTGAGCCGTTTTCGGGCTGCTCAACCGATGCTTAGGGGCAGGTCGCTGGCGCGCAAGGGGCGGCCAAGCTGGCGCTGGCGGCGGGCGCACATCGCGAGGAAGAGCGTGGCGGTGGTGAAGGTGTCGCCCTCGGCGGTGTGGCGGTCGAGCGGCGTGATGCCGCATTGGGCGCAGACTTCGTCGAGTGTGGGTTCGCGTTGTCCCGGGTAGCCGGTGCGGGCAAAGGCCTCGACCGCATCCATCGCGAAACGCGCGGTATCGAGCACGTGGTTGCGCAGGGGCTTTTTGAAGTGCCGCTTCATCGCGGCATTGAGCATGGCAAGGTCGAACCCAATGTGATGCCCGACAATCACGGCACCTTGAAGTCTTGGGACCAGTTCGAGCAGGACGTCCGGCTCAGGCTGGCCGAAGAACGCGGTATCGGAAGGAAGGATACCGTGTACGGTGACGGCTTCGGTCACGGTGTGATCCTGGCGGAAGAGCCAGGCCGCGGAGCGCGCGACGTGCAGGCGACCGCTGCGGAGTTCCGAAATGGCGAGCGAGAGGATGCGATCCTGGGTGGCGTTGAAGCCGGTGGTTTCGCAGTCGAGGACGATGAAGAGCAGTTCGTTGATTGGCGTTTTGCCTGGAATACGTTTGGGCGTGCCTTCGAGATAGGCTTCGACGATCGGTGGGAGCGGGGTTTTGCGACGCCAGAACATGGTTGGTCGATGGATGTTATTAACCGCAGAGTTTGCGGAGGTCTGAAGAAATCAAAATATGCGGAGGCTGGATATTCATGCTGTTTTCTCTGCGTCCTTTGCGACCTCTGCGGTAAAAAGCATCACCGGCTTTGTGGGAATTCCACTTCGACGATCTGTTGCACAGTGCGGACGACGTCGAAGACGTTTGCGAGCTGTGCGCGTTCGAGTTTGGTGAGCGTTGAGGGATCAAGATGGCGGCCCGAGTCGCCGCGGCGCAGGCCGTTGAGTGTACGCAGCCGCAGGAGGAAATCGTAGCCCTCGCGGGCGAGTGCGGCGGTTTCCTGCATCGAGGGCACGCCCCGACGGAGTTCGTCCCAGCGGCCACCCGTCGAATAATGGCGGTTCATCCCATGGCGGAGTGAGAGCAGCCGGGCGGCGTCGCGCAGCGGGGCCATGCCGCGTGACTTTAGGTCAAGGTCCTGGTTTCCCACGCCGAGGGTTTCGACAACGAAGCGGCCGATAAAGTTGAGCGGGGGCGTAGTGTCGATGATGAGTTCGGCCAGCCTGCGCTGCAGGCCGGGCTGGGTGGAGACGGTTTGCTGGATTTTTTCCCGCAGCAGGTCGCAGAGTTCGCGTTCCCCGGCGACATAGCGCAAGTCGTAGAGAACAGTGGCGCGGAGCAAGGCTTCACCATCGGTCTGCGCGCCCAGCGCTTCGATCTCAGTTGTCCACTCGTTGATGGTTCGGCACCATTTGGGGTTGAGCGCCATCACGCCACCCTGACAGCGGGCGAAGCCGGCGGCGACGAGCTTGTCGATGACGAGGCTGGCAAGCTTCACGAAGATGGCGCGGGCGGCCTCGTCCTCCGCCGGTGTGGCGGAAGGGCCGAAGACGAGGGCGTTGTCCATGTCGGTGCGCAGGATCTGTTCGCGCCGTCCGTCGCTGCCCACCGACATCCACGACCAGGGCACGCGGGGAAGTTTGATGCCTGCGTCGGCGAGCTCGTCGGCCGCGAGCGAAAGCAGGCGTTGGGCCAGCTCGTCGTAGAGCTCGGCGCAGATCTGGCCGAGGTAAATTGCAGAGACACCGGCCTCGAGATAGCTCTGGGCGATGGTTTGGATTTCATCGCACAACTCGCGGAAGCGGGCGGGCGATTTGGCAAAACGGATTTCGCGCAACAACCCGGCAGGATGGTGGCCGCTCTGGGCAAGCAGGTCTTTGTGCGTACAGACGTCGAGCGCTTTGGTGTCGGGGGTGCCATCCTCGGTGATGCAGATCTGGCCGATGCGTTCGCGCAGCATGAGCAACGTGGCGGCGGTGGCGCTGGCGCGAGGCGAGATGGTGAACACCGGGCTCGCCATGATGCGCGAGACCGGACCGGATTTGTCCATGCCGTCGACGACGACGTGTTTCACCAGGCCGTTGCTGGTGACGATGCCGAGCGGGCGGCGTTGCGCGTCGACGACCAGCACCGACGGCACCCGCTTGGATGACATGAGGGTAGCGGCTTCGTGGATACTCGCGTCGGGTCCGCAGGTGAGCAGGCGCTCGGGCGGCCGGGGCTGCACGAGCTGGGCCCCATCGAGGTGGGCCTGCAGGATGTTTTTTGCGCGACCGGCGACGCTCGATTCGGTGGGCTCGGAAAACTCGATCGGCGTGCCGACGCGCACCGCCCAGAAAAGGTGGCGGCGCACGTAGTTTCTGGCGGTGTCGTGTTGTTCGAGCAGCACGCGCATGCGGGCCCAGGAGAGGCTGTAGAGCAGGCTGTCCTCGATGGCCTGGGCTGTGACGCGAAAAGGTTCGTTGCGGACGAGTGCGCTCAGGCCCAGCACGTCGCCGACGTCGCGGGCATCGACGCGTTCGCTGCGGTCTTCGTGATTCCAGATGTATTCAACGCGGCCGCGGGCGAGGAACAGCACATCTTCACCGGGGTTGTCGCCCTGTTTCCAGACTGTTTCGCCCGCCGGAACCATCCACACCGTCGCATTGCCAGCGAGGTCGTGTACCTCTTTTTCGGGTAGCATGGAGAAGGGCGGGAAGCGCATGAGCGCCTCGGCGATGCGCTCGGGGATGACGTTTTTGGACGACATGTCGGGATGGAACCTGAGTGAACCCCTGGCCGGGCTCAACGGGTATTTCTCCAGAAACAGCCGCGCGTGCGGCACTGCTGGTTTGGTCGGGCGTTTCGCCCGCCGACGTGTTTGTAACGTATTACGTTACAAACGAGGTCGCGTGCCGGTGCAGGTGGTTGAGCAGGCAGAGCCGCCTAACTTCAGGAAATGGCGGCCATTGACTGGCTCTGACTTTGACTTGGCGAATCATCGAGCCGGGTCACGAGAACATCGACGCGCAGGGTGCGTTCGCCGGTGCCACGGTAGGTGCCGCGCATGGGCGAGACGTCGGAATAGTCACGACCGGTGGCGATTTTCACGTGGCGTTCGCCGGTTCTCAGGCGGTTGGTGGGGTCGATGCCGATCCAGCCGTGACCGGGAAGAAAAACTTCGAGCCAGGCGTGGCTGGCCTGCGCGCCTTTGAGCTGGTCGGCCGGGCCGTTGTAGAGATAGCCGCTGACGTAGCGCGCGGGGATTTTCAGCGAGCGGCAGAGGCCGATCATCACGTGGGCAAAATCCTGGCACACACCCTGACGGAGGCGGAGGGCCTCGCTCATTTTGGTGTGAACGTTGGTGACGGCCGGCTGGTAACGAAATTCGTCGTGAATAAACCGTTTTATGGCGATCACGGCGCTCCAGGTGTCTTCGCAACCGGTGATGACGGTGCTGGCGATGGAGGCAACGTCCGGGTCGACCGAAACGTAGGTGCTTGGCTGGAGAAAATCGTAACACCCGTTCTGCTCGAGGCAGACACCCATCGAGGCGAGCGGGACCAGAAGGCCTTGAGCCGGGTCCGGAGGTTGTTCCGTGTAGACAACTGAACTCGCCTCGACCATGAGCACGTTGTGGGGCACCAGGATGTCAAAGCGATGGACGTGGTTGTGATAAAAATCGAGCTGGTGCCGCGGTTGGGTGAAAGGCGTGATTTTGAGCGCGAAGGCTTCGACCTTCTGATTGCCGGTTTCGACCGGTTGAAGACGGAGTTCGTTGAGACTGTCGCGGACGGGAGTCCGGTACGCGTAGTGCGTGCGATGCAGGACGTGCAGCTTCATTCGCTCGGGCGGGGCGAGGTGTTTTGCTGTTGCTGCTGTTCTTCCTGCTGTCGGATTTCGTCCTCCTGCTGTGGGCTGAAATGCTGGAAAATGTAGGCCTGAAACATGGCCTCGCCGACCGTGTTGAGCTTGGTTTGGAGTTCGTCGATGTAGGCGTGGAGGCCGTGGGCGAGAACTTCGTCGGCGGTGCTGAACTGCAGTTCGGCCAGCAGGCGGCCGCAATGGCGCTCAGCGTCGTTGGAGAAACTGCCTTCCGCCACGCCAGAAATACGCCGCAGGGCGGTATTCAACTGCTGGACACAGAAGCGCGCCGAGCGCGGAAAGTCCTCGGAAAAAAGGAGAAATTCGGCGACAAGGCGCGGTTCAATATTTCCGCCGTGCAGGGCCTTGTAACCATCCCAGGCACTACACGAGCGGAGCACCGCGGACCAGCCGAGCGCATCGGTTTGCGTGGCGACGTAGCCGGGCGTGAGCGAGGCATGGCGTACGTCGAGGATGCGCGAGGTCTTGTCGGCGCGCTCGAGGTAGCGGCCGATCTGGGTGAAGTACCAGCCCTCATTGCGCATGACGGTCGCGCCGGTGAGACCCTGCAGGAGCAACGAGCTCGATTTAACCTCCTGAAAAAATTCGAACGGACTCTGCCGCCACATGTCGCGGGCGCGGGGCGAATTAATAAACAGATACAAGCGGTTGATCTCCTCCCAGAGTTCAGCCGTGATCTGGTCGCGGACGGTGCGCGCATTTTCCCGCGCCTGGGTGATCGAGGAGAGGATCGAGTTGGCGTTGTCGGGATGGAAGACGAGGAACTCAGTGGCGGTGCGGCCGCTCAGCTTTGGATAGAGTTTGGCGAAGAGCTCTTCGTCGCCCGTGCTTTCGAGAATCGGCGTCCAGTAACCGGCGATGGCGCCGTCATCGAGGTTGCTCGCGTCGAGCATGAGTTGCAGGTTGACGTCGACCAGACGCGCCGTGTTTTCGGCGCGTTCGATGTAACGACTCATCCAATACAGGCTGTTTACGACTCGGCTGAGCATAGGTTTTTAAGTGATAAGTGGTAGGTGATAGGTTTTGAGTAATAAGGGATAGCAAGCGTGAAGGTTAGTGCTGGTTGTGCAACTTACCCCTTATCACTATTCCCTTATCACTATTTGTCGTCCTGCAAAACCCAGGAATCCTTGCTGCCGCCGCCCTGCGAGGAGTTTACGACGAGCGAACCAGCCCGTAGCGCCACACGCGTGAGGCCGCCGGGGATGATGACGGGTTTTTCACCGTAGAGGATGAAGGGACGCAGGTCGATGTGGCGACCGGCGAACTCGCCTTCGCTATAGGTCGGATGGCGCGAGAGGCTCACGACCGGCTGGGCGATGTAGTTGCGCGGCTCGGCGAGCACGCGTTTGCGGAATTCCTCGCGTTCCTCGTTGGTGGCCTGCGGACCCATGAGCATGCCGTAACCGCCGGCTTCGTTGGCGGCCTTCACGACGAGTTTATCCAGATTTTCGACGATGTACTTTCGATCGGCTTCTTCGTTGGCGAGGTAAGTGGGGACGTTCGGGAGGATTGGGTCTTCGCCGAGGTAATATTTGATCATCTTCGGCACGAAGTAATAGATGACCTTGTCGTCGGCGACGCCGGTGCCGATGGAGTTGGCGAGCGAGACATTGCCGGCGCGGTAGGCGCCAACCAGCCCGGGCACACCAAGTGCCGAGTCTTTGCGGAAGACGGTCGGATCGAGAAAATCGTCGTCGATGCGGCGGTAGATGACATGGACCTGGCGCAGTCCCTTGGTTGTGCGCATGTACACGCGCTGGTCACGTACGACGAGGTCGCGGCCCTCGACGATCTCGATGCCCATCTGGCGCGCGAGGTAGGTGTGTTCGAAATACGCGGAATTGTACGCGCCGGGCGTGAGCAGCACGACGGTCGGTTCCGAGACACCGGTCGGCGCGACGTATTCAAGGAGCTTGTGCAATTCCGTCGGGTAGTGCTCGACCGAGCGCACGCCGATCGACTCGAACTGCTGCGTGAAGGTGCGTTTGAGGGCGCGGCGGTTTTCCAACACGTAGCTGACGCCGGACGGGCAACGACCGTTGTCCTCCAGCACGAGATACTGGCCCTTTGCATCGCGGATGATGTCGGTGCCGCAGATGTGAATGTAGATGTTCTTCGGTACCTCGAAGTTCACAAACTCCCGCCGGAAATGTTTTGCCGAAAGAACGTAGTGCGCCGGGATCGTGCCGTCGTTGAGGATGTGCTGCTCGTGATAGATGTCGTGCAGGAACATGTTCAGCGCGGTGATGCGCTGGATCAGACCTTTTTCGAGGTGCGCCCATTCGTTCGCGGGAATGATTCGGGGCATCAGATCGAACGGGAAAACGCGTTCGGCGCCCTTCGCGTCGCCGTAGACGTTGAACGTAACGCCCTGGCGTAGGAACGCCATGTCGATGGCGTGGCGTTTGGCCTCGAATTCTTCGGCGTTCATTTCGCTGAAGTGTTTCAGAAAACGCTCGTAATGCGGACGGACGCCGCCGTCGCTCGTCAGCATTTCGTCGAAATACGACCCGGAATCGTAGGGTTTGAAAATTCCGTGGGAGGGGTCGGATTTTGTGGCAGTCGGAGAAGGGGAGGTGGCGACCATGGTGGGTTTTGCTATGAAAGGATATAATGCAGGACTCGTGCCTGATCGCAGGTGAGGGCGTGAGATTCTGAAAACCCGCAGCCATCGGGTTGTAACGATTTGTCGTTTGCCAAGCTGGTCGGGCTGGCTACAGCTTGGAGCTCTTTTTCATGATCTCTTTCCTGCTCAAACGGTTTTCGGGCCGCCACTATAAGAAGTTCTTGGCAAAATGCCGTCCCATCGTCGCGCGTATCAACGAGCTGGATCAATCCTACCTACCGCTCACCGACGACGAACTCCGCGCCAAGACCGACGAATTTCGTGCGCGTGTGCAGGCAGGTGAATCCCTCGACCAGATCCTGCCCGAAGCGTTTGCTGTGGTAAAAAATGCCGCACGCCGTCTCGTCGGCCGCACATTTGTCGTCTGCGAGCACGAAATGACATGGAATATGGTGCATTTCGATGTGCAGCTGATCGGTGGCATCTGTTTGCATGAGGGCCGTATTGCTGAAATGGCCACCGGCGAAGGTAAAACCCTCGTCGCCACGCTGCCGCTTTATCTCAACGCCCTCAACGGCCGCAATGCCCAGCTCGTGACCGTCAACGACTACCTCGCTCGTCGCGATTCCGAGTGGATGGGGTTCCTCTATAATTTTCTCGGCCTAACGGTCGGCTGCATCCAACAGCAGATGTCCTCCGAACTGCGCCGTGAGATGTACAACCGCGACATCACTTACGGCACGGCGAGCGAGTACGGCTTCGATTACCTGCGCGACAACGGCATGGCCACGCGCAAAGAAGACCAGGTGCAGCGCGATCACTGGTACTGCATCGTCGACGAAATCGACTCAATCCTCGTCGACGAAGCGCGCACGCCGCTGATCATTTCCGGTCCCGCGCCGATCGAGCGCGAGCAGCCTTACACGCGGATCAAACCCGGTGTCGACCGCCTCGTTGCCGATCAGACCCGGTTGTGCAACCGTCTCGTGACTGAGGCGAAGGAAATGTTGGAAAAGCCCGATCTCACGCCCGAGCAAAAACGCGAAGCCGCCTTCAAGATGTTGCAGGTGAAGCTGGGTTATCCCAAGAACAAGCAGCTCCTCCGCCTGCAGGAAACGCCGGAATGGCGCAAGCTTCTCGACAAGACCGAGACGGAGATGAATAGCGATTTCAACAAGGAGGAGATGTACCGCCTCAAGGAAGAGCTCTTCTATGTCATCGACGAACGCCAGCACCAGGCCGACCTGACCGAGCCTGGCCGAACCAAGTTACACCCGGAAAACCCGGATGCGTTCGTGCTGCCTGACCTCGCGACCGAGTTCTCTCAGCTCGACAAAGATCCGAACGTCACACCCGAACAGCGCGAAGCCACCAAATCCGCCTCGCAACAACGCTACGCCGAGATTTCCGAGGAGATTCATTCGCTCAGCCAGCTCCTCCGCGCCTATTCGCTCTACGAACGCGATGTCGAGTACGTGGTGCAGGACGGCAAGGTTATGATCGTCGACGAGAATACCGGCCGCGTCATGGCGGGCCGCCGCTGGTCGGACGGCCTGCACCAGGCGGTGGAGGCAAAAGAAAATGTTGCGATCGAACGTGAGACGCGCACCTACGCGACGATCACGATTCAGAATTATTTCCGCATGTACGAAAAGCTGGCCGGCATGACCGGCACAGCGGAGACGGAAGCGACCGAGTTCAACGAAATCTACCGCCTTTCGGTGCAGGTTATCCCGACCAACCAGCCCTGCATCCGCATCGACAAGAACGACTCGATCTACAAAACCCGCCGCGACAAATTCAACGCCGTCGTCAAGGAGATCGAAACGGCCAACAAGCGCGGCCAGCCCGTGCTCGTCGGCACCGTGAGCGTCGATTCTTCCGAAGTGCTGTCGCGCATGCTCAAGCGCACCGGTGTAATTCATACCGTGCTCAATGCGAAATACCACGAACAAGAAGCCGACATCGTGGCCCGCGCCGGACAGCGCGGCTCTGTTACCATTGCCACCAACATGGCGGGCCGCGGCACCGACATCAAACTCGGCGAAGGTGTGCGCGAGCTTGGCGGTTTGTATGTGATCGGCACCGAGCGTCACCAGTCACGCCGCATCGACCGGCAGTTGCGCGGCCGTTGCTCGCGTCAGGGTGATCCGGGTCTGACCAAGTTTTTCCTCTCGCTCGAAGACGAGCTCATGCGTCTCTTCCTGCAGGGCAATCTTGCCTCGCGCATGATGGAAGGCGCGATGAAGGACGGCGAAGAGCTGGAGCATCCGTGGCTCAACCGGTCGATCGAAAGTGCGCAGAAAAAAGTGGAGCAGCAAAATTTCGCCGCCCGCAAACGCCTGCTCCAGTATGACGACGTGCTCAACAAGCAGCGCGAAGTTGTTTATGGCATCCGCAACGCTGCCATCCATGCCGATCGTCCTAAAGAGATCATCTTTGAGCAAATCGAAGAAGAGCTGGCGACGCGTTTTGCGAACGCCGGTTTTGGCGAACGAGCGGGTCCGGCAGCCGCTGCGACCGACAGCCTTGTCGGCTGGATCAACACGCATTTCCCAATCACGCTGAAGCTCGACGAGCTCTCCGGCAGCGACCTGGAAAAGAACGTGCAGGCGATCGTCGAACGGATCAAGGGTGCCTACGCCGTGAAGGAATCCGTTGAGCTTCCCGAGGCGATCGGCGCGCTCGAACGTTACAACGTCATCAGTGCGATCGACCACCACTGGCAGGAGCACTTGACTGAAATGGAAAGCCTGCGCCAGTCGGTTGGTCTGCGCAGTTACGGCCAGAAAGATCCACTGGTTGAATACAAGAACGAGGCCTACACGTACTTCGAGGAATTGATGAACAACGTGCGGTTGCAGATCTGCACCGGTCTGTTCCGCAGCGCGAGCAACCTGCAGTCGTTTGAAAACATGCTCACGTTGCTCAGCCGCAGTGCCCGCACGCAGGGGCCGGAAAACGCCCCGACAGCGGCAGCTCCTGCGCCTCAGGTCACGACCACCGTAACTTCGGGCGGCACCTCGGCTACGTCTTCGGCCGAACCTGAGGAAGAGATTGTTCTGCCCACCGTCACGATCCGTCGCGAAACGCCGAAGGTCGGCCGTAACGATCCATGCCCTTGCGGCAGCGGCAAAAAATATAAGCAGTGCCACGGCAAGTGAGGCTGTTTAGCTCTGTCTTTTGGATACGCCTGCACGCGTTGCCGCGTGAACGTGTTGTTGCCTGCGCAAGACCTGCATCTCTTGAAGATTGGCTGATTGGGCCTGAGCTTGCCCGGTGCCCAAGGTGCGTTCCGCGACGCAAGGCGCGGCCCTGCAGTCCACGTCACTGGGACCATTGGAAATAGAACGGCGATTGCGTCACCATCGTTCCAACGGCTTCGCCCGGTCGACAAGGCCATGGTTGTTTCAGACCGAAGCGCAAAATTTTCTAGCTTGGCTGGAAAATTATCGTGAAAATGACGGGGGTGAACAGGCTCACTACCGGAAACAAGTGGAAATATCCCAGGATTTCCCATGACTTGTTCTCTGAACGTTTGGTCTGGGCTCGGTAATTTATCGGTATATTTTATTATGAACTCTCTGTCTTTTGGTGGGGTTGCTCGGTTGTTGAGTATATTTGTTGTCATCGGGCTCTCTACCCTTGGGGCCGATTTGCAAACCAAGCTTTTGCCTGCGGCCATCGAAATTGGTCGCGAAGGGGGGAGTTACCACGTAAAGGTTGACAGCAGCTCGACTTGGGGCGCGGCCACGACCTCCGCCTGGGTGACGGTGGCTCCGGAGAAAGGATCAGGTGCGGCTGAACTCACAGTTGAGGTGGCGGCGAACGAGACGGGCTCCGAGCGGAGCGCGATAATTTTGGTCGATGGGCAGAAGCACGCGTTGACGCAGCATGCCTATCTTTTCAGTGAAGCGCCTGGTCTCCACTCGGCGGGTTCCGCCACCGCGGAGGCTCAAGCAGATACGAGCAGCAACACCTACCGCGTCGATCCGGGTTTTGCGATCGTGTTGGAAAACAACGGGAGCATCTACGCTATCGTCGCGGCTCCGGGCGGAGGTTCGTTTGTCGGTGGAGACTTTACCTCGATTGGTGGCCAACAACGCAAGAATATCGCCAAATTTAATGCCGATTGGACGCTGGATACGACATTCAATCCCGGCACAGGGCCGAATGGCGCCGTTCGCGCGATTGCCGCACAATCGGACGGTAGCGTCGTCGTCGGGGGGGATTTTACGCAATTTGCCGGTATCGCCCGCGGTGGTATTGCGCGTCTGAATACAGACGGAAGGGTGGATACGATGTTTAATCCCGGCACAGGATTCAATGGCCGGGTGCGTTCGGTTGCAGTGCAAACAGACGGATATGTCGTGGTGGGGGGGGCCTTCAAACAGTTCAATGGCCGGACGAAGAGCGGTGTTGTACGGTTGGATACGTTTGGATCACTGGACTTGTTTTTCGATCCAGGCACGGGCTTCAGTGGCACCATATGCTCGTTGGTGGTCGAATCAGACGGACGTATCGTGGCGGGGGGACTGTTCACCCCTTCCCTTGGGGCAGCTCTGACTGGCATCGTGCGCCTGAATACCGATGGCTCTGTGGACACGACCTTCGATCCGGGCGTGGGGTTTAATGCCAGCGTGCTTTCGGTGGCCGTTCAATCCGACGGAAAGATTATTGCTGGCGGATCGTTTACGCAGTTTAACGGGACGACGCAGAATCATATCGCGCGATTGAATGCGGACGGGACGTTGGATGCGTCCTTCAATAGCGGCACGGGTTTTAGCGGTGGCGAGGCTAGCACGGTGGTGGCTCAGGCTGACGGAGGGATTTTGGTGGGAGGGCTTTTCTCAAGTTACAACGGTGCTTTACAGTATAACATCACACGTTTGAAGGCCGACGGGACCTTAGATGCCGCATTCGAACCCGGCACGGGGTTCAACAGCAATGTGCTATCGCTCATGGTGCAGGCAGATGGGCACGTCGCGGCGGGCGGTGTATTCTCTACTTTCAATGACGCAGCGGTCTCTGGACTAGCCCGACTGACAAGTGCCGGGGCGCTGGATGCATCAGTAACCATCAATTTGAAAGGGCCGGGGGCTGCGCATGTAGCGCCGGTTGCGGGTGGAAAGTTTGTCGTGGGGGGGTATTTCACGCAGGTCAACGGCACGGCGCGGACATCCTTTGCGCGGTTGAATAGCGACGGTACGTTGGACACGACATTTAGAAACGGAACCGGGACAAGCGGTGGCGATGTAAGCTCGGTGGTGGTCCAGTCTGATGGGCGTATTTTGGCGGGCGGCTCCTTCACGACCTTAAATGGCGTGACTTTAAATCGCATTGTCCGCTTCAATGCCGATGGCTCTGCAGACCCGACGTTTGTGCCTGGCACTGCGTTCGATGCAGGGGTTAGGGCGATCCAGGTGCAGTCGGACGGGCATATCGTCGTGGGGGGGCTTTTTTCTTCGTTCAATGGTGTGACGCAAAATTACATCGCACGGTTGAGTGCTAACGGCAGGCAGGACACGGCTTTTAACACTGGAACGGGCTTTGACGGTTATGTCGAAGCCATGGCCTTGCAGTCGGACGGCAATATCCTGGTTGGCGGCGATTTTGCGCAGTACAACGGCGTCGGCCGATATCGTATTGCCCGCTTGAATACGAATGGGACGCTCGACACCACGTTCAATGCCGGCACGATTTCCACCGGAAACGTATATGCTATCGCCGTGCAGGCGGACAAAAAAATCTTGATCGGCGGCGACTTTACAGGTGTTGCCGGCAGCGTTCGCAGTGGTATTGCCCGGCTGAATACGGATGGAACACTCGATACCGCGTTCAACCCCGGCACTGGCTTTACACTCAGCGGGTACAGCCCCGACATCGAAGCCATCGCCGTGCAGGCGGATGGCCGTTTGCTCGTAGGGGGCGATTTCACCGCTTTCAACGGAACAGCCGTCAGCGGGGTCGTGCGGCTTAATGCCGATGGGACCCTGGACAGCACATTCTCTCTGCCCGACCTGACCGATCGTTATGCCAATGGCATTGCGTTTCTGGATGACGGCCGCCTGCTCCTATCGGGAGCGAGCGCAAGTTTGGGCACGGTGAAGCAGGTGGGGGTGGCCGTGCTCACACCGTCAAGCAGCTCAAGCTCGTCGTCGAGCAGTTCCTCGTCCTCCAGCAGCAGTTCAAGTTCTTCTTCGTCGAGCAGTTCGGGCGCTTCGTCGAGTAGCGGAAGCGGCGGCGGTGGTGGCGCGCCTGGTATGGGATATCTGGCCGCGATGGGCGTTGTTGCTTTTGCGCAGTTAGCCCGCCGCGCCAGAGCGGCCTGAATAATTCTAAAACCAGTTATTCGTTACCAAGAGGGCCCGACCCAGGTCGGACCCCCTACAGGGAGAATGTGTTTTTGCAGGGCCTCAGCTCGCTGACGCCAACGGCTACAGACCCAGTTGGCTTTGAACCGAGATCCAAATCCGGCAGGCCAAATCTTTCGGCCATTGGAGTAATGCACCGGGGTGCACCTATTTTGTCGCGGCAGCCGGCGCCTGAAGCTTCTCCTCGGCGGCGACGAGGGCTGCGATGAAGGCCTCGGGTGTTGCCGCGTTCATCAACGCTTCGCGGTTGCTGGCGTGCTTGAGGACTTTGCAGAGCGCACTCACCACCATCAGATAGTCGGTTGGATTCGCCTTCGGCGTGCCGAGAATAAAAAGCAGCTTAACCGTCTGATTTCCGTTTTCGAAAAAAACACCTTCGGTTGAGCGACCGACGGCGAGGACGATTTGTTTGACGTGTTCAGTGCGGGCGTGAGGCAGGGCAAGTTCGTTGCCGAGACAAGTCGTGTCGAGGCGTTCCCGCGCGAGCAGTTCATTGTAAAAGCCGTGAAAATCGGTGATGTCGGGGTGGCCTTCGAGCAGACGCGCAACCTCGTTGAGCGCTGCTGTACGTTTCGTGCTCTGCATCGAAAGCGTGATGCGCGATGGATCGAGAAGCTTGGAGAGGCGGCCAGCCATGTTGATTGGGGAGAAAGAAACGGAGACGCCCAGAAATTTTCTTGGCAAGAGCCGAATCGGCACAAACCGGAAAACGTACAAACAAAAAAGCGCTCCCGGCAAAAAATGTCCGGGAGCGCTCGACTAAAACTTTCGATCAGGCTTCGGTGACGGGCTCAGGCGCCTGCGTGGCAGCCTGGGCTTCGTTTTCTTCGTCGGTCTCGACGATGCGCGCGATGCTCAGAAGCTTGTCGCCCGCTTCGAGTGTGACGAGACGGACACCTTTGGCCCCGCGGCCGGTTTCACGAATCGTGTTCACCGGGCAGCGGACGCTCTGGCCCTTCGCGGTGAGGAGCATGATTTCGTCGGTGTCGCGAACGCTGAGTGCGCCGGCGAGCTTGATCGAACCATCTTCG
>Ga0302294_10000104_pt1 | contig 25325 bp, 27 predicted proteins | sample III_Fen_N2_3_FD_194550 | JGI IMG/M metagenome (GOLD analysis project Ga0302294, IMG submission 194550) | Peat permafrost microbial communities from Stordalen Mire near Abisko, Sweden - III_Fen_N2_3 | ecosystem: Environmental > Terrestrial > Soil > Wetlands > Permafrost | place: Sweden: Abisko...
CAAAGACTTAGATGTCATCACATCTTTCGGCTTTCAGCGCACCTGCGTCCCGTTATCCGATACTTGCAAGGTGCGCTCGATTGATATCTGTACTCCTTTCTAGTGTCCGTTTAAGACACAACGTTACACATTAAGACACAATTAAAATATCTCTGGTCGCATTGTGTCGTTTCGCGCTACAATGCGACACATGGCGACACGCAAACGCAAGGCAACAATCAAACCCCCGAAAGAGCGTTCCGAAGTGGTCCATCTCCGCTTTCGGGAAACCATGCTTCGTCACATCGATACAGCGGCCGCCGCATATGGAATTGAACGCCCGGATTTCATTCGCTTGGCCTGTACTCAAGTTATCCGCACTGGATTAGTTTTTTCCAAGCCGACCCGCACGCCCAAGCCCGAAGAACTTGGTGGAGCGACCAGCTCGACCTCAGAATAGGCTCCCCATCCCTGATGGAACGATATTGCTGAGCCTGGTCAGCGTGTGCTTTTTTCCGCCAGTCGGATCTTCTGTGACGAGGTACTTGTCCCGTCCGCTTGGCATCCAGACCAGAGACTTTCCCCGGCCTCGCTGCACAGCTCCTCCTCCCTCATCCCGCCCGATCAGGTCAACCAAATAGTCAAGCTGCTCGAGCGAGATGTAGCGCGTATTCCCCTCCACGCCGCGCGCCGGCCGAGAAAAGATCGAGTAGATCAGATCGTGAGCTGTCACGACGCCCTCACTGGATATAGATATCCGAGACGTAGATCGAGCACGACTCCCGCGCGCCAGGAGTAGCTTCCCCTGGCGTTATAGAGGCATCGGCATACACATTCACGGTACTCAGGTCCGTTCCGGTTGGGATCGTAAAAGTGTAAACATTGTTTTCTGTTTGCGCTGTAAAAGTGGCAATTGTTGAGGACACCCCTGCCACGCTTACCGCAAGACGGCAACTAAACTCAGCCGATGGATACCCACAAAACACAGCGGCGCGAACATTCAAAGTCAACTCACCACCTGTCACAGCAGAAGGGAATCCAACCCAGGCACAGGAACCATAGGACGATCTCACCCTATAGACCGGTGGATTGTTATTAATAAGGGCAGTCCACCATGAAGCGGAAATCATCGCCATGCTGTTAACATCATTGTCGTAAGTCGCAGCAGGATCGATCACCGACTCTGAACCAAAAACCGAAAAATTGCTCGGTTGATAGCGCGGAACATAACTAGGAGTGGTGATACTCCCGATCAAAAAATGTCCTGCCTTGTTTAGGAAATCCGCAGTGTTTTGCGTAGGAATCGGAGTAATCGACCCTCCAGAAAAAGTTGGATCAACATAGTAGACATAATAGAGCTGCGACTGATTTAGCCCCGGCAAGGTACTTGGGTTTGGATAACACGCTGCTGTTGACCCCCCGCCTATGTTTGGTGTGAAAGTGGCGACCTGAATCTGCGCAGTCCCATCCGAAAGACCTTGAGCTGTCAGCGTTCCCACCGGAGCAACGGGCGTTCCAGAATAGCTCACCGTCGAATAAGTATTCGAAATGACTTCTGGGCCAGCAATGATCCAGATCGATGGAACAGAGGCGCAGTTTACGGCCCGCACCTGCACGTTATAAGAGCTTCCCTCGGAAACCGAGGGAATAAAACAGCAGGAAACAGATGGATCAAACTTTCCGAAAGCGGTCCAGGAACTATCACCGGCACGTTGCCATTGCACCTCCATGTGGCCACCGCTAAGCACATTCCGATCATTCGGTTCTATCCAAGAGACATAGAGTGAATTTTTCGTGCTCCCATCCGCTCCAATGGTCACAGTTGAGGGATAAGCAACACCGTTAATTGTCTCCCCAGGCCCTGAATAGACAATTACCTTTTCAGGAGGGCTGCAGACGCGATTTCCGACGCTATCAGGCTGCGCATATCCCTGAGCCGTAAGCTCCTCGCCAATCGACCAGCCATAAATGCTCGGGTCCGTTTCGGCGAGATCCAGCTCGACGGCGATAAGTGGAGCACCACTGGCGCTCTTTTCCTGCACAAATCGCGACGAGAGAACTTCAAAGTTTTTATTGACCCAGGTATATCGCGGATGTGAGAGCTGAATCACGTCGAGAGCTACAGCCTGGTAAGCCTTCATCGAACAGCGAATTGTTCCACGCATCTGATACCGGCTACGCAGGAGCTCAATTTTAGCAATGCGCTGAGCAGCTGCAGGGCTCGTCGTGCAGGGAAGGTAAACGTCCTTGAATATCCGCTCTCCGTTATCCTCCGCGAGCCAAACGTCAGACGCATAACCGTGCGCTTCATCTTGCATATAAGGAGGAAAATCCCCCTGCTGATAATTATTGGATAGAGACACATAGGTGCCCTTGACCGCATTGCAAGTATCTCGAATCGACAAGCGAGGCTTAAAGGAAAACGCACCCACGATATCGGCATCGGTAAGTTGGAGAGTTGGAGCGGCCCAACTACCCGGGACGATATGATATTGTCCCCCTTGATAGCTCAGCCTTCCAGCACACGAACTGAGCAGACTTTGCAGTATTGCTCCCCGGCCTTGGTTCAGCACGAGATAGGTGTCACAGGTGTAGCGTCGAGTCGTCCCCCCAGCTGCAAGAGGAACCGACTCGTCACAGATATTGGCCGCGGCGATCAATTGATCTGTAGGAATATCAGTACCGATCGTTAAGCTAAAGCCACCCTGAGTGGCAGGCAGGCTCATGAAATCAGCGATGCAGAGTGCAGCGTTGTTTGTGTATCCCCGTCGGCCTGTTCGTGGATCAAGAATGTCATTTTTTCCATATACAACAAAAGATAGGTTCGGAATTGAAGATGGGAACACCTCTTCGTCATACCCCATCCTCACATAGACGAGCGTGCGTCCAAGACAAAGATCTGTTGCGCTCCAATTCGTTCCTGAGTTCAATAAAAAAGAAAAAGTAGAAGTATGATTGCCATTCAAAAACTGGATACAAATTTTGTCTTTATAATCCGCGTATAGGGTTTTTAGCACTCCGCCACTAGCCGATCCCGGAGTTCCTCCGCAAACAAATGTATAGGTTGTGTTGTCCGCTGGATTCGGTTGAGCCATCAGCCAGTTGCCATTAAACGTGTTATCGCTGGCATTCACAATCTGAGCCGTCGTACCATCCAACCCTGCGATTCCAGAGGCTAAATGAAGTGTGACAAGGCCATTCCCATCACGCACCATTGAGGTAATCGATCGCGATAGCTGAGTTGGCGATACACTTTGCCATCCCGTACCGTCATTCCTAGGCGTCACCTGCACCTGTTTCCCGTCAACGCGCAGCTGGAAATTCGCCGCATCGCCCATGCAAGGATGGCAAGCAAGAAGATAGACTCTATGCAACGTCTTGTCGTTCGAAACTCCGCCAGCATTGTTTGATTCGCGGAAGATCTCAATTCCGCCAACCTTTTGCACGCCGTAGATATATCCCCAGGGGCCAACCGGGCTCGTTGTCCCCACGGCAATTCCGCCTTGATTTTTGTTCGTCAGTTGACTGATTCCGGCCATTCCGCCCGATAGCGCCATCGACGCTCCGGCCGCAACAAGAGAATGCATCATAGCGGCAGAGATAGCTACACCCATCCCAGGCAACACAAAGGGTGCAGCGATAACAGCCGCTCCGATCGCGACTTCAGTAATTGCTTTTGCCATGACTTTTTCCTAGATACGCCACGCGCGACGCGCGTGGGAGAGCGGCAGGCGCAAGAGGCCGTCGCGGTAAGGTGTCAGCAGCTCTGTGCCGTGCATAGCCACGATCCCCAGCGAGGACCGGCGGCCACTGCGGAGCATTACAGCATCGCCTCGCTGTGCGCACAGCACTGGAACTTCAGGAATGCCATACAACCCAGCCAGGTAAACGGCAGCGGCCTCCATCGTCGGAAATCCGCAGAGCGCGGCGATCCGCATGAAGGCCTCTCGACGATCGCTATACCCGCGCAATTTCTCGGCGACGTCAACGCCCGTCATTGCGCGGATCGCGCCGGCAACAAAGAGGCCACAATCCTGCACGCCGTAAAGGAAGTGAACCCCCTGAGCATCAAGCAGGTATTCGCTCAGCGCCGACTGCCAGGCATCGATTCTGACGAGCATTAGACGTTATTGACAGAGCTGGGCATACGTCCCCAGAAGGTGATCTGCTCTTGCAGTCCAGCCACCCAGCGAAATCCTGTATCGACAGTGTTCGCGGGAAGGCCAAGGCGCGTGAGCGTTGCTGCCAGATCGATCTGTTGATCGTCATTCGTATAGCGGCGATAACACGGGCGATTCAGATCGACCAGCACATTCTCGGTCGAGATCGAGATTGAGCATGTCTGACCATCGTCAGAGATCGACGGTTGGTCCATCTTGCCTTGATAGCTAAGTACCGGGTTAGCGATCAGGTTTCCAGTATCATCCCATAACGCGAAATACGCTTGTGCACGACGGAGAATCCGGGTCTCCCAGAGGACCTCAGAGACCAGGTCGGCAGGAATCCCCGAAAGGCTGAAGACAACACTCTTTGCCTCGATCGTCGAATCTTCTGAGATCGTCGAGATCTCTCCCAAAGTGCCGACGCCCTGATAGGTATTCCCATTCCAGGTAATCGGGCCAATCCCAGACCAAACGTAAATCGTATTGTCCGCAAACTGGAGGTTAGCCAGGAGCGCGCAACGTAGCACGGGAGCACAGAGAGCTGCCTGCATGGCCGTGGTGAGAAAGCGGGGCATCTAAAGCGCCTCCCTGATGGCAAACCCAGCGAGCCCATAGTTGCCGGTGTTGGTTGAGAACTTATTCCCAGAATTGCTTTTGAGAGTGAAGAGACCTTTGCAGTTACGCATCTTGATTACGACGCCATCGGCCGGTTGATCGCGCAGATTAGGCCAAATCGCAAGAGTGGCAACCCCGCTGGAATTGGAATTAACGGCCGAGAGAGTCTTGTAAAGCCGATATCCGATCTGGATGAAGTCACCGGGGAGCAAGATTGAGGTCACACTCGGCGCCCAGCCTCGAGTGACCAAGCTGTATCCAGTTTGCCCTGCTCCGGAAACAAGCGGCGAACCCATGGCGCTCCCCTTAGGGAGTTTGGCTTTCGGGTCTCCGAGCGAGAAAGCGTTCTTCTGTCCGCGGCATTCAGCCAGAAACGCTGACCACATATCAAAACTGTAGCGCTCCATCGGCCTGAAACTTACCTGCCCCTCCCACCACGAATTCTGCCAATCATAGGTCTGGACTTGACCAGTAAAGGGAGACTGATTGGCCGCAACAACTTCTTGCATATCCCACTCGATCGACGAGGGCCCATAAACCTCAGGCACAACATCGCAAGGCAGGGCAATCAGATTGCGCCCGTTAAAAGTGCCAATGATCGACATGATGCCCTCTAATACACAAAGCCGGTTGGACCTGTGGAACCGCCTACTGTCGTCGATGGATAAAGCAATGTATGCAAAAGCGGGAGAACACGCGGGGCGATGAGTCCCAGCCCTGCGTAGGCCCAGGGGTGCACCCCTTCGACAGTGTCCCCGCTATTGATCCATCCAGACGTGGCGGCATAGGTGATCTTCGGATTGTTGGCCAACGTGACTGCCGCAATCACCCCGGATGCCTTGGTCTGCGTAAGCGGGATAAGCGCCAACTGCGGAGCGTTTGGAGCAACTGAAGCAACCCCCGACATGACCAGGTTGAAATTGGCGGAGAAAGTCGCATCGGATGCCGCGCCGTCGTTTTGGCCCTCGGCATATATCACCAAATCCGGAACTGGTGTGAAGACGCGGGCAGAACCGGGGATGATGTAGCCGAAACTATATGGCAAATTCGGCACGCCGTCATAGCTCACAGTGATCCCGGTCCCGCCGAAGCCTACGATGCCTACCTCGGCATCCAGACCGTTAATCACTGAATAAGACCAAGCCGATAAAATGTCGTTCATGTCGGTATCAAGAGGGGCCGTATTTCCTTGCGTCTTCGCACCCTCCGTGATCGAGTCACCGAAAATAATCACGTTCTTGGAATGCCGGACCGGAACGTGCACATTGGCAGATGTGTCGAGCACAAGGCTGGTCACGGTGATGATTGTCTGCGAGCCGCTCCAGCGTGGAACTGCCGCCGTGAGCGATTTAACCATGACCTCTAAAAAATGCTTTCTGCTCGGTAATCCTGTTGCGATGGTCCAGGTGGGATTGCCGGCCGAGAGCGAGTACTGCTGCCAGGCGTCACCGTCGACGCGAGCATAGAGTTCCGGGTATGGGCTGGCGTCTGAACTCGTGTCGAAAGTGACCGCTACAGATGTTCCAGAAAAGATCGTGCGGAAGTAGGCTCCGGCATTGAGAGTTTTGGCCGACGATCCTGTTACGACCCAGTTGTACGGGCTGTAAAGGATGGCGGCATTGTTCGTCGCAATCACGGTCTGAGCCATGGCGACACACGGCAAGAAGAGGAGAAAAAGAATCAATCGCCTCATCAGAACACCACCTTTGCGGTCAAGCCTGTGATCGTGGAAGGCGCGGACAAAGCGAAACAGTAGACGTTCCCGGCAGTGATCGTGCTAATTGGCCAACCAGTGAACGACGTTGCATTGACGCCCCGCGCGCCACTGAAAGATACGCCAGCCCCATTTGACATAGACTGAAGCGTGATTGGGCTCGAGCCGTCAGCGTCCAGATGGTAGAGAGCGCGAAGACCAGCCTCAGTCCCGGTGTAGGGTGCGGTCGGTGGCGTAAAAGTGGTTTGGTATCGCGCCCCGTTCCAGATCGCAACCTCGTCAATGCTGCCCCGCCAATAGTTACTTCGCCCGGAGGGGAAGTCACCAATGTCAACGTCGCCGATATTGCCCGCGTAGGTTGCGGTTGTATTCGTCGCGGCAAGGAATCCATCGACCCATAAGGTGACGGTTGTTCCTCCGGTAACTGACATCGCTACATGGTGCCAGTTACCATCGTTAATGGCCGTTGCGCTCGTAACCGTCGTGGTAGAGCTGGAACCGACAAACGAAGCCCAAAACGTTCCTGACGCGCTTTCTCCAATAAAGAAACTGGCAGGCGTTGGGCCGCCAATGGCAACCGAGATCCCAGCATAGGTGGTCTGAACCCAGGCCTCTATCGTCCAAGACGCGGATGACGAAAACCCCATCGCATACTGGCCAATGTCGATATAGTTGGTGTTTGAAAACCCTCCCGCCGCATTGGTGAATTTTCCCGCCGCGAAGGTCGGAGACCCTGTTACTGTTCCGTTTCCGCCAACTCCAAGCGCGCCAGATCCGCCAGTCAGCCATTGCGCCAGAGTCTCTGTGTAGAGATCGACAGCGGCCGAGCCAGCTGCTCCGTCAGTCATCAGCGTTATGGCTTGAAGAGGCCCAGACTGCTTCGCGATACCGCAGGTCGTATAAGGAACTAAAGCAGATCCGCTGTTGGCGAACGTGGCCGTCATAGGTGCGGGCGTGACCGCCGCGTCCACGTACTGCTTTGTAGCCGCATGCAGCGGCAGCGTGGGGTCGGCTCCGAACGTGATCTGTTGTGTCGAGAAGGACCCATTGGCATCCCGCGAGACGGAGGAATTAGGAGTGTTTGTCGAGACCGCCGAAGCTAACCCGACCTGCATCCACGGATAATACGCCCCAGCAGAGTTCGTACCGTCGCTGACAAGGTGATAAAGAGCTTGTAGACCGTATTCCGCTCCGGCGTATGCTGCCGTGGAAGGCGTAAAAGTCGCGGTGTAGCGTGCAAAATTGAAGATCGCAACCTCGGCTATCCCTCCCCCCCACGCCGAATTTCCATTCAGGTTCCCAATGCGCGCATCGGCCGTCGTTCCAATGTAGCTCCATGTTCCCGTGGAGGTTCCTACGAGGGCTCCATCGACCCATATTGTGAAAGACGTTCCGCCCGTCATCACCACCGCGACATGATGCGCCACTCCATCGTTGATATGGCCGCCGGCCACAAGCACTGCTCCGCCGCCCGATTTGGCAATATTAGCTTCAAAATGCCCGGTTGTATCCATTCCGATCCACGACGAGTTTGCAGCCGCTGTACCTAAAATTACGCCAGTTGAAGAGCTACTCGTTTTAACCCACGCTTCAAGCGTCCACGATACCGACGAGCCATATGAAAAAGCCGTGGTGCCCGCATCGATATAATTTGCGCCGCTAACGGCCGTCAATCCCTCGGAGAACTTCACCGACCCAAAGGTCGGTGTGCCTACGACCGTGCCGTTTGGAACGCCAGTACCGGGAACGATCGCACCTGGAGTAACGTTTGTGCATCCAGTCACGCAAGCCCAGTTATAACCTCCGTAGCTAACAAGGTTATTGGCCGCATACGGCGTACCGAGGCTATATGCGCCAGAAGGACTTAGCAGGTTTCCACCCTCAGTTCCCGTTGGCCCAACTGCCCCCCTTTCTCCTTGAAGACCTTGAGGGCCCTGCAAACCTTGAGGACCTTGAGGGCCCAAATAAACAAGCGATGTTGGAGCAATCGGCGTGTAACTATCCAGGCTCCAACTCGCTCCTGTCGGCTGTAAACACGGCATCGCCGGTGACGTCCATTTTGCAAGCCGATCATAGACGACGGCGCGATAGCAAAAATGAGCTGGATTTGTCAGGGATGTATCAATCAAATTACAGGTCGATCCGGACAGCGTTCCGGTGATGGCTCCGCCCGTAATCACACAAGTAACAGGTCTCGGGAGAACAAGGCCATTTCCACTCGTTGTCAAGCTGGTTATGATCGGATTTCCGACCGAATCGACTGGCGAAAACGTGACCGTCCCAGCCGTGAGTTTCACATGTCCATACCCCTGCACATTTGCCGAAGTAATCGTGGTCGTCTGGGCGCAGATCAACCCGTCAAAAACAACAAAGAGAGAGAAAGCAAACAAGATTCGACGGATCATCATTCCGTTACCTCCGAAGTAAAAATTGCAGGCCAAGTCGTAGGGGTTATGGCTGAGACAGAAAACTCCGAAGAGGTCCCGAAACGTTGAATCGGTAAACCTGACGATCCATCCCACAGAAAAGCCGAATAAGTCGCACCGGCATTGTCTGGACTATCAACCGTTGAATCGATCTCAATTTCAGGGATCACTAGCGACCCACTAGAAACCGTGCACGGAAACGATTGATAAAAGGTTCCCAAACTCGGCGGATTATCCCGCTTACTCGCCAGATGGATCGCGCCAGATTCTGCCGTGAAATCAGCATTGCAATACAGGCGCAGTGACACACCACTACTATTTCCTGTCCACCCCGCGAGCGAGATGGAGGCTACTGTGATCAATGGCATTTCTAACTCCCCTGCGAACGGTTTTAGTGAGGTATGCGGCGGTTGCGCTCTTCGGTGATCATTGCTGCGTCGCGCGTCGCCTGGCGATGCGTTGCAGCAAGAGCGTTCTGAAAGTTTTCACGCGTGAGAGCAGGATCAGTGCCCCGCGCATCGATGTTCATAATGGTTTGCTGGTCGCTCATCTGGTTATGCGGCGTGATTGTGCCGGCGACCATCGGCGTAAAGCGTTCGCGGCCGAGCTCTCCAACGTCGATCGGCACGCCGGGAGCGACGGCGCCGCCCAAGGCATGACCGCCCCCGAAAAACGATCCAGCGCCAAAGAGCTTGCCGCCAAAGAGTGAGCTGGCCCAGTTGGAGCTATTCAAGATGCTCAGAAGGCCATTGGAGGCCGCTGACGCCAGCCCGGAGCCTCCAGGACCGCTGACATGGGGCCGAGTGCCTCCAAAGATGCCAGGAAGATCGGGGAGACCACCACCAGGCAGGTTATCGACGAAGACATGGTATCCGTCCGCCTGCTTATGCTTGATGCCGAGGAGTTGCAGGCCGATACCTTCAGCTTTCTGAAGGCTCACCTTGGCGAGCTGCTGCGCGCCAGATTCGAAGACCTTGCCGAAATCCATCTTCTGACCAGTCATGCCCTTGGCTAGTTCAGTATTAACAGCGTCGATCATCTGCTCTGAGATCTTGCGGATCTCCTGGCCGGCCTGCTGGGATTTCCTGATGACTTCGTCAAAGACGCCGTCAACCATTCCCTTCCAGGTTATATCGAACACGGCAACCGCATCCTCAAGCTGCTGGATCTTCTGCGCGCCTCCAAGCTGATCTTTCTGGTTCTGGATACCTTGGATCTGCGTTGCTTTTTGAACGGTGCTGAGCCCGCTATCCTCATTGATTCGAGTAATCGAATCGTTGAGAGCGTCGAGCTGAGTTCTGTACTGTTCGACGTGAGCAGCCTCGATCATAATCGCCGCGGCGTGAGGATTGATTGCGCCGGTCGACAACAGCGTTTTGGCAGTGAGCTCATCGAACCGAGCACTCATTATCGCTTGCTGCTGGGCTCCTTTGGCCACCTCTACGTTGTATTGCTTCCAACGCTCTCCTGTATGGCCGAGATCTTCCTCGAAGACCCTCAGACCTTTTTGACCTTTATCCCACTCCGCGCCGACCGCATCTAGAACACGCTGATTTTCAGACTCCAGAAGCTTATAGTCAGCGATCGACGATTCGATGTACAGACGGGTGGCCGCGGCTTGATCTTTGGCTGCCTGTTCACCGGCATCAAGAATATCTTTTGTTTTTGTCAGACGCGAGTTCTTCGCCTGGAGATCCAGCGTGTCTTGCTGGCTTCCAAAGAAATCAAGAAGTCCAGAGCCAGCGCGAAGACGCGCATCCATGTTTTGCGAATTGAAACCTGTCCGATAAGACATCGGATATTTTTCAGGATTAGCCTGCGCAGCCTGCGCCAAGCGCGCACTGTCTAGAACCGATTGCGCGAACTTCGAACCCTCGGTATAGAGCGCAGAGAGCTTGTTATTCAGGTCATCTTGCGCCGCTTTAAGAGCGGCTGGATCATTGCTTCCGCGCGCCCCGCGGATTCTGGCATTCCCTTCAGAGGCAGTCTCGCGGATCCGCGACTGGAGATCCGCATATTTCATCTGGACATCTTCAGTCCCCGCCTCACCCTTGAAAAGCTGACCACCAAAGAGCCCCGGCGCGTTCTTTTTCAGGACTTCGTCAAGCTTATTCAGATCCTGATCGAGCTTCATTCCCAGCTTGTCGGCCGACTCGACAGCCTCATCGATAGCGAGCTTCAAACCATTCTGCGGCTTGTGCTCCATCTTCGCGATGGCGTTCTCCAGCTTGTCATTCGTCACACGAAGCTGATCATTGGAGGCCGTCAGCGGCTTGCTAATCGAGTCCCAGGCCTCAGCGTTCTTGCGGGCCGCCTCTTCGTTCTTTTTGGCGAATTCGACAACCTTTTCGACCGCCTCTCCAACGATCTTGATGGTGAGTAGGATGGGACCAACAGCGAACGCAGCTGTCATGGCCGCGGAAACGCCGGGCAGTTTGTTGATCACCGTCTGCAAATGGCGTGGGATATGGATGCCGATCGCCTCACCGAGCATGGCGATCGAGGCCTTTGACTCGGCCATCTGCGCCCTTGTCTCAGACGAGAACTTGCGCATCATCCCAGTCGCATCGTCCATTGCCTTCTTGAAGGCTTCAGTGCGCGCGACCAGGTCGATATATGCGGAAGCTACTTTTGCGTTGACGGCCATCTTTTCTCCGATTTACGGGCAATAGAAAAGCCGCCCGGAGGCGGCTTGTGAGAAACGAACTTTAGATCACTTAGCTGTGCATGACAGCATAGATCAACGCGCAGACGATTCCGGTTAAAAGGTTCCCAACCATCACCGCCAACGTAACCTTCCAGAATCCAAGCGGCGCGGCCTCAGCTTTGGATTTCACTGCGACATCATCCAGCACTTTGGCCGGATGCTTGCGGTTTTGCTCTTCGCGCAGTTCAGCTTCAGATTTTCCTTCATCCCAGGCAAATCGACGTTCGGAAACTGTTTCCATAACTCATCTCCTACGCCGAAAAGTGTACCACTAATTCCCGGTCGGTAAACCGGAAAATTTCACTTCAGAGCGCTTAAGAGGAGCCACAACCCGATCCGCTATATCCTTTGACACAACGTCAATCTGCCATAACGACTCGTCTTTAACTGCGGCCGCATTGTGATAAGTGACCGCGAAATAGTAAGTCTGCCCCGCCGCCATCTCAATAGTACGGCCGAGCTGATCATCCGCAATCGTAACCTGACGCCTTCCGGCCGGAATCTCAACCGACCACCATGACCCGTTATCGATCCGGCCAACCGGAAAGCCGTCGCAGCGGACCTGGGGATGACCGGCCCGGTAGAACTTATTGTGCGTCCGGTAAACCACAACCGTCGCCGTGCTAGGCTGCTGCGCAAAAGAGAACCCGAGGCCGCTAAAGAGACAAACGAGAGCAAGCAACTTGCAGAGGATTTTCATGCCCGCATTTTACCTTATTTTTGGGAATTACATACTTAACTCCCGTTCTGTTTCTTTTCTTTGACTTGCCGACTCGCGGCGATCTTTCGTTTGCGCGGGGGCTTGACCTTTGATGATGGCCGATAAGCAAGGACCAAATCGGCCATCCTGTTGAGAATTTCAGGGTGTTTGGTCATTGGATCAACCTCGCGTAGGTCAGGCGCTTGCCGTCAACCGCTTCCACAAAACTTTCTAGACGATATAAAGTGTGGCGCTTTACGTCGCCGTCATTGAGCCGGAAAGTGAATTCATCAACATAGCGGTGAAGGTGTTTCGCGCTGGCATGGTGGTACACGCCATACATCCCGCGTTTCATTACCGCCCAAACGCTCTCAATCGAGTTTGTGTTCACGTCGCCCCGGCTGTACTCTCCGGCGCTATGGTTCACGGTGTCATGGTCGAAAAATAGCCCGCCGATTCCGGCGTAACTGGTCGATTCATCGGTCATGAGCTGGGTGCCGACTTCAACATTTTCAAGCACCGCGCCCTCCAAGTTCTCCTTGTCCGTGTTCGGGACTGGATAAGCAATAGTGCGACCGCCGCGCTCTCTGAGGCCGACAACAGCAGTCTTACCCACTGATCCGCGACCGGACCGGAGCTTCTTGGACTCATGTTTATTCGCCTCTTTACCTCCGAAAAAGGATTCATCGGCTTCGACTGTGCCTTGCAGTTTATCCAACTCCCCGGCGCAAGCCTCGCGGAGCCTACCGAGCATAAACCATGCCGATTTCTGGGTAATCCCGATCTCTTTAGCAAGCTGCATAGAGGAGATACCCTTGCGGGCCGTCACGAGCAAGTACATGGAGTAAAGCCACTTATGCAATGGGATATGCGACCGCTCGAATATGGTTCCGGTGCGAATCGTAAAATCAAGCTGGCAGGCGTTGCAACGATAAAAACCCTTCTGCCGTGGTGTTATGCGGTCGCTGTTTGCGCAAGTTGGGCATACCGCACCGTTTGGCCACAATCGCGCCTCAAGGTATGTCCGCGCCGTATCCTCATCGGAAAACATTTAGAAAAGCTCGAATGTGCTGATTGTGCTTTTACTTATAGCATTAGCCTTCTGCCGGGTTGCGTACCGGCCCCGGCTACCATGCCGGACGCTACCGCTTACCCAAGGATGGGGCGCGGCGGAGCTTAGAGTTCGACCACTTTATAGGTGGGGCGACCGCTCTCGTTGTGGGAGAGGTAGTAAGTCCCCTCTTCGGCTTTATCGATCCAAGCCTGGGCGGCTGCGGCGGTTTCGAACGCGGCCTCGCGTTGCCCATTTTCTTCCATCGCCGCGCTGATTTCGGAATGGGCGCCGTAAAAATCCCGACTAATGAGCACAGCGCAAGTGTTTGTGGAGTCTGGTTCAGCCTCGTCAACATCGTCTATACCGCGTACCGATGCGAAATTTATCAGCCGGTCCAATCCGTCGAGGTTGTCAGGGATGAGCCAATTGCTCAGATCGTCGTCTCCCCCTGTAATCTCGTAGCGAGTCTCTCCGCTATCACCATAAGCAATAGCGGCCAGACCATCGGAGCCAGTGAGAGTCCAAGAGCGAACTTGGCCGTAATCCCGGCCAGCCGCAGCGGTAAAGGTATCTGTGGGTGCAACGCTGTTTTCTTCGAGGGTGCGGACGATCACTTCTGCGTAATCTGCGCTGTTTTTGAGAGTTTTCATCTTATTTCTCCTTTGAGGTTAGTAACCTCTGTTCGATCTGTTCTTAATATACTTTACTCCCTCACATTTGTCAAGCGTTATTTTGGTCTTTTTTCTGCTCGACGGGAGTTAAGTATGTAATTCCCTTATTTTGGTGTCACAGTGACCGCCATCGGCACGAGAACCGCATTGATGCCAGCAGCTATCTCCTCATCGCTCAGCTCTTCTGATTCAGGTTTCTTCCTCCCAGGAAGGAAATCTGCCGTGCTCATCGGTTCCTTTGGCGCAAAATAGCTGTAATTGACGATCACCGACATCAAGCGTGCGTTCAAGATCTCTTCGCGCTCTCCCTGATACCGCTTACGCTTAGCCAGAAGATCTAACCGGCGAGGAGTCAGGCGCCAGAATTCACAATCAGAAAGCCCAAGATCGATGCGCGCAAAACTCCAAAGATGGTCCCAAAGCTCGCGCGGAGTTAGCTTAGGGCCTGCGGAGGGTCCTCGACCTCATCCGGGGCCTTCATGCACTCGACCCACGCCTCCAAGATCTTCTCCCAGATCTGTGCCCAATTGTGCTGATTGACGAGTTTGGAGGCTTCAGCGAGAGTGATTTTTGGAATACGGCCATGCAGGCCGGCGAAAAGCATGGCACGCACGAGAGAGATCTTCGGCGTTCTCACATCCTTTTGTGTTAGGCCAGAAATCAGAGCCATTCCAGTGATTTCTTCAGCCTCTGCGATAGCCTCGAACTCATAGACGAGCGAGTATTCCTTGCCGGCGATGACGAGTGGAGTTTTGGGCTGGATAGTATTGATCGACACGTTCGTTTCTCCTTGGTGGCGGGCGTGAAAAGGGTGCGGTCTGCCGGCGCGTGCCCGTCGCGCCGGCAGGAGTCCCAGGCGGAGATTGACCTGTCGCACATTCGGCCGAGGCAGAGCGGCCGAAGAACACCCCGGGGTTAAGTCCCGGGGGTAAGAGTGATGGGAGTCGTGATCTGGATGGTGGTCTTCCAGGTCAATGCCTTGTCAAACTGCACATCGGGAAGCGGAGCCTCGACGATGTAGCCGGAAAAGGCATACTGATTCCCGGAAGTAGTCTGTCCAGGTCCCTTGGGCAACACAATCTTGAAATCAGTCAGCGCGGCGGCCTGGTAGGCAGTATTGAAGGCGAGATAACCGCCATCGACAGGAAGAAAGATTCCGCCCAGCGAAATAGTGCCAGGATCGACCAGCGATGGAAGAAACTCTTTTGTCGCGACGGTACTCGTCCCGAGGTTGGGAGAGTCGAGGTTCGTGATGTCGTCAAAGTTGAGCTTCTGACCGGCAAAAGCGGCCGTTTTCAACTGTGCAATCGGAGTCCAGGTTTCAGGTGATCCGGCGATCCCGATCGAGAAAACTGTACCCTTTCCGATAAATCCCTTGCTAGCTGTCATTTTTTGTTTCCTCCCGAAATCGGGGATCAGAGATCAGGACGCAGGGATCGTCCCTGCCCGGAGCACTGCCCCAGGTTGAGGTGCGACTAGACGCACGGTTAAGTTAGTCGGCGTACTGAATCAGGACATGAAACGAGGTGCAGTAAATTCGGCTGCCATCTTCCCAGCGATCGGTCAGATTGGCTGACTCGGCAAGATAGACGACAGTACCATCCGGCAGCGCGCCAGCAAAACCGTTCAAAATAAACTTGAGCGCCAGCGCCAGATTACGCGCATCGAGATAGCGTTGCGCGAGACAGTCAAAGACGATGCGGGTTGTTGCAATGCCAACCGGCCCATCGTTCGCGTTCTGGCTGACATCGCTCGGGCTCTGATAGGTAATGAGTGGATATTGATCGAGGTCCTCGGGCGCCGGGATCGGTTGAAGACGTTTGCCGATTACATCAGAGATCGAAGGCTGTTCAAGCAAGTAAGCGACCAGGCCATTTGTCAGCATCAGCCAAACTCCACATCACGCGAGAGATTTACAGGGCGATCGTTTTCGTCGCCGAAGACGCCGACGACCAGGGTGTCGAGGAAGACCTGTACCGCCGCTTCGCAGGACTCATCGAAGGCAGCTTCGATGAAATGCTTGCCAGGAATAGCTTTGATCACCTTACGACTTGCTCTAGATTTTCCGTGCGTCGTAAGGTTATAACCATCGTTTTGCCAACGCACAACGCGGCCAGTTATCGAGGAAGGTCCAACCTTAATTCGCGGCGGAAAGTCACCTTTCCCTTCTTGAATTTGCGTATGTAGATCCGCTTCAACCATTCCCGGATCAAGCGCATTGCTATCCGGCGTTCTTTCTTGGCTTCCTTTAAAAGCGGCACTCGCCGAATCCTGCATTGCGGAAAGCATCACATCGCCACCAGCCTGAAGTGCATCGCGCATGATCGGCCCGCGCATTTTCTCCGGTAGCGCCATCAAGGCCCGCTCAACTTCGCGCGTGTCGATCGACAGACCGATTTCGTCAGACATCAGTTTGAATCCTCATCGATCTGGATACAGGAGAGATTGACCTTACGATTGCGATGCTGCACGTTATCGACAGCCTGAATCAGGTACGTGTTATTGCCAAAGATCACGCGCATTCCAGGCTCGATTGTGATCGCCACACCCGGCCAGCGGATGGTAATGAAATCGCTGGAAGATGAGGATAGAACGTTATTCCTGAACGATTCCCGGTATGTCGCGCCACCAACACCTTCGATCTTGGCATATGTGGTTAGGAGCGTAATCCAGGTCCCGCTGATCTGTCCGGCCGCATCGCGATCCGCAGGATTAGGCGCTTGAATCTGGACCAGATGGCGAAGATCTCCAGGACTAATTGCAAGCGGATTGTTTTGCGGCCGGTAGATATTCGAAGCGGGCATATGGTTTCCAATCAGGAGATAAGGTTGCGGTTACGAAGAGCTTCAACAACTCGCGGAAGAGCCTGGTCAACAACAGCACCCTGCTCAAAGAAGAACTGTGCATGAAACATGATGGAGAGCCGTGCAGGCTCGGGAACTAGATCTCCCACCCAAGCCTGAGCACTCGCGACAGACACTACTGCTTGATCGGCAAGCGTTGCTACACCATTAGCGTCAACCGATGCAACATAAGTCGCGAGTACACCTCCACCTATGCCAGCTCCAGGGATTGAAACCTTGGTCCCTTTGTCGCCTGCGAGCTGCGGCGCATCGTCTGGATTAAAAACAAAGCCAGGTGAAGAGAGTGCGGCCGAGCCTTGCGGCAAGGAAACTGTGACTGGACCGCCGAAACCGCAGCGAAAAGCAATCAAAGTACTGGCCGGAACCATCCTTTCCGGTGGCCACGGACGCGCCCAGGTCGGAAGTATTCGCGCGGGCTTCATGCCCCCGCCTGGCTCGAGCTGATACCCATAGAAGTTTGTCGCGAGCTGGTTGCCATAGCTCAGATCGCGCGTTAGCGGCTGCACAGCGCCGGCGACGTCGACATATTTGACCGAGACCACCGAATGAAAAGGCGGAAAAGGAAGAAAGATCTCGGGATACCCGTTACCGTCATAGCGGACGCTGATTCCGGGGAAACTATCCCGGCGCAACAGCCAGGTCTGCGTAACGAGCTTGGTCCGCGTGTCCCGCTCATAAAGCATGCGCGCGGCAAGCAATAAAGAGGTCAGCTTATCGTCGCGCGAAGTGTCACTCTCTGGAATTTCAAGGAAGGACTTAAATTCGTCGAGCGACACAGGCTCCGCCGCCGGAGCAACCAGACAAACGAGAGAATCACTCACTTGCGACGTCCTTTCACGGAGACACGCTGCGCCTGCGCCGAAAGAGACACCGCTACCGTCGCCGGCGCAGAAACAGCGGGAACGGGTTCAGCGAATGGATTCTCGGCCCGCCCGGAGGCGAGAAGCTGGCGAGCCACCTCAGGAGGAAATTCGCGGATCTCGCCTTTATATCGACCGTCGAGTTCGCGTAGGAACATGATCAATCTCCAAAAATCAAGATCAAATAAATCGGGAGGGATGCAACTCAGAGCACCCCTCCCTAGGTTTTATGGCCGTTCTAGGCCGTAGCAGTTGCGCTCTGGTCGCCTGCGTAACGCGCTCCAGAGAGGATCACGTCGAGACAGGCAAGCACAGAGTTGGATGTGTTGGCGAGTGCAATCTGAACCCACGGTTTGCCGGCGGGAAGATCGTCAGCATCGATCTCCATGCAATAGAAGATTCCATCGGCCGCTGACGGCTGGAATCCTGTTGCCGGGGCGGCTACGCGCGCCCCAAGAACATCATTTGCGGCCCCTGCCGTCTCTTGCTTGAAGACGCTGAAGGGGATTGTGGTCGCGCCGGCGACTGCAGCTCCAACAGCCGCTGTTGCCGTTCCGGCCTGGATAGTCACCAGACCGGGAGCCGCTGCGCTGACTCCGATCTGCAGAAGGATGGAAGCATGGGCATAATTTGCCATACTGAAAGCCTGGCTGGTTGTGCCCCCGGTGATGTCGACGGGTGGCAGAATGCCAACGATATGCCCGTCCTGCGGAATATAGAAACCTTTTGCCACGGAACTTCTCCTTTCCCGGTAAACCGAGAGAGATGGTTTTGGCTGCTTCCGGCCCAACCTAGAGACCGGAAGCAAGACGTTGGCGAGAAAGCGATACTAGCTCCGCGTTGCGAGAGCGATGAAGGGTGAGAGGGTGTTGCTGCCATTCTTCGGGGTCAGCGGCTTCTTCCAAAAGGGCTGGCCATCGTGCCGGAGCTGCCATCGGAAGGCCTGCTCGCCGGTCAGGAAGGCGACGTGGATCGAGGTATCCATCCGCGCCTCTTCGTTTTTCGGAGCAAAGCAGTACTGGCTCAGGTTGGCAAGAACGAGGTCACCGGGAGTGCCGAGAGTGGCCGCGTACTCGACAGGGATGACGGGGCACCCCATCATGGACCCGAATTCGCTGTTGTTGCCACGTTCGCCAGGAGGCGTATACACGAACTCGACGGCAACACCGGCGCCGCGTACCAAGTTGAGGAGTTGGGCCTCGGTATCCTGATTGATGAGCCAAACCAGGTCCTTTCCCATTCCCCAGCGCTGCTTCCACATGTTCAGCACATCCTTAGTGCTGATTACAGCACCGCTGTCCGCTGAATCTTTGGCGACGGTGATCAATGCGCCACACTTCATGAAGCCGAGAGGAGCACCGGCGCCAGGGCCGTTGTAGATGTTGTCTTCGATGCGGAAGTTCAATTCCTGCGGTGTCACATCGTTGACATAAGAAGCGAAGGCGGGACCATCCTCGAGCTGCTCGTCGGTGGCATAGATCAAGGCGATCAACTTGTGGGCAGTGAGCTGCATTTGGCGAAACTTCGGCTTGGTTCCCGTGTAGGTTCCAGCCTCATTGAGGTAGTAGGATTGGATTCCGCCCCAGCGGCTGCCATCCACGCGGCTGTCTTCATCGACCGTATTGATCACGAGGCGATTGCTGCTCATCGGCTGTCGGAAGCAACGCTTCAGGATATTTCCGGTCGCGTAGGTGCGCTGCCAGAGACCAGGAGCAAACTCGGGAGCAATGAGGAAGCCGCCCTCAGCATCGACCGACTCGTTGGCACCCGAGGCAGCCGCCATCAAGCGGGGATCTGTAACCGTACCTCTGGTTACGGTATGCTTGCGGATGGCCGAAAGCTGCTCGCAGAGCGAAGCCCAGGGCTTTTCGGTTGCGTGGTCAACGCCGACCGAGATCGAAGACGAAGGCGCGTTGCGAACGGCGGCGGCGAGCTGCTCGGCGCGGGCGATGTCGCCCTTGAGGGTCTCAGCCGTGGCCATATGGGCGTCAAAATCCGTGCGCTGCTCGGGAGTCATGAGACTGCCGGACGGAACCGCGTCTGAAATCGCAGTCGCCTTGGCGATCGCGGCGGCCAGCGCCTGCTGAAGTTCACGAAGTTTCATTGGTTTCCTCCTTGGAAAACCGGGGTAGAGGGCCAACGATCAAAGATCGGAGACCGGATTAAGGCCGCAACGCTGCACCTCTGCCATCGGGCAGAGACAAACGCTAGGGATAGCGGCTTCGGCCGCCTTGAAATTGGAAAGCTTAAATAGCGGCGAGGCGAAGACGGCGTTCTCGCGCCTCCGCTTCAGCTTCGGCAGACTGATTCGTTTCCGGAACCGTTTTTGCAGCGATCATGCCACAACCTTCACAGTTCTCGGATTCGGGATCGCAAGCCTCATGCGTGCAAGCCGAGCAATCGCCAGCTGCGCAGGATTCGCACTCGCAGAGACACTCGGTCGAAGTGGCGCGAGTGGCGCCGTCCGCATTCGCGAGAAGACCGGCCGACACGGGTCCGGGGTGAATGGCAGCAGAAGCGCCAGCCGGTTTCACGCCATACTTATCCAGAACCTCGTCAAGCGTAGCGATGCGATCAGCGAGGCCTTGTTTGACGGCATCCTGAGCGGTCAAGCAGCGTCCCTGGCCAAACCCATTGACAACCGCCTTGACAGCCACGCCGCGGCCGCGCGCTACGGCCTTTGTAAAGAGGCCGTAGAAGTCGTCAACAACGCCCTGCATCGCCGTCCGCGCCTCGTCATTGAGCGGTTGAAAGCTATTGCCTTCGGTTTTGTACTTACCGGCGGAGATGAAGGTGAATTTCACGCCCATATCGTCGAGCGCCGCGCTGTCGTCTTCATGGAGCTGGTAGACGCCGATCGATCCAGTCAGCGACGAAGGACTGACGCACACCTCAGAGGCCTGCGAGGCAAGATAGTAAGCCGCTGAAGCGCAAAGACAGTTCGAAACGGCCGTGATTTTCTTCTGCTTGCGCGCGTTGTAGATCTCCGTCGCGAGTTCATCGACGCCAGAAACGGTCCCACCCGGCGAGTCGACGTCGATCACAATTGCTGTAACGTTGGGATCATTGACAGCCTGGCGGAATTGCTGCGTAAACTCCTGGACCGATGTCCCGCTGGGCCCAGAAAAGTCGCCAGCATAGCGCTGATTGATGATGCCGAAAAGTGGCAGGACGGCAACAGATCCAGGAGCGCCTGTCGAGAGCGCCTTGACGCGAGCCGCGGCAATCTTATTCTCCGCGCGGATCGCAGCGATCACTTCGGGGGCCGATGCACCGCCCTCGATCTTAATTTGGAGGAAGCTGGCAATTGCTTCCAGTTTTTCAGGCAAGATGGCCCAGACACTGGAGTAGACGGATCGAACGATGGCGGAATAACGCATCAAAGAACTCCTTCGACGGCCAGGGCCGTGAGTTTTACCGGTTCAGTTGCAGCGAGGTTATCGATCCAAGCCCGCGCCTCTTCGTAATCTCCAGCAGCGAGCAGCGACCGGAGACGATTAGAGCGCTCGTCGCACGCCCGCTTGACCTTGAGGACCTGTAACGAAGGAAGGTGAAGCGCCTCGCAGAGGAAACGGCAATGCTCTGCATAAAAGAGACCAGCCTCATGACTATCCGCCTTCAGATCGATCATCTTTCGCACCGCGCCGACTTCGCGACGAACGCAACGCGAGACAGCATCTTGCGAAAGCAGCATGAGCTGAGCCTGCATTCCTGCCTGAGAATCGGGGTCCGGAGTTCCACCGGGAGCTGCGGGCTGGTTATCATCGTCGTTTTCGCTATCGTCAGGGGTGCGATTAGGAGCGGTCGAGCTCGTCGACGGCAAAGTCTTTCCGTCGAGAGTGGTCCAGTTCAATGGTCGCCAGTATTTTTTACCGATACCGCCGGCGATCGGGTTCATATCCTCAAGCTCGCGAACATCGTCTTGCGAGAGCCAGCCATGCTCGACAGCCACGGCATACCCCGCCGTGCGTGTTGCATGATCGCCACGCAATAAAGAAGCCAAAGAGAACTTGGCATAGAAGCGATCGTCATCGATCAGATCGCGCGAGATTGCCTGCTCCCAACGGACCGCCATCGGGAGAACACACTGCTGCGCGTGCATTAGATTGAACTGCTCGACGCTCGCATAAGTTGCCGACTTGCCGGCGTCGACACCGACCAGGTGCGGAAGTACATTAAACAAGCTGCAGATCTTAACGTCGGAGGCCTTGGAAGCCTCAAGGAGCTGCATCTCGGCTGGCTTCACGCCGAGCGACTTCACATCGACGCCCAGGGGAAGCATTCTGATCTTGTGGCGGTTTTCTCCAGTGCTCGACGCCTGAAAAGCCTTGATATATTCGTCTTCCAGCTGCTTGGTTTCGAAGTTTGTTCCGGTCATGATCAAGCCGGAGGTTGCGTCGTTCTTTAGAAACTTCCCGCTGAAATCCTGTTGAGCCAGAGCAACACCGAGCAGGTCTTTTCCCATCATGATGCGAGATTGACCAATGTAGGGCTTGTCGGCCCATTCACGAATATGGAAAACCTCCTCCTGGAGGAGCGTGCGCGTGGTATTTGTGAGCGGATCATTGTAGATATATCGAACCGCTCCGCTGGAAAGCAACTCAACTTTAACGTGATCCGGATGCATCGGCATCAGTTCACCGATGATGCCACGGCTGCTCGTCAGGATCTCGGCATACCCATTTCCGCGGAGCTCGAGATGTCCCTGCAGCATTTCGTAGAACTCCATCGCGGTCTGCATATCGTTAGGCCGGGAGTGGAGGATCTTGAAGAGAGGATGCTCGCGAGCGACGATCTTTCCGCCACCAGGAGCATCTGTGAAGAGAAAGCAAGGAAGTACACCCAGCGCTCGAGCTTTGGCGCTAACGACAGCAACAACAGTGCCGAGACGCTTGGCGCTATCGGCCGAGACGCGCATCCCCGAGACTGTAGCTGCGCCGACGGGCCCATACCAGTAATCATCCCAGGGGGCCGGAGCACCGCCAACATCTGCGCGAAGCCCTTGATAGCCGCGCACCATGGAACTAACAAGACTCACGAAGGCCTCCGCTGTCCAGCAATGCCGCGTCCAAGAAGAATACCTAGCACGAAAAGCGCCAGGCCGCCGACGATGAATCCGAGGGGCTTCCAAGTCAACCAGAAGCCGTAAGAGAATCCGATCAGGCCAATAAGAGACGCGAGATCGGCCACAGACGCGGCTAGATGCGCCCGAACAAACGACTGAAACGAACCCATGAAGTCCTTTACAGATACCCGATATGCACGGGTGTGTAGCGGCGCTTGATCTCCCCAGCCATGGCCGGGTTGAGACCTGTGATCAGCGCAGTGGCTGGGTCGATCTTGTCTTTTCCGTTTTCGAGCTTACGCGGAAAGACGTTATCGTTGGCGTCGACGCGGGCGACAACACAAGAAATCGCCCAGGTTAGAACTGGATCCCCGGTGTGATGCAGGCGGCCGGCGCGCATCGCTGCATCGAGTTCCTTCATTGCCGGTGAGAGATACTGCACGGTCTGAGGAACCGACTGAACGATGTCGTCGCCAAGTTGCTCGGCGAGTTGCTGCTGCATCTGAAGCGCGGACCATGGATCAAAAGCGATACGTTGAAAGTCATACTCTTTCAGTTCCGCCTCGATGTCGGCTTGGATTACTGAAAGCTGGATTTCAGGCCCCGGAACTGCCGTCAGATGCTTGTCAAGATACCAACGCTGGTAGTGAGGATGGTCCTCGTCGAGAATCCGGTCCATCGGGCAATAATGCTGCCCAAAAACGTAGTAGTTTCGAACCGGTAATCCCTGGTCATTTTTCTCCATTCTCTGAAAAATCTTGATTCGTGAAGCGAGGTCAGTCTGAGCGGCCAGATCGTTTCCCATCCAGCACGGCTGGCCTTTGAACTCCTCAAGCGAAAGACTCGGATCTTTGCACCGCTCCCAGGCCTCCATGTTGAAGAAGCCGTTGAGGGCATTGCCCCAGAGATCCAGATGCTTCGTCTTATAGATGAACTGCTTATGCGGAGACAAGAGCGCAGCGCGCAGCTGTTTTTGAAGGAAGTCAGGAAATACTGAAACTCCATAATTTGGGTTCGCCTTCTTCTGCGCTATAACCGATTTCCAGTCATCCTCCTCGTCTGCCGCATACATGATGGCGAAAAGCGAATCGTTCTCATCCAGGCCATCAAGAACCTTCTCGCAATCTTTCTCCTCGATGTAGCACGGGCTAGCTGAATCGGTGCCGGCGGTTGTGATGTCGATCGATAACCCCTGGCGCCGCGATCCCTGCCCTGTGATCATCGTGTCGCGCAGGTTATTGTTTGGATGCTCGTGACGCTCATCCATGATGGCGCAGGATGGATTTGCGCCGTCTCCAGGATCGCCGATCAGTGGCTCGAATTTGCCGTCGTCTCGCCTGGCGACGATCGATTCAACGTTTATCTCGAGATCGAAATGTTCTTTAAACCTTGGCGCCTTCTTCGCCATGCGGCGCGCAGTGCGAAAGACTTCCATCGCCTGCTTCTTCGTTGTTGCTCCGCAGTAAACCTCCGGACCGCATTCTCCATCCGCGACAAGCATGTAGAGCCCGATACCCGCGGCCAGGGTCGACTTGGCATTCTTTCGAGCAACTTTGATATAGGCTTCAGAAAATCGCCGAAAACCTGTGACCTTGCTGACCCAGCCGAAGAGCGAGGCGACAATGAAAACCTGCCACGGCTCAAGTTTTAGATATCCGCTTTGCCCGTGTTGTACGCGCGCCCATTCTCCTTTGACGTGCGGGAGCTGCTCGATGAATCGACATACGCGTCCAACCTTTGCAGCATCGAACTTGTAATCGTAATCGGACGACGCCGATTTCGCCAGGTCACGAAGATGACGCTGGCCTGCTTTCTTGACCCACTTACCGACAACGATCTTCCTAGAGACAGCCTGGCGGGCATAGGTGTTAGCCACATTTGCAAAATGGCGGTCGACCTGCGATCGACTTGGCGCTCTACCCGTACTCTTCCCACGCGCCATCGACGCCCTTTACACCCTTACCGACACTTGGAAGCCTCTGATCGAGTTCAAGCCTCGAAGTGAGTGAAAGAAGATTGTTTTTCTCCGAGGTCTTCATCGAATCGTCCGAACGGCGGAATTTATCCATCGCAACACAGAATTGCTCAAGAAGCGCTCGCCGCATCGGCGTCTGAATCGTGACTTGCGGGCCGAACTCTTCCCAAAGCGCCTTCAGCCTAGCGAACTTCATTGCACCCATCGACTCCGGAGGAACCTCCCAGTGCGTCGGAGGCGGACCGACAGGCTCTCGCTTGATAGCTCTGCGCGCCTCTTCCTGTCGACCGCGGTATCGCTGCGGGTTCTTTTTGGTCGAGCCGCGAGCTTCAAGGATATCGATCGGTGTTCTTGGTCGCGACATGGTTCGTTTCCTGCTTCTGGAGGCCGGCGCGGCTACTTTTGTACTCTCCGGCTCCTCCTTGGCGGATTAGCATGCGTTTGACAGATATTCCTGCGAACTATCCGCTGGAACGCTTAATTCGGGTTGATTTCAGAGGTTTTTCGTATTTTGTGGAAGCAAAAATCTGCT
>Ga0302294_10000105_pt1 | contig 25293 bp, 16 predicted proteins | sample III_Fen_N2_3_FD_194550 | JGI IMG/M metagenome (GOLD analysis project Ga0302294, IMG submission 194550) | Peat permafrost microbial communities from Stordalen Mire near Abisko, Sweden - III_Fen_N2_3 | ecosystem: Environmental > Terrestrial > Soil > Wetlands > Permafrost | place: Sweden: Abisko...
TGAAAGCACGCGAGGCCTGTTTATGTAACTGAGGATCGAGTCCGTACGGCAAGGAGCGATCTTTAGATACGTTGTTTGCCATGGAGCGAATATCTCCCACAATCGTGGAGCGAATATCGCTTCCACACAAACACGAAGCTGATGACAGAAAACGCACTGTCCCGTGACTGATTAGACATAATATTTATTGTGCGTGCGTGCGCGCGGAGTGCCGCCAAGGAGCGGGACGATTGTGATCGGAAGCAAAAGTCGAAACATGCGGACGGCAATTCTCGATCGATCTCTGCCAAACCGCCCTTTGATTTCGACCAATGGAAGCAAGTCTCACTACATGGATTTCCAATGACGGTAAAAGTCGCTTCATCGATTACCAGAATCGCGAATCCACTTCTGTAGGTATCATGGACCTAATGTACGTCTCGAAACACGCTATGCGGCTTTTTCGGCAAATATCGCCAAACCAAGTTTTGCTACGTGTTTTTGGTGCACACACTCGACGTTAGCTCCCCCTTTCGGCGAGCTCCATTCGTCCGTGCTAATAATCGCGCCGTCCTTTCGGCGCCTGGGCGTTCTTCGCAGCCAGTAACATTTTGTTTAGCAGCTCGGGCTCCGATCCTCGTAAATTATGCACTCGTTCGTTCGTGATACGGTCCAGAACGAGATCTCATCGCGAGTCGCGGGGCCGCCTAGCCCTCAGGCTTTTTGGCCGCCAGATCACGTGCCTCTTTATCACGCCCGGCCTCTTTCCCATAGAACTCCGTCTTCCGCCCCATCTGGTTTTTCTCTTCATCAAACTCACGCCACTCCATGCCAAACGGATGCCGGCGCCATTGGTGATTATTGGTTGCTGTCTCTCGACAACCACTCCGCGTTTCGGTTGTCGTTTGGTTGCGGTCGTCGTTTTCGCCAACCAGCGGCCAAACAGCCAGCCGCCGCACTGAACGGTCAGCCTTTTCCGAAGTTGTCTTAACGAAGGGACTGGTCTTGCAGAGCACGCGATAGTTTATCGAGTTCTCGCTGTGCTGGCGCACTAAAAGCCTCCGTTTTCGTCTGCGCGTTGTGCGATCCGCAGATAACTACATTCCCAGAGCTTCCGCAAAGTGATACTGTCGCCCCAAGTTGCGCGGCCGCTGCTAATGCGTTTTCGTAAAGTAATACGTGTTCATGTTCGCGCCTTGGCGGAACATTTCGATGAACCATTTATCTGTGAACTTCGGATCAATGAGGTAAGCGAGAAACCCGGTCCCACGACGGTCTGTGCCGAGGCCCATTAACAGCCAGGTTTTATCAGGGCTCTTCCCATCGGCGAAGTGTACATTGAGGCGAAAACCATCAAGCGTCCATTTGCCTTTGCTGCTCTCCGGTTCTTGCGCGCGGCCGAGCACGACCAGTACGGACATCTCTGTGTAAGTGCCGTCCGCTTTAAATTCAATATCATCGCTGCGGCCGGTCGAAGCGTTGCCCATATTGGCACCCGAGTGCGACCGATAGGTGGCCATCGAGGAAACGCCGGTATGATGATAAGCGCCCACGAGCAACTTCGGGTCGAACATCGGCTCATTTGAGGATTTCAGTGCGGTCAAAGCGATTTGGTCGATCGCATTGGCAATCTCTTTGGCTGGCAGGGAAGGTTCGGCCGACGTGGCGGCGGTGATCGCGGCTGCCATTGGTTCAGAGGCAAACATCCCGATGAACGGCACGACCTCGTTCCCGATGTCCACGAGGTAAAGCATCACGCTGTACGGATTTTTCTGCAGGGAATCTCCGTCGAAAGCGATACGCACCCCTTTGCTGTTCCGGATCACAAGTGGGACCATATGGTTTTCCAGCGGCTCGTTCGGAAACAATCCGTGTATCATCTGCGGCCAGAGGCCTAGATAAGTCTGAGCCAGGGTGCCGGTCTTCGGTTCCGGCTTCAGGCGGAAAATCGTCTTCAGTCCCGACTCGGGATCAGCGGGCCGGACATACATGAACAACGCACCGGCCTGTTTCCGCTGCCAGTTGGCGGGCAACGGGAGGTCGACCAACTCGCTACCACCATTCCGCGCAACTCCTCCCGTCACGCTTCGATCGTCCGCGTAGGTGCCCCTCGATAGAAAGATTATCGAGACCATTGCCAATACAGCCAGAGCGACCAAAGGAGATTTCATAGGCTGATTTTACCAGTAGATTTTTGCTGAAGAGAAAAAGGCACGCGGTCTATTGAGTAGTGAACCACGGAACTCGCGAGCGGATGTGCGGCGCGACCACTGTGCGCCGTTCCGAATCCTCGGCGGCCCAGCGGTCGAGGCTACCACAGTGCAAATCATAAGGCCTTTTGTGCTCAGTCATTGGCTTCATTCGCCGAGCAGCTGGACGGCGTCCACTTCGTTCCAGCCGCTGACCGCAGGTGAATCAAAGACGATGCGGACACGTTGGGTTGCGAACTTGGTTGCAGTAAATTGCACACCGAACCAGGCAATATGCGACGCTTTTTTCCGGTCCGGATCAACGCCGCTCCAGACGACGTGGACCTGACCGGAAGAATCGTAGAGTTCGATTTGCTTGATCGCGCCGGGATTATAGTTCTGGCGAACACGCACGCCGGTCGCATGCACGGCGCGGGCATACGTGAGCTCGAGCCATTCTTCCTGATTGTCCGCCGATGCAGAGGCCCACGCGCGACCATCGTCTGCGTAGCTTGGGACGTTGGGCGCGCCCGTTGCCTGCAGGGAACCGTAGTTGTCGGAGCCATACTCGGAACTGGCTTTCGCTTTTTCGGCCCATTGGCCGTGCGGATCTTTGAGAATGGCGGTTTCAACTAGTTCGATTTCGGGAACGATCCGGGCGGCCTCGGCGGGACTCGCTTTTGCAGGCAGCAGCTCGTCAGTCGGCACCATGATCATCAAGACATTGGTGGGTGGCCAGGTCCAAGCGGGCGGTTTGGCGGCGCCACCCGTATCATAAGCAAGCCAAGCGGCGCCGAGTTGCGCAGACAATTGGTTCATGAACGAGGTTGGATCGGTATCCAATTGAGCCTCCGGTTGGGCGCGCCGCGCGCGATTCATGCAAATCAAAGCAGCAGCCACGTTGCCGCCTTTTTGGGCGGCAATCGCGCGAAGGTAAAGCATGTCGGCATCGTCCGGATGCACCCGCAACCAGTCGTCGAGTTGCCGGGCCGCCTCTTCCGCGTGATCCTCATTGAGCAATTGGGTTACTGCCGATTGGACCCCCGCGCTCTCCGATGTAGATGCGCGAGCCCCCGTATCGCTCGCAAAGATCACGCGGGTGAGAAGCGCGACAACGAACACGACAGTCGCAAACGATCGAAAAGAAAATGCCGTCGGTGTGCGCATGGCGTTCAATGTTTTTTCGGGGGAATGGCGTCATTCGGGCAGATTTGTTCCGCGCAGTTGCCCAGGCCGCCCGAGGCATCGCCGTAGCGAGATTGCGGTTGGTGCCCATCGCCATTGATGCCAGTTCCTTTTGCTGAAGAGCAGAGCGTCTGTCCGATGGGCTCGGTCCCGGGCTCGGTCACGTAAAACGTGTTCGGGCGGCCGTGCGCAGGATACGCGTTCGAGAAATAGTAACGCATGATACAATCCTGGTCACCCGAATCTTCGCCGTGTTCGACTCCCACGGAGAGGTCAAAAGCCAGCATTCTTTCCAGCACCGAGTCGATAAGTTGCTCGGCGATTTCCTCGGCGGAAGGCTCGGTCTGGTGCACGGAGTCCAGCATGGACTGGGCTTGGGCCACAGCGACTTTCCAAGTGACCATCTTCATCCAATCCCTCGCCTCCTTGTACTTCGCATAATAGGCGACGGCTTTATCTTCTCCAGATTCAGTTAGGAGCGTAATGATGGTTCCGTCGCCTGAGTGGAACGCGGGTTTGTGCAGTGGATTCTTCTTCGAATCGGGACTAAGGAAGCTCACGCGCAGCGAATAGTCGCCTTTCCCATGGTGTTCGACGCCGACAGCGTGGAGCAATTCGTGGGCGATCGCGCGCTTGTAGGTGGTGGCTTGGTCGGCGGCGGAAAGGTTGTAAGATTTGTTGAAAACGCTTTTGGGATCGTTGGGAGCGGCGATGCCAATGCCCTTGGTAAGTCCGGGGCGCAGCGACACATTATCCTTAACGCCAACGGCGGCCGCGCCAGAAACGCCCAGGCCCGCGACCGAAAATTCCTTGATCCATACTCCGTGCTGATCGACACGATGCGGCGCATCACGGTGATTCCCATTCATCAGCCGCTTGTCCGACGCCATCTCCGTGGCTTGCAGATGATCGTGGACGTTAAGCTGGGACAGACTTGTGAAGAGGCCGATGCCAGCATTGGCTTTGTCGCCGACGAGGTTTTGCACAAAGAAATCTTTCTTTTTCGGGTCACCCTCGATGCGTTGTCCGTTTTCCACGAAGCCGCGGTATTCCTCGTAAAGGGTAAAGCCGTCACCCTTATTTCCATCGCCTTTCGGATCGCCCTCGGAGTCATCATCGTCAGGCACGTCGACGACATCATGGCTTTTGCGCCACGACATTGCCACCCAATCCCCGTCCTTCCGCCCCTCGGGCAAATTGACCAAATCGTCATCGCCCGCCGCAGTCGTGAAGGTTCCGACAATCGTGCGGCCGTCTTCCATCTGCGCAGTCACATACACCTCGGCACGTGAGCCAAAATCATACGATTCGATCAGACTCTGCCCGATGTAGAAACCTCGGTCATCGGCCTTGGGATCCTTGACAATGAGCTTCTGCCCATTGTCGTCGGGCTTTCCTGAATACATCGTGTCTTCGGCTAGCTTGAGATCGGGGTCTTTGTCGGTCGCGCCGAGCGGCCAGTTCAAGCAAACGCCGGGTTCGTGCGAAGTGTCTTTGAGTTCGAACGTGATCGATTTGGGGCGCGCGTTGGTGACGGCGTCCTTGTTGCGCGGCTTCAGTTCGGCCACGATCTTGAGCGTGTTTCCCGGTTTCTTTGGGTTGCTGATGTTTCCCAATGGGCGCCATTTCTCGTAATCGGCGACTATGACATCAAGTTTCACGTCTTCGAACTCGGGCCACAAACGGACATTATACGTACGGCTGCCGCCGGCATTGGGATGGCTTTCGATCGGAGGGTTGATGAGCTTGAAGGACGCGATTAGGGCCTGGGGCTGTTTCGGCAATGGCTGGTCCGCATTGATAATAAAAATCTCTGCTCGGATCCGTTTTTCCGTCCAACTGCGAGCGTCTTCGCCCGTCCAAACCACGGTCATCTCTGCTGGTTTTTCGTATTCGCTTTGAAGCGCGTGAAAATTCCAGGTGCCTCTTCGGAGATCGATCGAGAATTGAGCGCCGGAATCGACGTCCGAGTGTTCCACTTTCCCATTGTAATCAAAATCGATGGCCATAGAGCCAGGGTCGGCGCGGGAGCCGACATTAAAATAGTGGTATTGGTCTGAGACCGTAGGCGCTTCCATAGCCTCCCACCCGAGGGAGGAAGTATTCGCACGCTTCATCCGGGCAAGGTCGATTGCGCTGGGCATTCCTGGCACCCTCTGGCGAGCGAGCAATGGCAGCTCCGTCAACTCTTCCGGAATCAATTCGAAGTGGTAGGCGGCAAAGCCATTTGTCCGAGTCGTTCCCTCGTCTACGTCTTCGTCGTGCGAAATATTTTCCGCCGTGGCAACGCCTTTGATATGGGAGATCGCCCTCCAGCCGTCCCACTCGCTTTTCGGTTGGTTTTGAGCGTGCAACCACGGCGCACTCCAGAGTCCCAGGATGCCGGGTAGGAGCGCGAGTCCGAACGCACGGAGCGAAAGCATTCCAATCAAGAAATGAGGTCTCTCACTTAACGCAACCAGTGAAACAATCCTAATCCAGAGTGAGGCGACTGGGTTACGATGCATTTTGGAGCGGTTTGATTTAGAAACACGAAGTCGCTGATTCGCCCCGGTCTTCAGCACCGTTCTCAAGGCGAGATAGTAGAAGAAACTTTCACGGGCGCTACTCGCCTCTTGCGATCCTAATTAACATCCTCCACATAGCCCGTGAGGGTAACACTAACGGAAGCGGTATGGTCGAACTCATTCGTTGGACTTGGGAAAGCTACGTAGACCCTGGTTCCGGCGGAGGCATGGATCTTTACGATTTGATTGCTGAGAACATATGCTGTCGCATTTGGTTTGGTGAGAGCAAAAATATGATGTCCATAACTGATTTGCCCATCATAAGAGTCGGCGGCGCTGAGTTGAGTATCAACTTCCACGAATTCTCTATACGGTGTGATAGCGGGTAAATACGCAAAGCCCGAGATTTGCTCGATAACGAACCGTTTGTTTGCGGGAACTACAAACACAGCGGCAGTATCGTTTGCAGACAGAGAGATTTGAAACGGTTTGCGAGCTGTATTGGTTACGTCCCGAACCGGAACAGGACTGGTATCTGTATTGGCGACCTGGACGGGCGCGGCGAAGCTGCTGGCCTGGCTCGTGGAAGCCAACGCGGTGACAACCAGAACGAGGATGCTGAGTGATTTTATAGGATGTTTCATATTTATCTGAGGGCCTCATATTGTGGGCCTGTAATTTCAACTAGTGTGATCTACGGTTGTTTGTGGGCTTAGTTGTTAATTCACATCTTCAAGATAGCCCGAGAGCTCAATTTGCCCTCCGCTTGTGATTCCATTATCACTGGCGACGACAAGGGTTCCAGGGTCTGCGTAAATTTTTATTTGCCGATCAGCAACTTGATAGAGTTCGTCAATCAACGGCGCTTGCGAAAAGTTGTGATCTACAGCCACACCGTTAACCTGGGTTTGAATAATTACCCGGTATATTAGGCTATTATTTGCATTCAATCGCACCGCTGAAAAATGCTCGATTATGAGTCGCTTGCCGGTCGGGACGCGAAACGAAAACTCATGTGCATCATGATCGAGCATCACTTGAAAAGGCTTGTAGGCGGCGTTGCCCAAAACACGCACCGGCACAGGGCTCGTGTCAGGATTGGCCACTTGTACGGGGGCAGCGAAGCCACCCGCGTTTACCGTTTGGACGAGGCCCGTGAAAGTAATGAGAAGAACGATGAGGCTCGCGAATTTAGTATAATTGTTCATGGCGACTACTTTTTTGCTACATGAGATGATATGGTTATATTGAATATGGCTTTAGGTTTGAGGAACGAGAGTTGACCGATCGCGGATGGTGCGCTGACGACGGCGAATGAACGCCAAAGTTGCCAGCGATACGGCGCCGAGGACCCCGTAGGTCGATGGCTCTGGTACAGCGCCACTGGCGTCCTGCAGTGAGACGGTCACGAGTTGTTCCGAGGCGGATTCCCCGCCGCTGGTGAGGTCAATTACGACGCCGCCGTTACTGTTAACCGGACCCTGCCCGGCGGCATACATAAATCCATCGGCTCCAAACCAATTATTAGCGATTCCTTCGCTTAGGCTATCGCCAAGGAAGGTATCGCCATTCAAGTCGAAGCCCAAAACGCCCAGACTCGTTGATGTGAAATCTGGCACAAAGGTGTCTCCCGTGAAGCTAAATGAAAACTGTGTGACCTCCAGACCGGTTAACAGGCTGCCCCAAGGAGCCGCATAGATTGATCCGTCGTTGTTCAGGTCGACGGCGGTAAAACTCCCATTGATAACGCCTCCTCCGGTGAATCCCTTCTGCTGAAAGGAAAACGAGAGTTGGGCCGAGGCCGGCAGAACCAGAACTCCGAGGAACATAGCTATCGCGGCAACGGAGTAAATGAAACGGAAGGGAAACGATCTTTCGGTGAAGGAAGACCGGATGATTGATATTGTATTCATAGTTGTGACGCTGATAAAGGTCTTAATACTCTATATCGCTATTGCGGATTGCCGGAGCAAAACCAGCCCCAAGAACCAGGGTGAGAATTATAACAACGATTGTTCGCGTGTTCAGATGCGCGTGCATGAGATTTAGCTAGTCGTGCGGCCGGCATTTCGCCACCTGATTAAGGTCGGATCGGAAATCTGCCCCGCATAATAGGGGCAAAAAATAAGGTTAACGCGCGACTTTCCGACGTCTGCGGCGAACTGCGACGATGGCGGCGAGTGCGAATGTTCCAACCAAGCCGTAGGTGGAAGGTTCGGGTACGGCACCTGCAGGTGCCGAGTTGATTGAGCCGAGCACCAGGTTGTCCAACACCGGATAGAGATCGGCGCTGAGGGTTATGCTCGTGAACGGCGTGTCGCTTATGACACCGAGGAACGAAAACGCGCTGTCAGCGCTGGTGGAATCCACCTCCGTTTTTCCGTCTATCAATGCGATAAACGGCATGACCTGGCCGCGGAACTGCCCGAAATCAAAGCCGATCGCGTTATACGGATGATCGAGGGTGAGCGTCATCGTGCCGGGATTCTGCCACTCCAAATATCCTGTATTGAGATAAGCTGCATCCCAATCGACCGAAGAATTGAGGAACCAAAGCTGACCTTCGGGATTACTATAGGTGATAGGTCCGAGAATAATATTTGAGGTGGCGAATGTCGTATAACTTTCGAAATTGTCAGAATAGTTTACGCTGACCTTCGATAAGAAATCCGAGCGATCAGTATATGAAGTGACCTGAGCGGACGCGAACGGTGCGCCAAGCCATAGGCTCGCCGCGAGTGTTAATGTGATGGTTTTCACGTGTGTAGTGATGCTGGCGGTCGCGACAGGGTCGGGACCTTGTTGATGCAGATTTTTTGTACTTTCCCCCGTCCTACGTAATCGCGCGGCAGAACATAACAGCCGCGGGGGGGTGTTGAGTGCCAAACCGGGGATTCCCCTACTCTTCCTTGCGACGCTCTCCGACGAAAATCAGGCCGTGGAAAAGGTTACGAACAGGAAACAGCGCTGGCTTCAGCTTAGGTTATTAGCAGGAGCTTCTGCGAGCGACGCATGGAATTGGAACGTAACGAGCGCTGTGGATTTGCGCCTTGCTCTGCTTGCCGGTGGACGTTGTTTTCGCGCTGTGGAGTTTCCAGAAACGCAATGGTCGTTGTTAGCCGCGGCAACTCTCAACGGGGATGCCGAGGGACGCCACGCGCTGGAACTCTTGTGCGAGCGGTATCAGCAACCGGTCCATGCGTTCGTTCTGGCGCGAGTGAAAAACGCAGATTTGGCAAAGGATCTTGCCCAAGGGTTCTGGCTTTTCCTGCTTGAGAAAAGGACCTGGCGGCAGGCGGACGTCACTCGCGGACGCTTCCGCAGTTTTCTGATCGAGGTATTACGCAACTACCTCAATGACGACCTGCGTCGCCAGAATACCATGCGACGAGGCGGTACCGAACGCCAGTCCCACACGACCGACGTCGATATACTCGACACAAATGATACTCATGCGGCCGCGGTGTATGATCGTGAGTGGGCTAGATGCATTTTGAATCGGGCCCTCACCGATCTCGAAACCTGGTATCGAAAACAAAAACGAGAAACTATCTTCGACGTGGTGCGGCGATTTCTGCCCGGCGCACAAGACACCCCGAAACCCGAAGCTGCGGCGGCGGGATTGGGAATCAGTGTCGAGGTATTGAGAGTGGAAATACACCGCGCTCGCAGTAGGCTGTTGGCTAACCTACGTCAACAAATAGCGCAGACCGTGACAGCGACCGATATCGACGATGAACTGAAGCATCTGGCTGATGCAATCGCCAGGGACTGATTGCAGAAGCTAAACTGTTTTTGTGTCCGCGTGAGCGACGGAATTAGTTATAACTCTAAATCGCGAGTTAAGCTGAAATCAGCGCACAAAGATTAAACGGCACCTTGCACTTATCGTTCTGCTTCAGCGGGCAATCCTAGGTGCGTATAACTTGATTCCGTCGGTTCTAATCCAAAAACCGGTCCCTATATCCCTGAGACGCCGCTGGAATTTTGATATAGGGAGTGAAATTTCGGTACACAGATTGCGTAGGCAGAGTGTTGATGAAGTCACTCCCAGCTTTGACGGATTTTTCAGCGGTCCTCCGCTTCGGCGCGTTTCTCCTCTTTGCGCTCGCTTCCACCCTCGTGTTGCGAGCCCAAAACTACGCGACACCCTACACGTTCACGACACTTGCGGGCACGGCTGGAGTTTCAGGCTCGGACGACAGCGCGGCCGCGACGTTCTATAATCCGGAGGGAGCGGCGGCGGACGCTTTGGGTAATGTTTATGTTGCGGATTCAGCCAATCACACCATCCGGAAAATCACGTCCGCCGGGGTGGTGACGACATTCGCCGGTTCTACTGGGGTCAGCGGCTCGGCTGACGGCTCCGGCAATTCAGCACGGTTTTCGCACCCTCGTGGACCGGCGGTCGACGCCGCAGGCAACGTTTACGTGGCCGATGGAGGTAACCACACGATCCGCAAGATCACGCCGGCCGGCGCAGTGTCGACGCTCGCCGGCTCCGCTGGAGTTAGTGGTTCGGCTGACGGCGACGGCAGCGCCGCGCGCTTTCTTTTCCCCCGCGGCGTGGCGGTGGACGCTTCAGGTAACGTTTTTGTCGCAGACTCTAACCAGACAATTAGGGCAATCACGCCTTCTGGAACTGTGACGACGCTCGCCGGCTCTGCCGGTGTCAGTGGTTCGGCCGACGGCATGGGCAGCGCCGCCCGGTTTAATGATCCTGCGGGTGTAGCGGTGGACTCAGCAGGCAATGTCTATGTCGCGGAGGGACAGAATGCCACGATCCGCAAAATTACACCGGCGGGCGGGGTTTCGACGCTCGCAGGCTCCGCGGGGCTATATGGCTCAACTGACGCCACGGGCGCGGCAGCTCGGTTTTATATTCCGCAAGGCGTAGCGGTGGACTCAACGGGCAACGTTTATGTCGCAGACAAATGGAACGCCACGATTCGCAAGATCACGCCCGCCGGCGTGGTAACGACGCTCGCTGGATCACCGACATCCATCGGCGACAACGACGGCGTTGGCAGTGCGGCTCAATTTAATAATCCCTCCGGTGTTGCGGTGGACGCCGTGGGCACAGTCTACGCCACCGACTATTACACCGTTCGCAAAATCACATCGGGTGGTTTGGTCTCAACACTGGGTGGAAAAAGTCTCGTCCTCGGTTCACACAACACCGCGGGTGCGCAGTTTTCTTATCCTTATAGCGTGGCGGTGGACGGTTCGCGCAACGTCTACGTCGCGGATTTCAGCAATAGTACTATTCGCAAAATCACGGCCGCCGGGGTGGTGACGACGCTCGCTGGTGCTCCCGGTGCTGTCGGCTCCGTCGATGCCACGGGCAGTGCAGCACGGTTTCGTAATCCCGAGGGCGTGGCACTCGACAGCGCGGGGAATATTTACGTCGCAGATTACGCGAATGATACAATCCGCAAAATTACACCCGCGGGCGTGGTTTCAACATTGGCCGGCCAGGCCTTCGTCCAGGGCTCAGCTGACGGCACCGGCACTGCCGCGCGGTTTTATTATCCGCAAAGCGTGGCCGTCGATGCTTCCGGCAATATCTATGTTGCCGATACGTGGAACGAAACGATCCGAAAGATCACGCCAGCCGGTGTGGTCTCCACCCTCGCTGGTGCGCCGGGAGTTTCGGGTTCCGCGGATGGCACCGGCAGCGCAGCCCGGTTTTATTTTCCATCGGGTGTGGCCGTGGACGGCGCGGGCAATGTCTACGTCGCCGACGACCTCAATCACACGATTCGAAAGATCACGCCGGCCGGTGTGGTTTCAACGCTCGCCGGCTCACCGGGAGTCATTGGTTCGACCGACGCCACGGGCAGTGCCGCACGATTTTACGAACCCGCAGGCATAGCGGTGGATAGCGCGGGGAACATTTATGTCACCGATTCCGGCAACTACACCATCCGGAAAATCACGCCCGCCGGAGAAGTGACGACACTGGCTGGTTCGGTAGCCACTTCCGGCACCGCTGATGGGACCGGAAGAGCTGCGCTTTTTTATGGTCCCCAGGGCCTCGCGGTGGATGTAGTCGGCACGGTCTACGTTGCGGATTATGGCAACCAGACCATTCGCATGGGTGTGCCGGCGGCCATCAACCCGGTGGCAACGGTGACGTTGGATAATCTCAATACAACCTACACGGGCAGCCCGCAGAGCGCGACCGCCACAACGAGCCCCACCGGACTTGCGGTCACTTTCACCTACGACGGCAGCGCCACGGCGCCGACCGACGCCGGTAGCTATACGGTTGTTGCCACGGTCAACGACGCCACCTACACTGGCACAGCCACCGATACGCTCGTTATCGCCAAAGCAAACCAGATCATCACCTTTGCCCCGCAGTCCGACAAGGTCGTAGGCGATGCGCCGTTCCAGGTCAGTGCCACGGTGGATTCAGGACTCACGCCGACGTTCAGTATTGCGTCTGGGCCGGCAACTATTTCGGGCAGTACAGTCACGATCACCGGCACTGGGACGATTTCCATTACCGCATCGCAAGCCGGGGATGCCAATCACCTGCCAGCGTCTACGTCGCAGCAAATCCTCGTCACTGCCGCTGGGAGCACCAACTACACTCCCTATACGTTTACGACTTTCGCCGGGTCACCCGCAATTCGCGGTTCGGCTGACGGTACGAGCAGTGCCGCAAGCTTCGCTTCTCCCTTCTATGTCGCGGTCGATGCTTCGGGTAATGTCTACGTCTCCGATACCGGAAACAGCACGATTCGAAAAATCACCCCCGCGCAAGTCGTCACCACGCTTGCTGGCTTGGCCGGAACACCTGGTTCGGCCAACGGCACCGGGAGTGCCGCACGGTTCCAATATCCTCTGGGATTGGCCGTCGATGCCTCGGGGAATGTGTATGTCGCCGATGGCTACGACCAAACGATCCGAAAAATTTCCCCCTCGGGGGTCGTGTCGGCACTGGCAGGACTTTCGTCCGTCCAGGGCTCGACTGACGGGACGGGCGACGCTGCCCAGTTCAAATATCCATATGCCTTGGCGGTGGATGGTTCGGGCAATGTTTACGTAGCGGACACCTATAACTCGACGATCCGAAAAATCACACCGGCGGGTGTTGTCACAACGATTGCAGGCTTGGCGGGCGTCGATGGTTCGTCTGACGGGACGGGCAATGATGCACGGTTCCGGTTTCCCGAAGGTTTGGCGGTGGATGCTTCGGGCAACATCTACGTCGGGGACACCAATAACAATGTCATCCGCAAAATTGCGCCCTCTGGTGTGGTCACCACGATTGCTGGAACCGCGGGCATTTCCGGGTCGGTCGACGGAACGGGGGGCAACGCCCTGTTTTACCATCCGCGAGGTGTAGCAGTGGACGCCTCGGGAAACGTGTATGTCGCGGACGACGACAATAGCTTGATTAGAAAGATTACTGCGGCCGGCGTGGTAACAACGCTCGGCGGCAGCGTCGGCGTCACCGGCTCTGCAGATGGCTCGGGAAGCGCAGCGCGCTTTTATTTCCCCTTCGGCATTGCCGTGGATACAGCGGGTAGAGTTTACGTCGCGGATTTAGCCAATAATACAATCCGTTTAGGGGTGCCAGCCACGACCACGGCAGCGACGGTGACCCTGGGCAACCTCGCTACTACCTACACCGGTAACCCGCAGGCTGCGACAGCCACGACGATACCGTCCGGTCTTGCGGTGACATTGACCTATAATGGTTCAACCAGCCTGCCTATTTCCGCAGGCAACTACACCGTTCTCGGCACCATCCAGGACCCCAACTACAGCGGCTCAGACCTCGGTACGATGGTCATTGCGCAGGCTAATCAGACGATTTCGTTTCCGCCCATTGCAGACATGGCCTACAGCCCCACGCCGTTTGAGATCACTGCAACCAGCGACTCCGGGTTGCCCGTGACTCTCGCCATCGTAAGCGGTCCGGCAACGGTGGTTGGCCAATCCGTGACGGTCACGGGTGTAGGTACCATCGTGATACGGGCTTCTCAGAGCGGGGATGCCAATTATCTCGGAGCCAGTGTCGATCGCAGTTTCACCGTCACGCAGGCGCCAGCGATGATCACCCTCGGCAGTCTGAGCGCCACCTACGATGGTTCTCCGCATGCCGCGACGGCGACAACTTCTCCCGTCGGCCTGTCCGTAAACCTTACGTATAATGGTTCGGCCACCGCGCCGACCAGCGTCGGTTCGTACCCTGTCGTCGCCACGATCACTGACCCAAACTACTCTGGCTCCGCCAACGGCACACTCGTCATCACCTCCGGCGTTTCGGATTCGACGCCCTACACGTTCACCACCCTCGCGGGAACAGCCGGAGCCACCGGGTCCGCCGATGGTACGGGCAGTGCGGCTCGCTTTGACCATCCCGAGGGCGTTGCGGTTGACAGCGCCGGCAACGTCTACGTCGCGGACACCGACAATAACGTCATCCGCAAAATCACCTCGTCTGGCGTCGTCTCGACGTTCGCCGGCACCGCGGGCAGCGCGGGCTCGACGGATGGCACGGGCAGCGCCGCGCGGTTCAATTCACCCACCAGCGTCGCCGTCGATAGCACCGGCAATGTCTATGTCGCCGACAACGGCAACTACGCGCTCCGCAAAATCACTCCGGCCGGCGTCGTGACGACACTCGCTCATATCACTTCTCCGGTCGGCGTCACAGTCGATGGCTCCGGCAATGCTTATGTTTCAGATTCCAACGACGCCGCGATCTATAAAGTCACTCCGTCTGGGGTGAGCACCCTTTACTCGCAAAGCGCATCGGCCTTTGAGCATCCTGCCGGCATCACGCTCGACAGCTCAGGCAATCTCTATGTCGCCGGTGGCGGCAACGACACGATCGCAAAAGTAACCCCTGACGGCGTCGCCGTTGGCTTTGCCGGTTTCCCCTATTCCAATGGTTCGGGTGACGGCACCGGTTGGCAGGCGCTCTTCCAGTCTCCCTCCGGTGTCGCCGCCGATGCCGCAGGCAATGTCTTTGTCACCGACTCGTGGAATCACACGATTCGAAAAATCACCTCAGCAGCCGTGGTGACAACCATCGGAGGCAGTTCCGGCAACGCGGGCTCGCTCGATGGCACCGGCAGCGGCGCGCGGTTCTACGCTCCCGTGGGCATCGCCGTCGACAGCGCCGGCAACCTCTACATCGCTGACTATAACAATCACACCATCCGCAAGGGCTCCCGAATTGCCGTCACCGGTGCAACGGTGACGCTGGGCAACCTCGCGACTACCTACACGGGTGCCCCGCAGAGCGCGACGGCCACGACTTCTCCCGGCGGACTCGCCGTCAGCTTTACCTACAACGGCAGCGCCACCCCTCCAACCAACGCGGGCAGCTACACCGTGGTCGGGACAGTGAGCGCGCCCGGCTATATCGGTTCGGCTACCGGTACACTCGTCATCGCCAAAGCCGACCAGACCATCACGTTTGACCCGATACCCGATAAAACTTACGGCGACGCTCCGTTCACCGTCACACCAACGGTCGATTCGGGACTGTCTGTGTCTTTCGACGAACTTAGCGGTCCAGCAACGATCCTAGTTAGTACTGTGCCGCCAAAGAGCGGGATCGTCACTATTAACGGTGCCGGCACCGTCGTTCTCCGCGTCGGCCAGCCGGGCGATTCCAATCATAATCCAGCGCCCAGTGTCGAGCGCTCCTTCAATGTTAGCCCTGACACTACCGCGCCATCGGTTCCAACCAACTTGGTCGGAATCGCGTTTTCGCCCACTTCAATCTTGCTAAACTGGACGGACTCCACCGACCACGTCGGCGTCACTGGTTACCTAATTTATCGTGACGGAACGTTGATCGGCAGCATAACAGCATCTTCACCTGCCTACTCGGACACCGGACTCGTCGCAGCCACGACTTATCGTTACGCCGTTTCAGCCGAAGATGCCGCTGGCAACATCTCTGCTCAGTCGACCGCGGTCAGCGTCACCACGCAGCTGGCCGGCGCGCAAATCCGCAATGTGACCAACGTCGCCACGCTTGCCGCCGCACTCGCGGAGGCCCTCGCCAACCCTGCGGCGACGTTCACGATTAACCTCGCTAGCGGCTCCTACCCGCTCGGCACTTCTGCCCTGCCGGACCTCGCAATAGATGGAACGACCGTCAACGGCCCTGCCGCTGGTGGTGCGCCCGCGGTAATCGACGGTGCCGCCGTCGCTGGTGGTGTCGTCTTCAATGTCACCGGCAATCACGTAAGCATCGCCAATCTGAAATTCATCAACGCGGCGACGATCCTTATCCAGCCGGGAGCAAACCTTGGCACGATCGCCAATTGCAACTTCGCCGGACCCAGCGCCGCTGCGGCCATCGATGGCCGTGGTTGCTCGGGTTGGACGGTTACCGGCAACAGCTTTAACGGGATCGTTGGCAAAAATGGCACGGCCGAACCGGTAATCCATTTCTATTCGGGAGCCGGCCCCACGGTTGTCTCCAATAATCTGATACTCAATTGTGACCGAGGCATTAGTTTCGGCAGTACTGCTTCCGATCACATGAACGGCGGCAGTATCCGCAACAACATGATCGCCGACAATCGCACCACCGGTCACCCAGGACCGGGGATCAGCGTCGAGGCGATCACGCTGTCCACCGCGGCGATTGACAACAACACCGTGTATCAGGCCGGAACCTACGCGAACTCGATCGAATACCACGACTGCACTGCAATCGTGAGCATTCGAAATAACTTGGTCAGCAAAGCCGTCACAGGCTCGGCCAGCCCCGGCGCGACCTTGACTACCAACAATACGTCGGCTGTGGCGGCATGGTTCACCTCACCTACCAGCTGCGATCTACATCTTGTGTCCGCCATCTCAGGCGTGGTTGATGCCGGCACTGCCATCGCCGGCTTTACCGTAGACATCGACGGGGATACTCGGCCCGCCGGAAGTGCGTATGATATCGGAGCGGACGAATACATCAGCTCGTCATCCTCGAGCAGTTCGAGTTCCAGCTCGTCGAGTTCATCCAGCAGCTCCAGTTCGTCCTCCTCGAGTTCCAGTTCGAGCAGCTCTAGTTCGTCGGGCGGCGGCGGCGCGCCCAGCAGTTGGTTCTACCTTGCGATCTTTCTCGTTGGAGCTGGTCGCCGGTACTGTGCACGGCGAACGGCCTGAAAACGAAGACGGCAACGCCAATTTTGCTTGGTCCCAGATTTGGCCGTAGACTAGGACAACCATTTCGACATTTTTGCGCCCAATGCCACCCACGACAAGTTGCCACACCTGCGGGAAAGTCCTGACTTATACGGAACACGGCGGGCTCTGTGGCGCCTGTTTGTTTCAATCCCTGCTGACCGGCAAAGATCCGATGAAGACAGACGGACCGTCACCGGGTATCTGGCAGGTGCCGGGGTACGAGTTGGGCGCGGAGATTGGCCGCGGTGGATCGGCGGTGGTGTATCGGGCAAAACAATACGATCCGGAACGCACGGTTGCGTTGAAAATCTTATTGCCAATCTGGACCGACGGCACGGGCGTTCGGGAGCGATTTCGGCTGGAGGCCCAGGCTTTGGCTCAATTGGACCACCCGGGCATCTTGCCCGTTTTGTCGTCAGGGGAAATTGATGGCGTACCGTGGTATTCCATGCCGCTGGCCTCAGGCGGTACTTTGGCTGAACGCAGGACAACCGTTCGCGGGCAGTATCGCCAGATCGCGGAGTGGCTGGCGGGCGCAGCAGAAGCTGTCGCTCATGCGCACGCGCGCGGCGTGCTGCACCGCGATCTGAAGCCTGGCAATTTGCTGTTTGCCGAGGATGGGCGGCTCTTCGTCAGCGATTTTGGCCTAGCTCGAGTGTTGGCCACATCTTCAAACGTCACCATGACCGCCGCGATGTTAGGAACGCCAGCGTACATGGCGCCCGAAGTGATCGCCAACGGTATCCGTGCGGCCACCGTGACGGCGGATGTCTGGGGGTTGGGTGCGATCCTCTACGAACTGTTAGCCGGGCGCCGTCCGTTCGAAGCCGAGTCGATTCCGGAATTGGTACGTTCGGTCGCCGGCGATGAACCGCCGCCTTTGCGCGCTGTGCCGTCCGATCTTGCCGCGATTGCCTTCCGGGCGCTGCACAAAAATCCGGAGCGGCGTTACCCCGCCATTTTGGCGATGGCGGCTGATTTGCGCGCATGGCTGGCCGGTGAGCCCGTCACGGCTCGGCCTTACCCGTGGTGGGAACGTCTAGAGTTTTCGATCAAACGACATCCATGGGCGGCGAGCGGAATTACGGTGGTGATATTATTATCAATCGCAACGGCCGCCATCGGCGTGCGAGAGGCGCGCCTGCGCCGCGAGGAGCAGGCGGCGCGCCTGGCCGCAGACCAAGAAGCCGCAACCAGTCGCGAGATCCTACGATTCCTGCAAAATGATTTGCTCGCCCAGGCGTCTCCGGAATCGGAGCCGGATCGCAACATAAAATTGCGCACGGTGCTTGACCGCGCCGCGAAGACCATAGATGGGCGTTTCCCTCAGCAGCCGCTGGTCGAGGCGGCAATTCGCGAGACGCTGGCGCGGACGTATCTTGCGCTCGGTAACGAGGAGATAGGTTTCAACCAGGCAAAAAAGGCGATTGCACTCTATCTCCAGGAAAAAGGGCCGGAAGCGCCTGAGATCCTGCGCCTGCGGCATTTTGAGGCCTACGACGATGTTATGAAAGGGAAGCTTGCGGAGGCCGAAAAACTTTCGCTGGGCGTATTGGCCGTACAACGACGCGTGCTTCCGGTATCGAACGGCGATATCTATGCAACGTGGGAGGATCTGGTTCAGATCAACAATCAGTGGGGCAAGTGGACCCAGGCCGAGAAGATCGCCCGCGAGGCGTTGACCGCGGCCATTGATAATCTCGGAGCGGATCATGTTCAAACGATCAAATTGAAGTATACGCTCGCGATCGCGCTTGCCCAACAGGAACGAGGGCCTGAGTCCGAGGCGGTTTTCCGGCAATGCCTGGAAACGGCGCAGCGTACGTTGGGCAAAGAAAACGATTTTACTTTGAAGATCATGTCCGAGCTGGCCATTGGCTTGGGTGAAATGGGACGCGACTCCGACAGCCTGGCGCTGCTGCGGGAACTTCTGGAAATCAGAACGCGCGTTTTGGGAACCAAACACTCAGATACGGCGCTGACCATGCTCAATCTTGCGACGATCCTGGGAAACCTTGGCCGGATGCAGGAAGCGGAGGTCCTGTTTGAACAGGCGCGGGAAACATATATTCAACTCTTCGGACCGGAGGATCGGCGCACCCTTCGACTGGAAACAAATCTGATCAATAACTGGTTTCATCTGGGGCGTTATCGTGAGGCAGTCGCCCTGGGTGAGAAAAACATCGCGCTGCACGAACGGCTACTGGGGCCGGAGCATCCGGATACGTTGCTCCTCAATGTTCGGGTTGCACAGGCCTATTCGGGGTTGGGTGAATTCGAGCACGTCATCGCACTAACGCAGCAATACGTGGAGGTCAGCAAACGGCTCCACGGAGTCGGGAGTGATTTCACCATGGTGCTCAAACTTATTCTCGCAAATGCTCATCGCGATCGTGGTCACTACGAAACCGCTGAATCGTTGTACCACGAAATAAACGCCGTCGCGGCCACCGCATCGGGAGACGCAGCTACCGTCGCTGTGCAGGCTGCGCGTTTCGAGGCCCAACTCGTAATTCTCCGAGGCCAGTTTGAACAGGGCGAAGATTCAATCCGTCGCGCTCTCGACGCCCACCAAAAACAGTTTGGACCGTCGCAGGACATCACTCTCTTGTGCGAAATGGATCTAGTTGGCCTTCTCCTCCGGCGCACCGCATCGGCCGAAGCAGAGAAACGCCTTCGGGAAATAGTCGCCATCCGTGAGCGCGATGCCGGCCTGGACGCTCGGCCGACATTATCAGCCCTCGACGCGCTGGGCGTTGCCCTCGCGCAACGGAGCAGGTGGTCGGAGGCAGAGGTCATCCTGCGACGCAGTGGCGAACACTGGAGCGCGCTCGAGCCGGGCGGTTGGCGCGAAGCAACAAGCCGTCTTTGCCTCGGCTGGGTTTTATACTCAACTGGCCGACAAGCGGAAGCCACTCGGTTGTTTGATGAGAGTTATCCTTCGGTGGCAAATTCGGCAAAATTTAGTCCTGGCGAACGAATGCTTCTTTCAGCCGCGGTCACACAAATTATAGATGCCTATCGCAAAGCCGGTGACATCAAGGGCAGCGCCAAATGGCAAGCGATCACCGTGCTTTGAAAAACTGCACCCCGAACCTTTGCCTGTCCAAATTTTCTAGATGTGATTCTCGCGGGCGCGACTCCGTGCGTCGCTGCCGAACTACTCTATAGGAAATAATTCAGCCGAGCGCTTCCCCACTGAGATGGATTTCGGTGGGAAAGCTGGAACAACCGTCCGTTCAAATGTGCGTACTGGAAACCGAGCGAGTTGGCTCCGGAGAAATACCCGTCTCGCAGCATCAGGTGCTTGTCATCGCGCAAGGGGTTGCACAGCCGAGGACAATCTCGTCGCAAACCGCCGCGTGTTCATTCGGTAATTTCTCCGTTTGGCATCACTACCGATTCACTGCGAATAATGGCCCAAAATCCGATATTCAGCCTCTTCATTCCCGTCCTAATTATCTCCAATCAGGTGGTGGACGCTGAGGGAGACTATCTTTGAGAGGTGAGCGTTTGCTGGTTGTCGTTTGGTTGCAGTCGTCGTTTTTGACAACCAGCGGCCTGCCGGCCACCCTCAATATTTTGCGCTCAGCCTTTTCTGACGTCGTTTTAGCGGCGTGTGTGGTATTTCCGCGGGGCTTTGCTAGGTCATGCTCTCCCATTGTTCCTTTCGAGAAGTTGCAGCCAATGCTTTCCCTTGCCTAAACCGCGCTGGAGCAGCCCCACGTGTTTGCTCACATAAATCGGCGACCCCATATCGAGGCGAATTGCCAGCCAGCTGTTACTCACCTCGGTCGTTGCTTTCAGATGAGCGGCGATAGCCACTTTCCAGCTCGCGCTTTTGCGTTTAGCATCGCTGCTGGTGCGGGCCGCAGCCGGCAGACGAGCCAGTGCGGCCTTCAGTGCTTCCTCCCAGTGCGCACTGCGAACCTCTGCTGCACCTTGTGTTTCCAACGCCCGGGAATCAGCCGCCAATTTGTGATCGTGGATCAAGGCTGCCTTGAACTCCTGCGTGCCCAAAGCCCAGCCCCGACTCAGATTCACGTAGGCTTTGTTTTTACCGGCCGGCCCTTCCGTCAACTGCCAACCTAAAAAGTCAGCGTAGGTTTTTCGACCAGCAGGGGTATCGCTAAGTCCGCCGGCTGCTTCAAGCGCCGTCTGTACGCACAGAAAAGTCGGGCGCTTTTTAGGCAACCACAGGAGTCGATAGCTTGAGCAGGTCACGTCTTTGAGCGTCTCCATCGTCGCCGCGCCCGCGCGCACCGGATTAAGGTGAATATAGTCACACAGCTGCCCCAATGCCTCAGGATCAACGAGCAGGCTCTTGAAACGCCCCTGAAAGAGATGTCCCCGCTCGCCGCGCAGCCGATTGAAGCGATTGGCAAAAGTGCTCTGCAACCACTGCATCCCGGCCACCAGATTGCCCTGCGGAGTCTCCAGCGCCAGGTGGTAGTGATTTCGCATCACGACATAGGCGTGCAATACCCAGCCGGCCTTTTCACAGGCCTGAAATAAACAGGCCTCGAACGCTGCCTTCGTCTTTTTCCCCGCAAATACATCACCGCGGTAGTTGCCACGATTGATCACGTGGTAAACTGCTCCGGGATATTCCAGACGTAACTTTCGGGCCATCCTCAGATCAAACTGAACTACTCCTCAGCAGACAAGGTAAAAGGTAAAGCATGACCCCTTTTGGGCTGCCCCGGAGAACCATAGGAAGTGAATGCGTACCCCAGGGGAAAGCCGGTGGTTCACGGAAAGCGTCTTGCGCGCGCCGTCGCCGCCCTCGACCATGGCGTCTCTGCGCAGATTTGGCGATGTGAGATTCTGCACGCGTCTTCCAGTTTTCTCGGTCCTTGCAGAAAAGCACTACATTGTTTTCAATGTCTCAAAGGCACGGGCAAAAGAATACTTGGCGATCGCTCCAAAACATTTCCGCCAAACAACTCTACTAAAACCGGTCACAATCAGTCTCAAACCGAATGCCGACGCTAACCAGTGAATACTGAAGTGCGACTACCCACGAGCGATCACCATCTCGGAATTTTAATTTATTTCCGTTGATTCCCCTGCCTACAGTGAAACCCGATCATATCGTCGCCGCCACGTTGGCCGGGGCGAGTATCGCGCTTCTAGCAGCGACATTATTGGCTCAGTCGGGCTGTTATTCGAAATGGATCGGCTACGGTGTTTCCAGCGCGTTCATCTGCGTCTTCTTAGCCGTTGCCCATGGTCTCATCTGTGCGCTTGGAAAATGGATCAGCGACGAACCGTCCGCCGGAAAGCGGGCCGGCAGGATAATCGGCGGTCTCGCTGCGTTCGCAGTCTGTCCATTGCTTGCCGGTGTTCTATTTTTCCACCCCAGTGAAAATTTGTCAGGCAATCAAGATCAAGGGATGTACCTGGCTGCCGCGTTTAACATCCAGCGAACCGGATCCACTAAAATTGCCTTGCCGGTCATCGACGGCTTGCCCGAATTGGATCGTCACTCGTGGCTCCCCCACATGCCCGTGCAATTCGGGCGCCTCAAGCACGCCCCAGCGCACTATTGGTGCTTAGCCACTGGTTTCGTTCTTGAGGACCAGCAGGCACTCCGTGGCCCGGCGGTGCCTCACTTTCCTCAGGGATTTCCTGTAGCGATGGCCGCTTTATTGGACGTCGGCGGCTTGACGGCCCTAAACGCTGGCAATGCGCTTCTCATTCTTTGTGCGGCCTGCTGGCTTGCCCTGCTCGTCAGTGAATGGCTCGGTGCCGGTTATAGTCTGCTGGTTGTCCCTTTCTTTGTTTTCAGTCCGCTGGTTCTTTGGTGCGCCAATCGGTTTTACGCGGAGCCGCTTGTCCTGTTCTTTTGGGTTGGGTTGGTCTGGAGCCTGCATCGATCAGAGGAGCAACCCATTCTTTCAGGATTCGCGGCGGCCTTTGCGACGGCGGCCGCTTGCATCACCAAAATCGATGCGCTTGCGATGGTCGGCTTGCTTGGACTGGTGATCCTTTGGTCTCGCAGGCAGCCAATATGGCAAAGGACCGCTCTAGCAGCATGTGTTGCGGGAGCGCTTGCCGTCGCAACCGTGCTTTGGCAGCAAAACAGTCCCTACTTGGCCGACACGCTTGCGAGTCTTCTCGGTGATCGTTCGCTACTGTTTTTCAGCGCGTTCCTTTTCGTTTTGGCGGCTACCCCTATCTTCTATCGACAGAAGTTCACCCTGTTCTCAAAGCATCCCTTGCTGTTGCCTGTCGTTGGAGTCGTACTCGTGCTAGGAACTATCGTCTACCTCTATTTAATACGAACGCTCCTCGGTCCCACCGATCGCTACCATTACATTCCGTTAGGTAAAGATATACTAAGCTATCGCGAAATGACTCTCCAGCGATTCGGCTGGTATTTCCCTTACGGTGGACTCTGGCCTTTGATGCTCGGTCTCGCGCTTTCGATCACGAAACTCAAAACACTGTCGGGTCGGGTCTTCCTCGCGGGAGGCGTGGCATCGCTGCTCTTTCTTTCCTATGATGTACGGTGCAATCCGCTCCAGCCTTACTGCATGCGGCGATTTCTCCCTTACGCCGTGCCGCTACTTATAAGCGGCGCCGTATTCTTGGCGCATTTTCTAAAAGAAAAAACTCGGTATTGGCCGGCCCTGCTCTTGCCCATCCTCGTTGTCTATGCGGTCGGTTTCGTGCGGCTGGATAGAGAGCTGAACGGATCGAATGAGCACGACGGCTTGCGAAAAAATCTAGCAGAGCTCGCCAGCGCGATCCCGAACGATGCAATCGTAGTAATATCGTCGAAATCCCCGCTCGCGCTCCTCGCCCTGCCGCTGAGGTGCATATGGGCAAAAGAGACGTTCATCGTTAATTTTGACAGACGCGACCCCGCGCAACTCCGTTTGCTCCACGCCTCGATTCTGAAGCAACTCAGCGGAGATCAACGGTTGCTCGTCCTCGATACAGTGGAAACCTTTTCGTTTAATTCTGGAATCAAAACGCAACTGCTGCTGGCTAAGAATTGGTCCACTGAAACCCAACCCGGCTCGTATACTGAGATTGGGACCGCCTCGAAATCCGTTCCGTGGCAGTGCTGTTTGAGCGAGTTTGTAAGGCCAAATGGCGGAGGTCAGCCACTACGGCTGCCGAACCAAATCAAATAGATATTCTATTCAGCAAAGCCGAGCGCTCAGAAGCCCAAAAGAAATCAACCCTGGGTTTCGTCACCGTTAGTGACGCCGGCCCCACAACAAAACCGCAGTTTGAGAATAGTTTTATATAACTTAAGCGTGTCCTTGAGCGGGTGGAATTTACTGCGTGAGCCGTGAATTCGCGGAAGATACGTGATCGGCCAATAGCTCACGTTTTGACCATAGCAGGTTGCTGCCAACGTCGCCGTAGTTGTACAGGAAAACCCCGCCGGCATCAGATGAAGCCACGGGAGCATCGATTTTCGCCTGAAAACCCTGAGGCCAGAGTTGAGGTCGGGGATTCGCCGAAACCACAGCAGACCGGCAATGTTTCGCGCTAGCCACTTCACGGCAGTCCTTACGAGCGGGAGATCCCCGCATTCCTCATTGCGGGCACCGATCATCTGATCGTACAATCCAAGGTTAGCGACCAGCGCCAATAGATCTGCAACGCGATAGGTCCCGTCGCCATCGACCCAGGCACAGAGTTCGCCCCTCGCTAGCGTTGAGCCGGTTTTGCGGGCAGTACCACTGCCTAAGCGCGTCGAGTGCCTTATGTAGGTAATCGGCCAGTCATTCCCTTTTACGATCTCGGCCGAATGATCCGTTGACGCATCGTCGACGATGATCACTTCGAAGCCACCCGGGAATTGATCCTCCAGTTGCCGCATGAGGTCCGCCAGCATCGGCTGCAAAGCCGCGCCCTCATTGAATACCGGAATTACCACCGACAAATAGATCTCTCGAAAAGGGGTCATGCTTTACCTCTTACCTTTTCTAGACGATCCAGCCACCGCTTCCCCTTGCCTACCCCACGTTGGAGCAGCCCCACGTGTTTGCTCACGTAAACCGACGATCCCATTTCGAGACGCGCCGCCAGCCAGCTGTTGCTCACCTCGGTCGTTGCTTTCAGATAAGCGGCGACGGCAACCTTCCAGCCGGCACTTTTACGTTGAGCATCGCCGCTGGTGAGCGCCGCAGCCGGAAGACGCGCCAGTGCGGCCTTCAGTGCTTCCTCCCAGTGTGCCCTGCGAACCTCTGCGGCACCCTGCGTTTCCAACGCACGGGAATCAGCCGCCAATTTGTGGTCGATCTCTC
>Ga0302294_10000106_pt1 | contig 25157 bp, 21 predicted proteins | sample III_Fen_N2_3_FD_194550 | JGI IMG/M metagenome (GOLD analysis project Ga0302294, IMG submission 194550) | Peat permafrost microbial communities from Stordalen Mire near Abisko, Sweden - III_Fen_N2_3 | ecosystem: Environmental > Terrestrial > Soil > Wetlands > Permafrost | place: Sweden: Abisko...
ACATCGCGGTCGATCCGTCCGATTCAACGCAAAACACCTGGTATGTAGGCGTCTTTAGTGGTTGGGGCGGCCCGCCCAACGGCCTCGGCGGACTCTACCGCACAACCGATCGCGGGGCGCACTGGACAAAGATCAACAGCCTCGATCGCGTGACATCGATCACCTTCAGCCCAACCAACGTCAACGACGCTTTCCTAACCACCGAAACCGACGGGCTCTGGCATTCATCCAACATTCATGCAACTCCGCCCGTGTTTACGCGGGTAGCCAGCTACCCGTTTCGCCAGCCGGAGCGGGTTTACTTCAATCCCTATGATATCAACGAAGTCTGGGTGTCCAGTTTTGGCGGTGGCTTAATGGTCGGCAAACTCAACACGAGCTCGTCCAGTTCCAGCAGTTCATCGTCATCCAGCTCGTCGAGCAGCAGTTCTTCTGGCTCCAGTTCATCCTCCAGTAGCAGCTCATCGAGCAGTTCCTCCTCCAGCTCCAGCAGCTCGTCGTCATCCAGTTCATCGAGCAGCAGCTCCTCAAGTTCGAGCAGTTCGTCGTCCTCTTCGAGCAGCAGCTCAAGTTCATCAAGCGGGTCTCCCTCCGGCTCGTCCGGCGGTGGTGGTGGTGGTGGGGCTCCCAGTTTGGGTTTCCTCGTTGCGCTGGCTACAGCCATGACCGTTCGCCTAAAGCGATCACGGCGAGCATAGCCTAAATTCAGACATTGATCCGCCGAGCGGAAAGCCAAAGGCGGGCACTCGGTGCGGTTCGCAGGGCCTTTTTGCCTTAAGGAGGCTCACCGGTCACTTGCTTTTTGCTGTTTCGAGGCGAGGTTTCGCGCGAATCGTCGCTTAACCGAGGATATAATCATGAGCCCCAAAACAACCGCAATTGTCCTGATCGAATACCAAAACGATTTCGCCACCGAAGGCGGGATTTTCCATAACGCAGTCAAAGAGGTAATGGGCGCCAATCGCATGCTACCGAACACCGTCAAGGTGGTCACGGAAGCCCGCGAAGCTGGCGCAACCATTGTCCACGTACCCATCAGTTTCAGCGGCGACTACCATGAAATCACCCCGAACCCTTATGGGATTTTAAAAGGCGTGGTGGACAACAAAGCTTTTCGCAAAGGCACCTGGGGCGTCGAGATCATCGATGAACTGAAGCCTCAGCCTGAGGATATCGTAATCGAGGGGAAACGCGGGCTCTGCGGCTTCCAAAGCACCAATCTGGATTTCATTTTGCGCAGCCGCGGCATTCAAACGGTGGCGCTCGGCGGCTTTCTTACCAACTGTTGCGTGGAGTCGACCATGCGGAGCGCCTACGAACGCGGATTCGAAGTCATCACCCTTACCGATTGCACGGCCGCAACCAGCCAAAAGGAACAGGACGCTGCGCTGGCCTGTGATTTCGGAATGTTTTCCCACCCGATGACCCACGCCGAATTCATTGAACAACTCTCAGCGGTAACCGTGTGAGTTTTGCTCGCCAGAACGGATGAATGTGGAACTCAGGAACGCTGGAACGGAATGTTTGGCTCACATCCGTTTCCCGTGTTTCCCGAGTTCCACACTCAAAAGCCGTATTTGCTCGTCCAAGGTTTTCGCTTAGGCACCACAGACCGTCAGTCGCGCCAGCGCTTGGCAGCCCACCTACTGCTGTTATAACAGGGAATAGATTGCGCACTCTGGCAGGCATCGGGTCTGCTCCTTATGATCGACGAACTTAAGCTTCTGCTCGGAAATAAAAATGTTCTCACCGAACAGGAGGACATCATCCCATACGGTTTTGACGGTACCGCGACGTTGAAACAACGGCCGCTCGCTGTCGTATTTCCAGCAAACACGGCGGAGGTCGCCGGCGTCATCAAGCTCGCCCGCAACACTAAAACCCCCGTCGTCACGCGCGGCAACGGCACAGGTCTGAGCGGCGGCAGCGTACCTGTGCCGGGCGGTCTGGTGCTTTGTCTCACGCGGCTGAATACGATCACCGAACTCGATCACGCCAACCTCAACCTCACCGCTGAGGCTGGGGTCGTCACCCAACGCATCTACGAAGAGGCCGATGCAGCTGGTCTGTTTTATCCGCCCGATCCTGGTTCGATGAAGATCAGTACCATTGGCGGAAACGTTGCGGAAAACTCCGATGGACTGCGGGGGCTCAAGTACGGTGTGACCCGGGATTATGTAATGGGCCTCGAGGTGGTTCTTGCTGATGGTTCGGTTTGCTGGCTCGGCAGTAAGTGCGTGAAGGACGTCGCCGGTTACAATCTGCGCGACCTCTTCATCGGCAGCGAAGGCACGCTGGGAGTCATCACGAAGGTCATGCTCAAGCTCCTGCCAAAACCTGCCGGGCGCCAGACCTTGCTCGCGACGTACGCGTCCATGGACGCCGCGGCCGAAACCGTTTCGGCGATCATCGCGGCGAAGATCATTCCTTGCACGCTGGAGTTTCTTGATCGCAAAACGCTGCAATGCGTCGAGGACTTCGCTCACGTCGGCCTGCCACGCGAGGCCGAGGCCGTGCTGCTCATCGAGGTTGACGGGCACCCGGCAGCAGTTGCGGAAGATGCGGCCCGGATCGAGGAACTTGCGCGAGCCCACGGCGCCAGAACCGTCACCCGCGCCGCCGATGCCGACGAAGCCAACCGTCTCGCCACCGCCCGCCGCAGCGCGTTTTCGGCCCTGGCCCGGCTACGGCCAACCACAATTCTTGAAGACGTCACCGTCCCGCGCAGCGAACTCGGTAAAATGATTCGTTTCGTGAGCGAAGTCGCAACCAGGCATAATCTCCAGATCGCGACCTTTGGCCACTTTGGCGACGGCAATCTCCATCCCACGATTTTGACCGACGAGCGCGACACCGCCGAGATGCAGCGCGTCGAGCACGCGTTGAAGGAGATTTTTGAATACGCGCTATCGCTCGGCGGTACGATCACCGGCGAGCACGGAGTAGGCCTGGCCAAAAAAGCGTTTCTCAAACAACAACTCGGCGACGCCAGTTATCTCCTGCTCAAACAAATCAAGCACACCCTTGATCCGGAAAACCTGCTCAATCCCGGCAAGATTTCTGATTAGGAGTAACGCTCAAGACTTAACATTTAACGCTCAATGAAAGAACCAAAGTATGATCTCGAAGAACGACTGCTCGAATTTTCTGTACATATTATTCGCGTGACCGAGTCGATGAAGCGCTCAAGAGCGGCCAATCATATCGCCGATCAACTTCTTCGCTCAGGTACTTTGCCTTACGGCAATCACGGTGAAGCCGAGGGCGCTGAGTCGCGCGATGATTTCATTCACAAATTAAAGATCTGTTACAAAGAACCCCGTGAATCTCGTCGTTGGCTTCGACTCGTCCAGCAGGCCGAACTTATCGCCAAGCCTACACTCCTCGCGTCTTTGATAACAGAGTCCGACGAGTTGGTGCGCATTTTCGCATCGAGCATGCGCACCGCCCAGAAGAACCGGAGGGATACTTGAGCGTTCAGTGTTCAGCGTTTAACGTTGAGCGTTCCCAGCCTGTCAGCGGCTTGGCTTCCCTAGACTATTCCATCCTCCAGCAGTGCATGCATTGCGGTTTGTGCCTGCCGACTTGTCCGACCTTCAATGAAACGGGACGTGAACGAAACTCACCGCGCGGACGAATCGCTTTGATGCGCGCCGTCGCCGACGGCGAACTTCCGTTCAGCCGCGAATTTGCCGAGGAGATGAGCTACTGCCTCGGCTGCCTGGCCTGCACCTCGGCCTGCCCAGCCGGCGTCGACTACGCCCATCTGCTGGAAACCGCGCGCGCCGAGTCAGAGCAACGCAAACTACTTAAAACCCCAACGCGAGCTTTCGTTCGCTGGTTCACGATGCGGTTTCTTTTTGTTTATCCGCGGGCGATGCACGGCGCGGGCCGGCTGCTCTGGCTATTCCAGGCGAGTGGCCTGCAAACACTCGTGCGCCGGTTGAGACTCACGGCCGTGTTGCCAAAACGGATACGTGAGCTCGAGCCAGCAACACCACAAATCCAGCGGCATTTTTCCGATGCGCTCATCGCAAAGATCGAACCTGCCCGCAGAGGCAGGAGCCACCGCGTCGCCCTGCTGACCGGCTGCGTCGCCGACCTGGTGCTGGCTGACATCAACCGCGCCACCGTCGACGTGCTGGTCGAAAACGGCTGCGACGTTTTCACGCCGCGCAACCAGCATTGCTGTGGCTCGCTGCACGAACACAATGGCGATCTCGAAACGGCGCGCCGCCTCGCGCGCCTCCAACTCGACACCATCGACCCCCGATCGGTCGACGCCATCATCAGCAACGCAGGAGGCTGCGGCTCACATTTGAAACACTACGACCGGCTCCTGGCCGATGACCCCGTTTATGCGGAGCGCGCGGTCGAGTGGTCGCAGAAAGTGAAAGACGTCTCCGAGTGGCTGGTTGAAATCGGTTTCCGCGCTCCCCGGCAAAGCGCACCGCAGCCACTTATTCCACTCGCCTATCACGAGTCCTGCCACCTCGTCCACGGGCAGAAAATCTCGGCTGCGCCCCGTAAGATTTTGCGGTCGCTCCCTGGCTACGAATTGCGCGAATGCGCCGAAGCAACCTGGTGCTGCGGCAGTGCGGGCATCTACAACATCACGCAACCGGCAACGGCCGCCTGGCTTCAGCAGCGCAAAGTCGGGCATCTGCGCGAGACCGGGGCCGGAATTGTCGCCACCGCCAACCCCGGTTGCCATCTGCAAATTCAGAACGGATTGCGCGAACGAGGCGCTGCTGCGGTGCGCGTGACTCATCCGGTCGTGCTGCTCGCCGAAGCGTATCAAAAAGGTGCGATCACTCCGCGCCCCTAACGCATCCGGTCCCGCCGGGACCTTCGCCTCACCCGGTGCCGCACCGACAAAAAAGAAACCGGCCGGGAGAAACCCGGCCGGTTAAAAAATGCGCGGCTGAAAGCGCGCTCAGGCGGAACCTGGATGACTAGACATCCTTGAAAAAGCGTTCGGAATCGTCGCCCTCTGCATCGGCGTGGCTGTTACGATTAGGTATGGAATTATGCGCTGGGGCATGTTTGCCGTTCCCGTTTGAAGAATGTGCGGCTGACGCCGGCGTGGATTTATGAGGAGGAGTCGGAGCACGACGCACGGGCACCACTTTCGAACTCGCTCCCGCGACCGGTGCTGCCTTTTTCTTCGCCGCCGGCGGTAGCGAGGAGGTGACCGCAGCTTCGGTTGCCTGACTGCCGTTCACCATCTGGATAAGCTCACGGATGATGGTTTTTAGCTGTGAAGTCTGGTTGTCCAACTCGGAAGCGGCAGCGCTCGTTTCCTCAGCGGTGGCAGCATTGGCCTGCGTGACCCGATCCATGTCGGAAACGGCACGGGAAACCTGGTCGATACCCTGGCTTTGTTCCTGCGAAGCGACGGCGATCTCGGCGATCAACTCGTCGACCTGACGCGCCTTGGCCGTGATCTCATCGAGGCTCTTGGCAACCTTTTCGCTGATCCGCGCGCCTTGTTCGCTTTTGGCGGTGGAGTCGGAAATTTTTTGCGCAGTCTCGCGGGCCGCCTGCACACTGCGTTGCGCGAGTGAGCGAACTTCCTCTGCGACGACCGCAAACCCGAGCCCGGCTTCACCAGCGCGCGCAGCTTCGACCGCGGCGTTAAGAGCCAAGAGGTTGGTTTGGAAGGCAATCTCGTCGATCGTCTTGATGATCTTGGAAACCTCTGTGCTGGAAGCCTGGATCGCACTCATCGCGGTCTTCATCTCCTTCATGTCCACGGAACCGGCGTCGGCCGCCACGCGGGTCTGGTTCGCGAGTGCCTTGGCGGACTGAGCGTTCTCAGCGTTCTTGCGGGTCATGCCAGCCATTTCTTCGAGCGAAGCCGAGCTTTCTTCAAGCGCGGCTGCCTGGCGAGACGAACCATCGGCCATGCTTTGGCTGGCGGAGGTGACCTGACTGGAAGCGGAAGCCGTGTGCTCGGCGCCGCCAGTCAATCGGGAGGTAAGGGTGCGGATCGGTCCGTTAACGCTGCGTACAATTAAGAACGCGCTGACCAAACCCAGGACAATCCCGGCTATGCTAAAACCTAGAACAAACCACTGGTTCCTTTGTTGGGCAATCTTTGCATCCGAATCGAGAGAATCCTGCAACTGCCGGAAAGAAGTGCGAATTGAACTGATCTTCTGGGAAATCTCGGGAGCCAGCCGGTCCAGGCTGTTCTTAACCACCGCCGATCGGGCTTCGGAGACGGCGACGACGTGATCAAAACCGGCGATGTATGCGGCAGCGTTTTCCTGGAGCTGTTTTAGGAGTTTCATCTTGGCCGGGTCGGCCAGACTGGCGTCAAGCGCCTCGGCTTCCTTCAATTCCTTTTCGATGGTCGCAAGCTGCTTCTGCATCGCAGTAAACGAGTCGCGGGTCTTGGCGACATGCGTCTGGTCGCGAGTGAGCAAAAAGCTGTTCACCGACGCGATGCCTTCAAAGAAATTTTGCAGGGCACTCGAGGTTTTGTAGGACGAGCTCTGGTCACCGCTTTGGCGCGCCGCAACCAGCATGCCTTTGAGGGCCTCGGCGATGGCGGCGGAACGCGGGTCCAACGTAGTCGCGACTTCCTTCTGTTGTTCGTGAAAGAGATCGATAATCCGGCGAAAGGCGGTGTCGTATTCGGTGAGGAGCTTGACGGCCTCATTCAAATCCTGAGCCTCAGCGGGGCGGTCCTTGAGATCACGAACTGCATCAGCGACGGCCGAATCAACCGTCTTTTTCGACTGCTCGTAATTGCCAATGCTCTCGTCGCTACCCGAGAGGAGAAATTCATTGATGCTCATCCGAAGCCCGAGAATCGAGGCTTCCAGTTTGGTGACGGAATTTGTCTCGCCAGTGCTTTTCGAGAATTCCGCCATGCTCACGCCTGACCGACTCATGGCGAAGTAAGCAATGGCTGCTACGACGGCAAGGAGCGCCAAGATAAACACAAAACCGGAAGTGATCTTGCGTCCGATGGTAAGCGAAAAAAGTTTCACGAGATGAAGATGGAGGGGGGATCAACTATTCAGAGATGCTAAAGCGTATCGGGATGGTCACTTTCATCTTAACCGCTGCTCCGTCTTTTTGAGCGGGTTTGAACTTCCATTTCTTGACGGCAGCCAACGCTGGTTCATCGAAATCGGGGTTTGACGATTTAGCGACCGAGCAACTGGTGACCACTCCGGTCTCATCAATGATGACCGAGACCGCAACCAAGCCAGAAGTGCCCTCTCGCTTCAGGCTTACCGGGTAATCCGGGGGTGGTGTCTTTACCGGCACAGGGTTGACGTCGACTTTTGTGTAAACGGTATCGTCGGCGGTCATCCGAAGGGGAAGGCATAGGACGACCAAAAACAAAAGGTGGGGAAGTATGCGGGGGGAATCCATGCGAGCAGGTAAGTTCCCTATCGGCTCAGGCTGCAGCCGACTTAAGCACGGAGGCCCGCAAATCTGCGTTATTCCTGCCCCTCTTTAGGTTATCCCCAAATAATCTCAAAACATCGGGTGCAATCGTTAAAGCCCCCGGTCTTGGTGTACGCCCATGGCTAACCGCCAGGACGTACTATTTAATCTCCAACAACTGCACTTCGAAAACAAGGGTCGCGTGAGGAGGGATTGCAGGCAGATGCCCGCGTGAACCGTAGCCAAGCTCGAAAGGAACGATGAAAAGCCGTTTCTCACCCGGGCGCATGAGCTGCAACCCCTGGTCCCACCCATCAATCACAAGATGACGTCCCAGGCGAAACTCGAACGGCTTTGCCGGATCGATCGACTTGTCGAAAACAGTGCCGTCCAGCAGCCAGCCGGTGTAGAGCACACTCACCAAATCACCGGGCTTCGCCAAGTTGCCCTTGCCTTCTGCCAGCACCACGTACCGCAACCCAGTCGAAGTGCGGATCGCGTTCGGCCAGGTTTTCTGGACTATTGCCAAATCCTCCGGAGGAAGCTTCTCGCGTTGTGCGCGGACGACTGCGGGAACAACCAGAAGAACAAGAACGAAGAAGTATCTGCAAAAACGCATTCAGGGAAATTGGCGGAAACTCCCCTCGCCTGCAATCCCGCATCACCAGCAAAATAATTCCGTTCACCCGCCCTGCTTCACGGCCGGATGCGCGGCCACCAATGCGAGCGCCCGCTTCAACAATGTCAGCCCCGGCTCCATGCGATGCCAGGGCGACGCACCCGATGGATGGGGCAACGGAATCACGTCGACTCCGTACCCGCGATAGATGACAGAAAAACTCTTCCCAATCAGCTCGGTCAACGGTGCCACGGGCAGAAACTGTGCGATCGCGAGCTTGCCCACCGGCAGCACGAGCGCCGGACGCAGCAAGGCAAACTCTCGCTCAAGCCAGCTCGCGCAATTCGCAATCTCTTCCGGTGCCGGCACGCGGTCGCCACCTTCCGGGCGCTTGCCGGGAAAACACCGGCAGACCGCTGCGAAATAGAAATGATCGCGCGTTTCGTCCTCCGTCCAGTCCAGCGCCTCGCCGAACCATTTGAACAGAGTCTTGCCAGCGGTCCAGGCAAAGGGCCGGCCCAGCTTTGGCTCCTTGTCGCCCGGTGCCTGCCCAACGAGAATCACCCGGGCTGACACCAGCCGGCCCACGACCACCGGTTTGTGCATGCGTGGGCAAAGCTCACAGGCACGCAGCGCCGAGAGATGCTTCTCGATCAACGAACGTGTCGCCATGGCCTAAAATGGGGTTACCGCCGGCCGCGGCTTTGTCCAAATCGGCCACGTCCACCACCGCCGCCACTGCCCCCTTGACGCGAATAGCCACCACCACCGCCGCCTTGCGGGCGACCGCCGCCCTGGCGCGAGCCGCGCTGACCCTGCGCGGGCTGTTCAGGGCGTGCCGTGAGTGGCGCGTAAGGGAAACCCTCGAGTTTCAGTTCAGGAATTGTCTGGCCAATGAAGCGCTGGATCGCACGCACATCATCCCGGTTTTCCGGACTGACTAGAGTGAAAGCCTCACCCACCGCCTGTGCACGGCCGGTGCGGCCAATGCGATGCACGTAGTCCTCCGGGTTTTCGGGCACGTCGTAATTGATCACGTGCGAGATGCCCGCAACATCAATGCCGCGAGCTGCGATGTCCGTCGCCACCATGATTTCATATTTGCCGCTCTTGAAACCGGCCAATGCCTCTATGCGTTGGTTCTGGGAACGGTTCGCGTGCAACACCGCCACCGAGTGGTTCTCCGCCTTGAGCCGGCGTGCGATCTTGTCCGCGCCGTGTTTTGTGCGGGAGAAAACGAGCACGCAGTCGTAGTCGATCTTGGAGAGCAACGCCGACAGGAGTTCAAATTTTTGCGACCACGCCACGGGATACAACGCGTGCTTGACGGTCGTCGTGACTGAGCGGTTGACGCCCACCTCGATTCGCTCGGGATTGCGCAAGGCAAAGGACGCCACTGCCTGAATCTCGGGCGGCACCGTCGCCGAGAAAAACAAAGTCTGTCGCTCACGCGGGCACCGCGCGATAATATCCTTCACCACCGGAAGAAAACCCATGTCGAGCATGCGGTCCACTTCGTCGAGCACGAGAACCTGAATATCGCGCAACGAAATCGCGCCGTCCTTCAAGTAGTCCATCAAGCGGCCTGGCGTCGCAACAATGACGTCGACACCGCGCTTGAGCTCGCTGCGCTGGTGTCCGTAACCAACACCACCAAAAACCGCCACAGCACGCAAATCCGTGAAACGCGCAAAGTCGCGGAACGCCGTCTCCACCTGGGCGGCCAGTTCGCGCGTAGGCTCAAGCACGAGCACCCGCACCCGACCGTGCGTGCCGAGTTTTGAAAGAATGGGCAGCGCAAACGCCGCAGTCTTGCCCGTGCCCGTCTGGGCCGAAGCAATGAGATCGCGGCCAGAAAGGACCACGGGGATTGCACGCAACTGAATCGGAGTCGGATCGGTGTAACCGGCGGCCTGGATGCCACGCAACATGGGCGCGGAAAGATTGAGAGCTTTGAAAGGCATGAGAAAAAGGCGCGGCAAGACTATCTAGGTGGCGGCGCTACACCCGCTTCGATAAGCGTGAAAAATAAAAAGGACGAAGCGTTTTGCGCTTCGTCCTCGGATTAAAATCGGTCCGAAAGACCGACAGGATTCTTAGTAGCGACGGTCGCCGCCACGATCGCCACCGCGACCACCACCGAAGCCGCCACGGCGTTCGCCGCCGCCGCCAAAGCCACGGCCGCCACCGCCGCCACCGCCAAAGGAACGGCCAGCGCCTTCTTCCTTCGGACGAGCTTCGTTAACGGTCAGCGCACGACCACCGAGGTCGACGCCATTGAGCTTTTCAGCGGCCAATTTGGCCTCTTCTGGTGTGCCCATGGTGACGAACGCAAAGCCGCGAGGGCGGCCGGTCATCTTATCCATGGCGACGTAAACATCGGACACTGTACCAAATTGGCTGAAAGCCGAGCGGAGCTCGTCTTCAGACGTTTTGAAGGACATGTTGCCGACGTAGAGTTTGGAGTTACCCATTGTATGATTTCGTAGATACACCGTCCGCTGCCAGTTCCGTTCCCGACCATCGGGTTTCGAAATCATCACTTGAACTCAACGCTCACCTGACGACTCACCAGTACCTGTCATCTAACGTTTTCTCTAACGAGAAGCCGAGAACAAACCCGCAACCCCGGCGAACGCAAGTGAAATCTCTCAGCTCCACCCAGAAACCTTAATAGGTGTCGGCGCAATAACGCTGCCGAAACGTCAATCAACCGGCGGCAGCCACCGGCTCTTGCGAAAGCTGGGAAGGTTCCGCGGGGCCCTCAACGACTGCAGGCGCCGTCGCATTTCGTCCGACGAGCCAAGCGGTCGCCAGCTGGTCCGCAGCGGCTGGCCAGTCAAAGGACTCGCGCGGATATACCGATTGCGTGCCCGTGGTGGCGCTCCCTTCCCAAGAAAACACAGCGCGCACGCAAATCTGGCCATCGGCCAAAGTAAAGTTTTGTAGCAGAATTGAACCTGACCCGTCAGAAAAAGTTATCCGGGCCAATCCCTTGTGGAAATTCACCGACCTCGTTGCAGGCGAAGCGACCGCACGCGCACCTTGGCTAACAAGCGCGTTTTCGATTTGAGTTAATAACGTAAGCAGGCGTGGAGCCATGGAGATCGTAGAATGAAGCAGACGGAGCACCTCTTTTATCGTCCCGCAACATGTAAACTTTAGCTTTCAAGTTTCTGCGCTGGCGATCGATGCAGTTCTGCGGGCTTTTATTTTTTGCTCATCTGACTGCGCCGGTTTACTTTCCCCGAGTCCGCCGTGTCCGCTTCACCTTCCCAGCATCATTTCGCAGCCGGAGCACCGGCCTGCACCGACGCACTCATGTCTCGCGTGGTCGCCGAGTCCACACAAGCCATGGTTGTCTGCGACGGTCGTGTCGCTTCGCGAGCGATTGTTCATGCGAATCAAGAGTTTGAACGGCTGACCGGGTTTTCGCGCGAGTCGGCCTTGGGGCACTCGCTCGCGCAACTGCTACGCCCGCCCGGCGGCCAGTTCGAATGGGAACGCGTGGACGCCGTGCTGGCGGGAAACAAACCCTGGCGCAAGGCGTTGCCCGCCGCCCGAAAAGACGGCACGGTTTTCTGGGCGGACCTGCACGTGTATCCGCTAAAGCACGACGACGTGGCAACGCATTGGGTGGGCGTGATCACCGATGTGACCGACCACCTCGAACTGCACGAGGCCCTCCACCAGAGCGAGGCCCAGCATCGCCTGCTCGCGGAAAACATTCAGGATCTCATCACCATGCACAGCGCCAGCGGACGCTGCCTTTTTGCCTCACCTTCCTGCCAAAACATGCTGGGCTACGGGCCGGAGGAGTTGGTGGGAAAACCGCTGCGCTTGATCCTGCACCATGCCGACCGCGGTGCCGCACGTCAGATTTTTGGGAATCATTTCTCCGGGCGAAACGAGAGCATTTTCGTGCATCGCTTACGACGCAAGGACGGCTCCTTCCTCTGGGCCGAAACCACCAGCAAGACCCGCAGGGAAGCCGTCAGCCGGCGTCCGATCGAGATCATCTCGATCACGCGCGACATTTCCAAACGCCACCAAGCCGAAGACAACCTGCGCGCGATGCACAACCTGCTCGACGCCGTGTACGAGGCGGTGCCGGTCGGACTCTGCCTGCTGAACAGCGCGGGCTACGTCGTCCAGTGCAACCAGTCCTTTGCCCGCGCGTTCAACCTACAACCAGCCGCAATCGCTGGACTCGCCGCCGACACCTTGCTGCCGGCCATCGCACTCAATCGCGCGGCCGTCAGCCAAAACCTCCCCTGCGAATGCGAGTGCGTCGACGCGCAGGGCCAGGCTTTCCCGGCGGAAATCACCATCGTCACGCTCGAACAAAATGTGGGCGCGCAGCGCCTCGTGGCGTTGACCAGCCTGCGCGAACGCAAGAAAATCGAAGCGCGGCTGCGTGAGGCCAACCAGCTCGAAAGTCTCGCCACGCTCGCCAGCGGCATCGCACACGATTTCAACAACATGCTCGCGATCGTGCTCGCCTACGCGAGCCTGCTGCGCGACGCCACCACCGAACCAGAGCGCATCGCTCATTACGCCGACACGATCATCGATGCAGGAAATCGTGGCGCCGATGTCGTGCGCCAGCTCCAGCTTTTCGCCAGCACGCACGACGCGGATGCCTCCGCGACCGACCTGCACGCCGTGCTCGGGCAAACATTGACCGACGCCACCGCCAGCTGGCCCGCCAGCATCAGGATTTCCCGGCAGTTCAATGCCTCGAAAGCCACCGTCACCGCCGATCCGGTGCAACTTGTGCAAGCATTGAACAAGCTCCTCGACAACGCCCGCGACGCGATGCCGGCCGGCGGAACGCTCACGGTACGCACCTCGGATTTGAAGCAGCAGCTTTTTTCGCCGGGTGCGCCCGCCGAGACGAAAAACTACCTGCGTATTTCTTTTGAGGATACGGGGGCGGGCATGGATGCGGTCGCACGGGCACGCATGTTCGAGCCGTTCTTCACCCGTGGGAAAATGGCCGAGTCGGCCGGCATCGGCCTGGCCGTGGTCTACGGCATCATGCGCGCGCACCGTGGTTCGATCGAGGTCGACAGCGCTCCCGGGCAGGGTACGCGCATCCATCTTCTATTCTCCCAAGCCGAAGCCGAACCAATAGCCATCACTCAACCTCCGTTCGAATCTGCAGCCCCCGCGGCCGGATGCCGTTCCATCCTGCTCGTTGAGGACGAACAGGACATCGGCGCGATCTGGCAGGAACTGTTGCCAGGCGACGGCTGGCGGGTGCTCTGGGCCCGCGATGGCCGGGAGGCATTGCGGTTATTCCGTGCGCATCGCGACGAGATCGCGCTCGTTTTCACCGACATCGGCCTGCCGCTGCTCGACGGCTGGCAGGTCGCCGACGCCGTGCGCATGGAAATGCCCGCCATGCCGCTCTTGATCGCCAGCGGTGCATTCCATCACGGCGACCGGCAGCGCGGTTACGCCGAGCCGGTCGCGTATTTAGCCAAGCCCTACATTTTGGCGCGGGTGATGCAACAGATCAGCACCCTGGTCTCGACCCAAGCTGTACCGCCCAAAAAAACGAGTTAGGGGGCGTCCGCAACGCCGCCAGAGCTTCCGAGTAAAAAGGAATTAACTCGTCACTGCCTGGCTTTGGTAAAACTTCTCCCCTTTTGCCTTCCGCTTCGCGCGAAAGCCACTAGGGTATCTGTTCGCATCGCATGCCGGAGCATGCCGGTCCGAAAACGTTTTGGAGTATTTACCCCGCCATTTTCCCTGCGCATAACCGCCCATGTCTCTCGAAAGAATCCTGGTTCTCGATGATGAACCTTTGATCCAAAAGGTGCTTGATGAGCTCTTCCGGCGAAAGAAGTTCACGGTCTCGATCGCCAGCTCCATCGCGCAAGCCGAAGCATTGATCGCCCGCGAGAGTTTTGATCTGATCATGCTCGACGTTCGCCTGCCGGACGGCGACGGCCAGCAATTCCTCGAACGTGTCGGTACCATGCCTGACCGGCCGCTGGTCGTGATGATGACCGGCCACGGCACGATCGAAAGCGCGGTGGCATGCATGCGCGGCGGCGCTTTTGACTACCTGATCAAACCTTTCTCTCCTGCCCAGATCGAGATTGTGCTGAAGAAAGCCGACTCGTACCGCCAGCTCGTAAAAGTTAACCGCTACTTCAGCGAACAAGATGGCGGCGATGGCGACCTCCTCGGCCGCAGCCAGTCGATCGCACGCTTAAAACAACTGGTTGAGCGCGTCGCCCCGACCGATGCCACCGTGCTCATCACCGGCGAAAATGGCACCGGCAAAGAGATGGTCGCGCGCGAACTTTACCGCCATTCGCCCCGCCGCAACGAACCCTACATCAAGGTCAATTGCGCCGCGCTTTCCGAAAACCTGATCGAGAGTGAGCTTTTCGGTCATGAAAAAGGCTCGTTCACCGGTGCCACCGATCGACGCGAAGGCCGGTTTGAACTGGCCAACCGCGGCACATTGCTCCTCGACGAGGTAAGCGAAATTCCCGCAAACCTCCAGGCGAAGCTGCTGCGCGTGTTGCAAGAGCGGGAATTCGAGCGCGTGGGCGGCACAAAAACCATCAAGGTCAACGTGCGCATCCTCGCGACCTCTAACCGCGACCTCATGCCTTTCGTGGAAAAAGGCCAGTTTCGCTCCGACCTCTATTACCGGCTCAACGTTTTCCCGGTGCATGTGGCACCGCTCCGTGAGCGCCCCGACGACATCCTTTTGCTCGCAGAATCATTCCTGCGGCGCTTCGCCCGCAAGCATGGCCTGAAGATCCCGGGTTTCAGTGACAACGCCGCCGCCGCGCTGCTCGCGTATCCCTGGCCGGGCAACGTGCGCGAGCTGCAAAATACGATCGAGCGCGCAGTCATCCTCTCGGAAAACGGCCGGCCGGCATCGGCCGCCGCGCTCGGTTTGCCGGTTTTGGCTCGTTCGTCTTCAGTGGCGGCCAACGCCACGCCAGTCTCGGCGCCGCCTGCACCGGCGGTACCGGCTTTCGTTCCGCCCGCAGAGCCTCCACCGGCCGAACTCGTACCCGATTCTCCAGTCCAGATGCCGGCTAACGAACCAGCTTCCATCGCCATCGCGCCTGCCGGTGAACCGTCGGCACCGACCCCGGCTGCCGCGACGGCCATCGTGCCACTCGACGAACTCGAAAAGCAGGCCATCCTGTCTGCCTTGCGCAACACCGGCGGCAACCGCACCAAGACCGCCGAGCTGCTTAAGATCAGCATTCGCACACTGCGCAACAAGCTCCAGGAGTACCGCGCCTCCGGCGATTTTACGGATGGCGACGAGTTCGACAACTGATTGACTCTGGCGGAAAAGTAATCGCAGCAGATCAGGAAACTCGCGCCGCAAGCAAAAACAGTCGCAGAAATCACCCAAACGACATGGGGTAATCTCCTGCGCGGATGAGGTAAAATCCATGTCAATGACGCGGTCTGGGGCCCGATTGAGTGGTTAATGCAAAAATCTTGCCTTATCCGTTTTCTCCTGCCCCTCGCCTGCCTCGCTGCATTCGCCTTCAGCGGCTGCACAACGCCCGCGCCGAGGGCACCGCAATCCAATCTTTCGAGAGAAAACGCACTCATGATGGCTCAACGCACGGCGGAGGCAGCTCGCGGCAAGGTGTTCACCATCGCCCCGACCGGCAGCATGAAGCCAACCCTTGATGAAAACAGCATTGTCACGGTCGAGACCGTGGCTTTTGGCCAGTTGCGCCAGGGCGACATTGTCATCTATCGGAATTCTTCCGGCGAACCGATTGTGCATCGGCTCTATCAACAGTCCAACGGATGCTGGTTTGTACTCGGCGACAATAATCCTTCGGTGGACCGTGAGGCGGTCACCCCGACAAATTTGGTGGGACGGGTTTGCGCAATTTTCTACACTTCATCAGGGCAACTGGGCAACGGTCCTGCAGCTTTGGCGCAGCGATAACCAGTTACGGGTTGAGCGAGCTTGTGAAGAAAAGACTAAAGCCCGCGTATTTCGGCCGATAATAATGTCGGAGCGAATCTCTTACCCCTCCAGACACAAATGCCAACCATCGATCAAATCAGCGAAAGCCTGTTTCGGGAGACAATCAGCCGGGCAGTCCAGGACGTTTTTAAAACGATGCTTGGTAAAACTGCGACGCTCGAACAAACCGCAGAGTCGGTCGTAACCGAAGGCGCCCCATGGGAGCATCCCGTGCAAATCACCGGTCAACAGGTGGTCGGCACCGTCGGCTTCATCGGCGACATCAGCGGCTTGATCTACCTTTATCTTGAGGCAAGCTTCGCGAACGACGTTGCCAGCCACATGCTCGGCATGAGCGCGGCGGAGCTCGAAGAAGCAGGCGACGAGGTCGTCAACGACGCCGTCGGCGAACTCACCAATATGACCGTAGGAACGTTCAAGAACCAGCTCGCGGACAAAGGTTTCCCCTGCAAGCTCACCATCCCTTCGATCCTACGCGGCAGTAATTTTTCAATCGAGCCCATCAGCTCGGCCACACGTCGCATTTATCGGTTCCGCATCGGTGAGCACCAGCTCGTTGCCGATCTTCTGATGAAGACAGGAGACGCCTGATCCCCCTCACCCCTCTAAGCTGCCCACGCCATGCGCTATAAAATTCTAACTGTCGACGACTCCAAAACCGTCCGGATTATCGTAAAGAAGGCCTTCAAAACCTTCGACTGCGACATCATCGAAGCTGCCAACGGCGTCGAAGGCCTCGCCTCCGCGTCCAAAGAAACGCCGGACCTCATCCTCCTCGACATCACGATGCCCGTCATGGACGGCGTCGAAATGCTCACGAAGCTGAAATCCGACCCAGCGCTCAAGGCAATCCCCGTGATCATGCTGACGGCGGAAGGCGGCCGCGATAACGTGCTCAAAATCGCAAAGATCGGCGTGCGCGACTACATCGTCAAACCCTTCAAGGAAGAAATGCTGATCGAAAAATGCGGACGCATTCTCGATCTGAAGCCACTCAATGAAGGCCCTCAAAAAGCCAAGTCCATCTTTGACCCCGCCACCATCCTCGTGGTCGAGGACAAGCCCGCCATTATTCAGCAGATTCAGGAGGGGCTAAAACACACGCCTTGGAAAATCCACGGTGTGAACACCACGGGGGAGGGCATCGATTTCTGCAGCAAGAACACGCCCGATCTGATCATCATCAGCCTTTCACTGCCCGAAGAAGCAGCATTCACCCTTTTCCGCCTGATTCGTCAGAACGTGAAGACAAAGTACACGCCGATCTTCGCCTTGGTGGTGAAGACCGAGATGGCAGCCCAGCAACAGGCGCAGCAGGTCGGTTTCTCTTATATCGTCACCAAGCCAATCGAAGTGCCCGAGCTCGAGTCGAAGATTGCCAAGGCAATGAACCTCGACACGTCACAACGCTATTTCACCCTCGACGGCGACATTTTCATCATGCGGTTGCCGGAGAACACCTCCCAGACCGTGGTCGGAGAAGTCTTGAACTATTTGAAGCCAAAGATCTCCGAAGCAGTCGACACCGGCATCGTCAAGGCCGTGATCGATCTGCACGAGCTCAAGGGCCTGAACATGGCGGTAATCAAACTGCTCATCACGGCGATGCAGACCTGCAAAGATCTCGCGCTGCAATACACCCTGGTCGGCAACACCCAAATTGTTTCCGAGTGCAAAGGTTTTGAAGACACCCGCAACTGGCAGTTCCACGAATCGCTCGCGGATGCCAAGGCGAGCTTCGGCAACAAAACTTCCCAAGCTCAGCCCGCCGTGGCTTGATCTGATTTTCAGCCGCAGTCGTAAGACTTCGCGGCTCCCTGCGAGACCGCGCCTCTTTTTTGAGGCGCGGTTTTTTTGCGCATCAGTATATCTATAAGCAGGAAAGGCGACTCTCGCGGAGCGTTCAAAGATTCACTTTAAATACTCCAGAAACTCGCACCGCAGCCGATACTAGAGCGGGGCCTTATCAGACAATCCGACCTCTTCGGATTGAGGGGACCGCCATGAATTTTTCCCATGATAACCTGTTAACCGCTCTCATGCGGCCGATCTGCGGCCTTGTGTTGATTGGAGCATTCGGCGCATCCCCCTCGGGTGCATCGTCCCTCAGCTCACCACAGCGCCCGGCCGTCATCGCTCCGGTCAACAGCACAGCAACCTACAAATCCAGATCTGGCCACAACCACGATACTCCTTATCTCGCCATGATCGGACCCGCGCCTCTGTGCTTTGCCAGCGGAGAGCGCCCGCTTCCACCGGAACCAGTCTTGCCCTCACCAGCAAAAACTCCGGACAACCCAGCCGATGCCACTCACAAGAATCCCATTGCCGCGACTGACACTACAGCCAGTCCGACGACGAGTTCACCCGAAAACACCGACCTGAACGCCATCATTACGACAACCTCAGAAAAACCCGTTTCGATTCTGCCCGACGACACGCGCCGCGAAATCCGCGCCGAAGACGTGCTGCCGTTTTTTCAGTTCCCTGGAGCACCCGATGGCGGCGCGTTGGCCGTTCCTTTTACCTCTTCATCGCCCCGCGGGACATCCGCCCCGCCGAGCTCCGCCACTTATAAACAGCAATGATTTCACGCCTGCTCACCATAGTCGCCTTCACAGCCGCCACTTCGGTCGCCGTGGCCGAAACCACGGCGCAAAAAGAACCGGAGAGCACGTCGCCCCCGGCATCCGGGCAGGTGACGCCGCCCGAGCACTCCGCCTCGCCCGCCGAAGCGCCAGCGCCCGGGGCAACCGCCCTGCCAATAGAAGGCGGCGACAGAGCAGCAGCTATGGCCGAGCAGTTCAGTATTCATCCTCCAGCAAAACAGAAATCTGCCACCTCCGAAGAGGTCGCCAGCCTGCTTCGCATCGGACAGGCCAAGATCGAACAAGGCGATTACGTTTCCTCCGAACTCGCGTTTCGCCAGGTGCTCGCCGAAAAAGCGACGCCTGAACAAGACCACGCGGCGTTAATGGGCCTGGCTCGCACTTACCGGAAAAAAACGGAGTTCACCAAAGCCGCCGCCGTTTACGAAACGCTCATCAAGCAGGCCCCCGACGATCCTGAGTTGCCGGTCGTTTATCTGGAACTTGGCCGGACCCTGCGCGCGCTCGGGGCGTATAAACCCGCTATCACACGTTTCTATAGCGTCATCAACTCGACACTGAAACTTCCTGAAAACAATCCCGACAGCTACCGCCAGCTCGCCCGCACGGCCCAGTTTGAAATTGCCGAGACGTATTTTCAGTCCGGCGACTACGAGCAGGCCAACCGGTTTTTCTCCCGCTTGAAACTCCTCGATCTCGCGCCCGAGGACCGGGCTCGCGCTCACTTTAAGTCCGTCTACGCGCTGGTACTGGCTGGGGAACACGAGAAAGCCGTCGCCGGGTTTCGTGCCTATCTCGACCAAAACCCCAACGACGAAAATGTGCCCGAGGCGCGCTATCTGCTCGCCACGTCGCTACGTCAACTCGGTCGCTTTAACGAGTCGCTCACCGTCGCGCTGGAGTTGCTGCGCGCCGAAAAAAAATACGTGCAAAGCGATCCCAAACGCTGGACGTACTGGCAGCGTAAAACCGGCAACCAGCTCGCCAACCAGTTCTACGAGCAGGGCGATTTCGGCAGTGCCCTCGTCATTTACCAGAACTTGGCGAACATCTCGCCAGAACCAGCCTGGCGCCTGCCCGTCGTTTATCAGATCGGCCTTTGCAGCGAACGCCTCCGGATGTTCGATCGCGCCAAAGAGTGCTACGAGACCATCGTTGACAACGCGAAGCCTTCGACGGCAGATGGAGCCCGTCGGCAGGAACTGGTCGATCTCTTTGAAATGGCTGACTGGCGCCTCAAACATCTCGTTTGGGAACAGACGACAGATCATCAGCTCGCCACCATCTTCCCCCTCCAGAACGAACGCACCACCGCCCTGACGACCGCCACCGCCCATGACACCAACGGAAGCCCTGCAAAACCACCTGTCCTTGTGCGATGAGATTCATCAACTCGCGCTCGAAGAAAACCGCTTCCTAAAACAAAATCAGCGTCCACCTGACGCCGCTTTACTCGAACGCAAACGTGGCCTGCTCGTGCGTCTCGACGAAAGCCTCACCGCCATCAAAACCGGTGCCGCCGCCTTGCCCGCGGGTCGACCCGATCCCGCGCGCAAAGATATCATCGAGAAATCCCGGGCAAAGATTCTCCAAATCCTGCACCTGGATCGCGAAAACGAACAGCTGCTGCTGCGCTTCAGCCTGGGTGCCCGACCCGCCGCCGCGCCAGTGCCCGTCGCTCCGCCCATTTCCACCGTCCAGCGCATCTACGATCGCCACGCATAACCCTTGCGCTGAAGGCCGGGCATCTTACAAATTTTCTGCATCCTACCCCCAGCCAATGCCCCCGCGCATTCTTGTCAGCGAAGATACCGAAATTGATTTCAAGCTGCTTGAGCACGAGCTGCACCGCGCTCAGTTCTCCTGCGAACTCTTTCGCGTCAGCAACCGGGAGGCCTTCATCAGCGCGCTGCAAGATTTCAAGCCCGACCTCATCATCTCGGATTACTACCTGATCGGCTTCAACGCACTCGACGCACTCGAAATTCTCAAGCGGCAGGCACCGGACATCCCGCTCATCGTCCTCACCAACGCCTTGAACGAAGAAACCGCCGTCGAGTGCATGAAGCGCGGCGCCACCGACTACGTTCTGAAGAACCGGCTGCCCCGGCTCGTCGGCCTGCTTCAAACCACGCTCGAGCGCCAACGCCTGCTCCGCGAAAATGCCCTCATTCATCGCGAGCACGAACAACTTTTCCGGCTCACGCCCGACCTTTTCTGCCTCGCCAGCCTCGAAGGTGTGCTGCAAGTCGTGAACCCAGCGTGGACGCTTCGTCTTGGTTTCATGGAAAAAGAGCTGATCAACCGGCCTCTCTTCGACCTCGTTCACCCCGACGACCGTCACGCCCTCAACGCCTGGTGGAGCAACCTTCTATCGCGCGGACAAACCGCCACGCCCTTTGCCAGCCAGCCGCCGTTCAGCGATTTCGAATGCCGGCTTGTGCATAAGAGCAAAGGCTTCCGCCACATTCTCTGGAGCGCGCGACCCTTTTCCGCAGAGAACAAAATCTACGCTTACGGTCACGATGTCTCCGAGCGTAAACAGGCCGAAGCCGCTCTCCGCGAAAGTGAATCCCGTTTCCGCCACATGGCCGACTCGGCACCGGTGCTCATCTGGCTCTCCGACGTTTCCAAAGCCTTTACCTATTTCAACCAGCCCTGGCTCGAATTCACCGGCCGTCGCCTCTCCGAAGAATTCGGTTTCGGCTGGACCGACGGCATTCACTCCGAGGACCGCGAGCGTTGCCTGCAAGGTTACGAGGAAAGCTTCATCGCCCGGAGCCCGTTCCGCATCGAGTATCGCCTTCGCCGACACGACGGCCACTACCGCTGGGTCGTCAGCCACGGCATCCCCCGCTACGACGAACATGGCTCGTTTGCCGGTTTCATTGGTTCGTGTTTCGACGTCACCGACCAGCACGAGGTCGAGGCTCACCTTGCCTACCGCGCCATCAAGCAGGCCGCCCTCGCCAGCTTCGGCCGCTTTGCCCTGGCCCCGCACAGTTTCGCCGAGCTGCTGCAGGAGGCCGCGCGTTTGGTTTCTGACACGCTGCGCCTAGAGCACTCGCAGGTGCTCGCCGTCGAACCCGACACGCTCAAGCTTTCGCTCGCCTCCGCCTGCGGTCCGGCCTTTGAGGGACCGGCGGTTCCGCTGGGCGCCGCCACCATCACCGCGATTTCGCGGAACCAAGCGGTGAATCTGGCGGAAGACCCGCAGAATTTCCCCGGCGCCTCCGCGCTCGCCGCCCAACGCATCATCTCCGGCGTGACCGTACCCATTGGCAGCGGCAAACGCACTTACGGCTTTCTCACCGCCTTGTCGAAAGAAGACCGGATCTTCGGCCGTGAAGCCGTGGACTTCATGCATGGCCTCGCCAATATCCTGAGCACCGTGCATCAGCGCGAACGGGCCGAGGCCGCTCTGGTGGAGAGCGAACAAAAACTGCTCCAGTCACAAAAAATGGAAGCGATCGGCCTGCTCGCCGGTGGCGTGGCGCACGATTTCAACAACCTGCTGACCGCCATCCGCTGCTACGGAGATATTTTGCACGACGACCTCGGTGCGGTCTCGCCCGAAATGCAGTCCAAGGTCGGCGAAATCCTAAAAGCCACCACGCGCGCGAGCGCCCTCGTCCGCCAGCTTCTCGCCTTCAGTCGCAAACAGGTGCTGCAACCGGAATTCCTCGACCTCAACTCGGTCGTCAGCGAGCTGAAGGATCTTATCCGCTCGTTGTTGAGCGAAAACATCGAGCTCGAAATAAATCTGTCTCAGGAACCTGCCACCATCGAAGCCGACCGCAGCCAGATCGAGCAGGTCATCATGAACCTCGCGATCAACGCCCGTGACGCCATGCCGCAAGGAGGGCGCCTCTCCATTCGCCTCGACAGCCGCCTGTGCGAAAAAGATCCGGCCTCCGATCTCGCGCCCGGTCGTTACGCAGTCCTGTCCGTCATCGATACCGGCACCGGAATGACCGACGAGGTCAAAGCCAAGATTTTCCAACCTTTCTTTACCACCAAACCCAAAGGCCGTGGCACTGGCCTCGGCCTCGCCACCTGCGTCGTGGTGATCAAAAATTACCTGGGCACGATCCAGTTCGACAGCGAGGTCGGCAGCGGCACGACCTTTAGCGTCCTGCTGCCGTACATCGAGCCACCGGCGCTCAATCTCGATTTCAATTTCGACGACGAACCCGGCGCCGGCACTGAAACCATTCTAATTGTTGAAGACGACGAGGCCATCCGCACCGTCACCGCAGCGATCCTGCGCTCGCTCGGCTATCAAATTTTCCCGATGGCCAGCAGCAACGAAGCCCTGGAAATGTTCGCCGGACCCCATGCGCCGTCCTTCGAACTGCTGCTCAGCGATATCGTCATGCCCGGGATGGGCGGGCGTGAACTTGCCGACCGCCTGCGCGCGGTCAAACCCGGCCTGAGAGTTCTCTTCATGTCAGGGTACGTTGACGATCCCGTGATCTTGAAAGCGGTGCAGGATGCCGCCGTGCCCTTCCTCGAAAAACCTTTTACCCGCGAAACGCTCGCCAAAAAAGTCCGCGACGCCCTGGACATGCCCGTACCGGCAAAACCTTGATCCGCCGGCAGGCAGGAATGCGGCGCGCGATCACGCGTGGTCAGCCTTGATTTTCCGGCCGCGAGGATTCTTGCCAGCCGTTATTTGCGAGAGTCTTTTGACTTCACTGCGCAAGACCTCGGTAAAGTGTTCGACGAGCGGAGAAGGCGCACGCTTGAGCCAGATAGCATACATTTCCATCGGCGGGCAGTCCGTCGGCATCACACACAAACCGCCGTTATCGCGGGGAACGACGAACTGCGGCACCAACGCGATCCCCTCACCGGCGGCAACCAAAGAAGCGATGCCCCCGGCCGACGTCGTGCTACGCCCCATCTTCGGGGTGAATCCAGCCGACCGGCACATTTGCGTTAGGAACGTCCGGAAATCGGTGCGGGTGCCATCGTCGACATTCACCCAAGTTTCTCCAGCCAGCTCACGCAACAAGACTTCCTTGCGTCCGGCTAAGCAGTGCGCAGAAGAAAGCAGGACCACCAACGGTCCCGTGTAAACGTGCATCAGCCCAAGGTCCTCCCGGGCACCGATCGCCATTTCAGGTACAAAACCCAGATGGATCTTCCCCGCCCGCAACGCCTCGATTTGATCGGCGATCTGCAGATCGGCAAAATGAACCGTGACTTTGGGGTGCCGCAGCCGGAATTTGCGCACCGTCTCCGGGATGAGATTCATCGGGATGCGCCAGTCGCTCGCGATGTTGAAATCACCGCTGCGGCCATTGGCAACTTCCTGCGCACTGGTGATCGCAATCGAAAGCTGCGCGAGCAACTTTTGCGCCGCCGGATAGAAATGCCCTCCGGCATCGGTCAAACGCACGCTCGTGGTCGTCCGCACAAAAAGCGGAAAGCCCAATTCATGTTCGAGGTCGCGGATTTGGCGGCTTAGCGATGGTTGGGCAACGCGCATTTTTTCAGCCGCTCGGCTGAAGTTGAGCGCCTCGGCAACAGCACAAAAATAGCGAAGATGGCGGAGTTCCAAAGCACGCGCAGCCTAGGTGGCAACCCACTGTGTTCAACCATGAAGGCGCGCGCCAAACGCAAAGAGAACTAGCGCACCAAGGAGACGCCAGCGCGCACGGTCTCTGTTTTCTCGCGGTACGACAGCAGGCTTTCGCCATAACCTTTGAAATATTGCACGAGTAGATAAGTCTCGAAGTCGAGCCGATGCGTCCGAATGGGTACCGTGAGATCCAGCTGGGTTGTGAAATGCTTGGCGCGCCGGCCGACGATACCGGTATACATGAGCGACGGTCCGTTGTTTTTCCCAAAGATCGCACGCATTTTGCCGTAGCCGCGGTAATCCGTCAGATCCTCGTTGTCGCTCAGGCCGCCGATGTACGCGTGGATTTCCGGCACAACAACCAGATGCCATCCCGCTAGGTCGCCGAGGGCAAAAGCAGGTCGTACAAAAAGCGCATTCATGCTGCGCGAGTCCACGTCTGAGCGGCCATTCGACTCGTGCTTGTAACCGGCCTGATAACCGAGCCAGGTGAATCCGCTTTTGCCAGCCACGGGGGCGGGCGCAAGGGATTCGTAAAACAACTCCGGCATATAGCTCGTGTCGTAGAACGGACTCGAGTTGCCGGTAATATTCCACAGCGACCGCTGGGTGAACGCGAACTGCAAGGTGCTGGGCAGGAGCTGCGGCGTCGGCTCACCGAACCGGAGGATTTTGTATTTAAAACTGAACTGAAACTTCGCGGCGGGAGCATCGGGACCGAAGATAAAATAGATGGGCTCGTGGGCTCCCAGCCTACCGGCGAACGTACGTTCCAACCTCGACGTCGCCGGCTGGATGCCGGGTATTCCGGTGACCGGCTGGGCATTGGCCGATGGATCTTTTCCTGGCTGCGCATCGGGCTCCGCGGCCGCGGCAAGCCCCGCAACCATCAGAGCTGTCACAAAAATCAGGAGTGTTTTCATTGGGGGAAGGAATTGG
>Ga0302294_10000108_pt1 | contig 24961 bp, 10 predicted proteins | sample III_Fen_N2_3_FD_194550 | JGI IMG/M metagenome (GOLD analysis project Ga0302294, IMG submission 194550) | Peat permafrost microbial communities from Stordalen Mire near Abisko, Sweden - III_Fen_N2_3 | ecosystem: Environmental > Terrestrial > Soil > Wetlands > Permafrost | place: Sweden: Abisko...
GTTTGGATGCAAGTTGCCCGCCCGCACCACCGGGAGCTGGACTTGCAGACGCCGAGGTCAGCGCCGTCTGGATCGTCAAGGTCACCGTGGTTGTACCCGCGCCAGCTGCAATCGTGGACGGAGAGAAGACCGCCGTTGCTCCGGCTGGCAAGCCGCTCGCCGAGAGGGTGATCGCCGCCGGGAAGGTTGTAGCCGGGCTCACCGGGCTCACGGTCAGGGTGAATACGCCCGCTCTGCCTGGCAGCACCGTAACTCCGGCGCTGCCACCGGAGACCGCGACCGTGAAGTCGGTTACGACTTCGGTGAGGACGTTGCTGGTTGAGGTGTAGTAGTTCAAGTCTCCGCTATAGACGGCGGTGATCGGATGCGAGCCCGTGGTCAGGCTCGACGTGGAGCAGGTGGCCGAACCGCTGGTCAGCGGCCGGGCCGTGCAGAGCGCCGCCGAACCATCGTAGAAGGTCACGGTGCCTGTCACCGGGATCGCGACCATCGGCGTCGCGACCTTGCTGAGGGTCACTGAAGGAACCTCCACAGGCCGCGCACCGACCGTCGCCGTGAAGGTGACCGGGTTCAGCGCGAAGATGGGGTTGGCGTTGCTGGTAACGTGGGTAACGGATGCAACCTGGGTCGCCAGTTCATTTCCGCTGACCGCGACAGACTGCGTGCTGCCACCCGGAGTGTATAGCGCGTTGGTCTTGAGCGTGACGTTCTCGCTGAGGAGTGTCGACAGGCCTGCAGGCGTGGTGACGGGCGAGAAGTCGATGGTCAGCAGGCAATTGCGGCTCGCCGACAGTTCAAAACTCGCCGTGCAGTCAAACTCGGTTTCAGCCTCTTCGGGGAAGTCAACTGGATAGGCAAGGGCGCTGAAGGACAGCGTCGCGTTGCCGATGTCGTCGAAGATGTCCGTCTGCGGGCTGTCGGTGCTGGTCGCATTCCAATAGGTATCGGCAAAGCCCAGCGCCGGCGGCTTTGAATAATCCAGCCGGTAGACCGAGGGTGTGCTGGAACCTCCGGCGACGCCCCCGTTGAGGATCTCATTGGGTTTGGCCTTGTGGCTGAAGCTCCTGGCGGCCAAAGACTTTTTGCTGGCCGTCGCGGCCTTGATTGGAGGGCGGCCGGAATTGACAGCATCCTCGTAGAAACATGCAATGCATGCCCCATTGCTGCCGTCATCGGTCACGTAAAGAACCCCGCTCGGGTCGATCGCCAATTCATAAGGGGTGTACCACTCGCCGAGATAATTGTCAGAATAGCCGCCGTCATTGAGCGTCTCCCGCACCACGACGCCTTGCTCATAGTCCGCCACGTAGACGTTGCCGTTGCTATCCACGGCAATCCCTACCGGATATTCCCAATCGCTGCCGATCGAGGAGAAGGCGTAGCCGCCGCCTGCTTGCGGAGTTTCTTTGGCTACACCCGCGCCGTCCTCCGAGTCGAAGGTTACGTAGACGCTGCCGCTGCCATCCACCGCCAGACCAAGCGGTGTTTCTAAATTGGTTGAGTCAACCGTAGATATCGAGTAGGAAATGCCATCCGATAGCAGCGTCTCCTTGACCACGATACCGCCTGCATCGGCCACATAGACGTTGCCTGCGCCATCCACCGCGACGCCCACGGGCTCATCCCACTCTCCGCTATCGACGGCGGACGCAATGTAGGTGATGCCGTCCGATTGCAGCGTCTCCTTAGTGACTTCCTCATCATCAGCATCCGCGACGTAGACATTTCCCGCGCCATCCACCGCGACGCCTACTGGAACCAACCATGAGCCAGGAATTTCGGTGGCGACATAGCTGCCGTTTGCCTGCAGGGTCTCCTTGATAACTTTTTCATTGGAACCATCGGCGATGTAGACATTTCCCGCGCCATCGACGGCGATGCCATAAGGGACCGTCCAGTTGCTATCGATGGTGTTCTGGTAGCCGGGCATCAGGAGCATTCTTGTTGGCTGGGTATCGGCCGGCAGCGCTTTAGCGAGCGCACTCAGGGCGTCCACAGCCGGCTGAGGAGGCGTCGGTCCAGTCCCGCCGGATACGACTTTGGGAACGGCGAAGGTGGTCTGCGGCCCCATGCCGGTGCCTTGCAGAAAGCCGGTCCCAAGCACTGTGTTAGCGGTGGCGGTGGTTCCGGTGAGCACGACTGCGCCATAACGCGGCCCGGCAAAGCGGGGTGTGAATTTCACGTACGCCGTGCAGTACTGATTGGCAGCGTAAACCGTATTGAGGGTGCAGGCACCCATATCCAGGATCTCTGCCTCGGCCTTCGGCCGCCTCACCTCAATGATCGGCGCGCAGGAGCCTGTACTGGCTGTGAAGTCCAGGTTCGGCGCGCCTTGCGTCAGGACCGAGATGGCAGTCAGTGTCCCTGGCGCGCTGAAGGTGATGTCCACTGGGGTGCAATTGACGCTGCTGCCAATGTTGGCCGGGGAGAAGATGGTCTGCGCCGCGGCGCTCCGAGGCATCGAGCCCACAAGAACCAAAGCAAGAAATGTCAGAATTGCAGCAAAGGAAGACCGGCCAATACCGGCTCCAGATTTTGAGAAGAAGATTTGAAATCCGCGAAGCATCATGAGCCTCCCGCCGGAGATCATCGCCGGCGAGACAGGGCTTCGGCTATGCGCCGTATCCCCCGATACCGCTCCAGCATTCCCCCGGACAGCGTAGTTATATCTTGCGTGGCTTTGAACCACACGGTGCGCGCAAGATCGTGATCGTTTGACAAGTGTGCAACTTGCCTGAATATCAAGAGCAGTTTGAGTGGTGCAGCGCATTCCGCGCCGTCGGTCGACTCAACATTCGTCTACCGGGAAGGGGCCCGCGCAGAAACGCTGCCAAACATTCATCACAAGTGAATCATGTTCAGAATTCTGCGGCTAGGATAACCTGACAAGTAGTGCGTTCGCAACCGTATTCGTTTCAAATTGAGTCTCTTATCATGAGAAATTCCAGGGTTCTCTGGAAATCATCCCTTTGCAAGAGAGCTAACCATTACCGACGCTCTCTTCTCTGTTTCTTCGTGTTCTTTTAAGAACCTGAGATGATGGATGCCTGGTCTCGCGTCCATTTCACTTCTCTATTTCCCGAGCTCTTCCGGCGTGAACATCTTTTCATCCAAAGTTAGGTTAAACTTCGCTTCGTCAATCGTCAGCACAGTTTTGGTCCCGGTCAGCACGGAACTCATCTCTGTGCGCCGCGCACCGAAGATGCCTGAGACGTGCTTGATCTGGCTGGCATGGAGCACGCGCACTTCTCTGCCCTGCGCATCGTACATCTCAGCATGAAGAATGACAGGCACGTCCTGCGCAACCCAGTAGTAGATGTACTTATATTGAGATCTGGATGGATCGGCAGGTATTGCTTCGACCTTCCAGGTCTTGTGGCCTTCGATGGTCTCAGCCTCGCCGAGCATCTTATATGTGAAGTCGTCCAGCACTCGCTCGCCAATATCTTCAAAGGTGAAGTCGGTGCCTATAAAACGTGCTGCCCGTTCCTGAGGCGCAACCGGGCGAACACGCTGCGTGGCGGGGATGTACATATATTGGCGATCATTCACTCCCCGCCGATTGATCGACAAGAGCGCAACGCCGCGAATCTCTTCGGGAGCGGTAAAGACAACGAGCGTCTTGCTGTCTCCAGGCGAACCGATTCTGCGGTAAGTGAATTCCTTCTTTGTGCGGTGGCCTTGCTTGTCAGAGACTTCAAAGTTCGCCCGCATGGATGTGCCGCGGCTGGTGTCTTGCCGGTAGACGTCTTCCATGATCTTGCGGGCATCGAGCGGCGCGCCGAAGCACGGTACGCAAGCAAGAACGCAAATCGCCGCGCAGGCCGCTGCTTGCCACTTGGTCCACTGTCGAAATTTTGGAGTGCTATTCATAACCGATTGCCTCGATCACCGGAATTTGCATGGCATGGCGTGCGGGTATCCAGGCTGCGAGCAAGGAGACAGCCACCGCAACCGGCAGAGTGGCCAGAACCAGCACCCAGGGGAAGTAGAACGGAATTGCATATCCGGCCAAAACCGTGGACACCGTACGCGACATGAATTGTATATTGAAGACCGCAGCCATGGCACCCACCAAAACACCGACAATCGAAATGGCAACCGCTTCGAGCAGCACCATCTTTCGAATCTGCGAGCGGTAGCCGCCGATGGCGCGCACAATGGCAAACTCGCGGCGACGGTCCATGATGGAAACGATCAGCGTGTTGACGATTCCCACGATTGCGACGATCACGGCCACGACGAGTTGCATATAGTTCAGCAGAAAGAACTGGTCCACCAGGCTTCCGATCCATTCCCTGAACTCGGCGTTCGTGTAGACCAGCGCATGATCCGTGCCGGCGGTGAGTTGCTCGATCTCATGTTTGACTCGGGTCGCGTCTCCGCCGGGCTTCAGGTTGACGTCGATAAAATCTACTGCATCGTCTTTCCAATATTTCTTATAGAGCGCCCTGTCGAGGAAGATCGATCCTTTATCGGAACGGTAATCCTCGACGATTCCGAGGACTGGCCGGTCAAGAACGCCGGCCGGAGTGTTGAGGCTTACGCGGCCCCCCACCTTGCATTTCCAGCGAGCGCCAAAGTTCTTTGAGATCAAAACGCCCTCGCCGCGCGCGAGACGATCGCGCACGGCTTTCGCGCTTGCGCCTTCGACCGAGTCCGGTGCGCGAGTGAGAAAGCTATCCATCTCGATGGCATTGAGGGCTACGGCGTCTCCTTGAAAAGGAATGAAGACAAAGCGGACGTTTTCGACGTTCTTGACCTCTGGCAGAGCGGAGATGCGGTGACCGAGATCTTCGCTGAAGTGATAGGAGGTGGAACGCAGCAGAGCGGAGGTTGACACAACCAGATCGGCATTCAACATGCGATGAGTCCAGCGGTCGATCATATGTTTGTAACTCTGGATGTAGGCTCCCGTGGAGAAGACAAACATCAGTCCCACCATCAATGCACCCACAGTGGCCGAGCTGCGCCGGGGCGATTGGATCATCGCGTCCACTGCCAGTGCGCCTTCAGAGCCTCCCGCCCAATCCATCACGGGACGGATCAGGCGCGCGATCCATTGCACTAGCCGGGGCAAAAGCATGGTGAGGCCGAGCAGTGTAAGAGCCGTATAAGAGAGCTGGATCGTCATCCCCACGCGGGAAGGAGAAAACTCGACCAGCAGCGCGGTGAGTAAAACCAGAGCAAAGCCAAGCGTGGTGCGCTTCCATCCTAGAGATGACTCCTGCTGGCGCGACTCGATGTTATGCAACGCAAGTATGGGGTCAAGGCAAGAGGCAGCGCGAGCGGGGAACCATGCGCCAATCACCGAGGCGGCGACGCCCAGGCCAAAGGCAACCAGCACGGTGCTGGGATGCAGCCGTGGAGCCACCTCAGAAGAAACCAGGCCGTAAACAGAGGCCGCGATCGAGCCCATCACTTTGCTGGCGAGTGTCGCCAGATAGAAGCCCCCGGCAATTCCGGCGATGGAACCAATCACACCCATCAACAATGCTTCGCTCAAAAACATTGCGTTGACATTGCGGCGCTCGACGCCGAGCGCGCGCAGAATGCCGATCTCTTTCCATCGCTGGTTTACGGCGATGGTGAAAGAGTTAAAGATGATATAGACGCCTACAAGCAGAGCGATGAAACTGGTAATCAGCATCCCCAGCCGCATGGCCGTCACGGCATTTTCCAGAGCCTGCCCACGCACCTGCGGGCGAGCGGATTCAATGCCGGCAGGGAGGCGAGCCTGCAAGCGCCGCTGAATCTCATCGACCGGAACGCTGGGCGAACTCATCAGATCGACACGATCGAAGTTGTGGCCGCGATTGAATACCACTTGCGCCGAGTAGACATCCATCACAGCGATGTTGCCGCCGAAGACCGCGCCCACTCCGGTGGGTTTGAAGAGCCCCTGGACGGTGAAGTTCTTTCGTCCATTCGCGGTGAAGATCGGAATGCTGTCTCCTATATGCAAGTTATGCCGATCGGCAAAGGACCGCGAAAGCAGAATCGAGTTAGGCTGCGCGAGATAAGTCAGCGGATCGGCAATCTCGGTCTGTGAGCGGTCAAAATCATATTGGCGCAACTGCTGATCGCCGGTCGTATCCACGCCTAAGATGAGCAGATTGCCTTCATCGGCGAAGGCGGTATGCACGATCACTTCAATCACGGGCTCGGCTAACTGAACGCCAGGAGTTGCGCGCACCGTGTCGAGAACCTGCTCGGGAAATCCAGCTTCACCGGAGGTAATTTCAAGGGTCGACTTACCCGCCAGCCGCTCCACTGTTGCGGAGAGCGAGTCGAGCAGTGCCGCGTTGGCGGTGCGAACCGCGAAGAAGACGGCGACACCAAGCGCGATGCCCAAAGTCGTCATCGCGATCCGAAGACCGTGGGTTCGCCATTGCCGTGAAGAGATCTGCCAGAGCGCCGGAATCATCATTTGGTGCTCGCCGTGGCATGGTCAATCCGCTCGTCGCGCACGATTCTTCCATCGTGCAAAGTGATGATCCGGTTGCAGAAGCTCGCGGCATCCGCGTTGTGCGTCACCATCAAAAACGTGCTGCCGTATTCCTTCTGGAGCTGGTCAAGAAGGCTGAGAATCTCCTCGCCCGTGGCGGAATCGAGATTCCCGGTTGGCTCGTCACCCAGCAGTAACGGCGGTCGGAAGATCAATGCGCGCGCAATGGCAACCCGCTGACGCTCTCCGCCAGAGAGTTCATCGGGGCGGTGGGTTGCGCGGTCTTTCAACCCTACACGCTCGAGCATTGAGCCGGCGCGTTGTTCCGCTTCTTTCTTTGAGAGGCATTGCAGGCGAAGCGGAAAGGCTACGTTTTCAAGCGCGGTAAGCGTGGGCAGCAGGTTGAATGTCTGAAAGATCATTCCGATCTTTTCGCGGCGCAGTCGTGTGCGCGCATCGTCGCCCAGCTCGGATAACTCCATGCCATCGACTTTGACCGATCCGGAGGTCGCCTCATCGAGGCCGCAGATCAAATTCAGCAGGGTGGACTTGCCCGACCCGGAAGGCCCCATCACCGCCACGCGCTCCGCGGGCCCAATCTGCAAACTGATGTTATCTACGGCGTGAACGACTTTTCCCGCTCCGTAGCTCTTTGAGACATTGGTCAAATGAATCACGTTAAAAAATAGCCTCCAGTGCTATCGCGCGGCGACAAGCTCCGCGGCATGAACTTCTTCCGTTCTGGCCAGCGCGCCTGCCAGCAGCGCCGCCAAGGCACTCACCTTAGGCGGATACATGACCTCAAAGTGCCGTCCATCCAAATGCTGCTCAGTGAATTCTCCGCGTGTCACTCGAACACGCGCATCCTGAGTGAGCGGATGGCTTGTGAGCCAGGATGCTCTGGCGCGCCACAACCACACCGGAGCATTCAAAGGTTCAAGGTTCCTGGCATCGATCAAAACCGCATGGCGAATGAAGATCTCAAAGGACCTCTTAGCCTTGGGATCGTCGCCACTATCGATCGTCACGCCATGCTTTGACAGCCAGTTCAAAACCAGATCCAATCGCGCTGAAGCGCTAGTCTCAGCGACTGTCCGTTTCGCAACTTCCAGCATTGAATCGGAGAGATTGCCTGCCTTGCGCTCATCAGACAACGCGAATTCGCCGGTAAGATGATCATATATCTCCGCAATCAGGCTACTCACAATGAGTTCGCGCGGGCAGGCGGGATCTAAAGCCGAGACCGGCGTTTCGATCATGCCGACCAGCGAGACTCGTCTGCCCATTCGTTCCAACTCGGCGGCTGCTGCCAGCGCAAAAACTCCGCCGGCGGAGAAGCCAGCCAGCCGCAACGGGCCGTGCGGCTGCAGTCGTGCGATGATGCCGGCGTAGCTGCGGGCCATCTCTTCAATGGAATCCCATTCGTCCTCCGACCCCGCAAGCATGCGCGACTGAATTGCGTATACCGGAAATCCAGCCGGCAACTGCGCGGCCAGCTCATAGTAGATCGCCGCTGAGCCTCCTGCGGGATGAACGAGAAAGAGCGGGACGCCCGTGCCGCCGGAGCGCAGAGTGAGAGCCTGTTCACTTGATAGCGCGGGCTTGATTGGCGGATTCTCTGGATGCCTTGCGGGTTGCTCCTTGTGTCTTGAATGATCTGCCTTCTCCGCGCCGCCATAACTTCTGAGAACGATGGCAGCGAGACTGTCGACGGAAGAACTGGAAGAGATCACGCTTGTCGACAAGGAGATGCCGAACTGCCCTTCCAGCCGGTTCAACAATTCGAAGGCCATCAAAGAGTCCAGGCCCATCTCTTTCAGTGGACGCTTCGAATCGAGTTTTGCGAGGCTTGTGCGCAGCAGCGACGCGACTGTCTCCCCGACCTGCATGGCGATCAATCCAACTCGCTCTGCCGCGGGCGCGGAGAGAATCAGCGCGCGCAGAGTTTCCCCAGCGCCGGCCTTCTGCTGATGAGAAGCAACAACGACCTCTGAAAATCTTGGCGACGACGACAGACTCGACTCCACACCCAGCGCCTTCTGCCAGTCGATACACATAAAGCCGATCTGCGCGATCTGTCGCTGCAACAGGCGCCCGAGCATTGCCGTTGCCTGCGCTGGCGCGATGGCGTGAACCCCATGCGCTGACAAGTGTTCCGCAATTTGCGTATTGCGCGCGAGAATTCCAACTTCTGAAAGCGCACCCCAGTTGACCGAAACCGCAGGCAAACCCGCGGCACGCCTGTGATGCGCCAACGCATCAAGGAAGCAATTCGCGGCAACGTAGTTTGCCTGCCCCGGCGTTCCGATCAGCGCGGCTACTGAGGAAAACATCACAAAATGATCCAGCGGAAGCTTTGCCGAAGCACGATGCAGATTGTATGCTCCAGCCACTTTGGGCGACATTACACGCCGAAAGCGCTCGGGCGTGAGATGCAGTATCATGCCGTCGTCCAGCACAGCGGCCGCGTGGAAGATTCCACGCAGCGGGTCCGACTCGCGCTTTATCTTTTCGAATAACTGCGCGACCTGCTGCTGATCCGCAATGTCGGCCTGAATGACCAGGACCTTTGCGCCGAGTTGCTTCAGTTCATCGACGGCGCGTTTCGCTTCAGGCGTCGCCACGCCGCTTCGTCCGGCGAGAATGAGGCTTTTTGCGCCTCTCTCGACCAGCCATTTCGCGACCGCCAGGCCAAAGCCGCCTAGTCCTCCGGTAATCAGATACGAGGCCTTCGCGGAAAACTTGATTTGCCCGGCGGGCGGCATCGGCTTCGGTGAAACGATTTCGCCTTGCGTGGTCAAGACGATCTTTCCGATGTGCTTTGCCTCGGCCATCGATCGGAAGCCATCGGCAGCGTGAGAAACCGGCACGGCACGATACGGAAGTGGTTCCAGTTTCTTCTCGCGGAATAACTTCAGAATCGTTTGCAGAAGGCTTTGAACGGTCTCCGGCTGCGTTGCCATGACCTGCCCCATATCGATGGCGAACATCGAGAGATTGTTGCGAAATGGGCGCAGTCCTACGGCGGTATTGGCATAAATATCGCGCTTGCCAATCTCAAGGAAGCGGCCGCCGGGCGCAAGCGCAGAGAGGCCTTTTGCGATGGCGTCGCCGGCTAGCGAGTTGAGGACAAGGTCAACGCCAGCGCCTTTTGTGACTTTGCGAATGGTCTCGGCAAAAGCTGTTGAACGGGAATCCATGACGTGCCGGATGCCGAGCGTTTTGAGGTAGCGGCGCTTTTCTTCATTGCCCGCGGTGGCGAAGATCTCAGCGCCCGCGAGCCTGGCCAACTGGATTGCCGCCAGCCCTACGCCGCCTGTTGCAGAGTGGATGAGAATCTTTTCGCTGCGCTTGATTCTTCCCAGATGATGAAGCGCATACCACGCGGTCATGAAGGCAACTGGAATGGTTGCGGCCTGCTCAAAACTGAGGCTCGATGGCTTGCGCACCACATATGGAACTGGCACTGTCAGGTGCGATCCGAAGCAGCCAGCGCCGTTCGCGATCACTTCGTCGCCGGGCTTGAATCTTTTTACGTCTTTGCCAACCGCGACGATCTTGCCGGAGCACTCGTCGCCGAGAAGCAGGTCGCGATCACTATCCATGGGATAGATGCCGAGGGTCTTCATCACATCGCGGAAGTTCAACGCCGACGCGTGTATTTCGATCTCGACTTCGCCGGCGCCGGGCCTGCGTCTTGGAGTTTCAACCAAGTCTAGTTCGTCAATGACGTTGGAATCTGGGATTTTCAGCAAATAGCCGGATTTGCGAGAAGACGACGCACGAGGCGAGTGCGACTCGATCGAAGTGTGCACCAGCCGGTTTGCATACCGCGATCCACACCGATAGGCAACCTCCATCTCTCCGTCGCTTGATGTGATTTCCTGCGAGAGAAGGCGCGCCGAGCTTTCAGTATCTTCATCGCTCAAGTCGACGAGTCCGCACGAGAAGCGAGGGAATTCCGCCATGATTGTGCGGCCGAGGCCGATCACCGGCGATTGGGCGATGGCTACACGATCATTTTCGTTTACGCTTCGCGCGCCGCGCGTGACTACAACTAGCCGCGGAGCGGAATCGGAGAGATGCAGCAGTTGGACGAGATGCAACAGGCTGTGACAGCCGATCGATTCAGCCTGTGCCAGCGCAGGCGGATCGGACTCAACCGCATCGGGAGCATCCATGCCCCACAGATGAATCACGCCATCGAGGTTCGATGCGGCGGCCAGTACGTTTTCGATGCCACTTCGCAGGGCGGCATCCGCTTCGGGCGATGTTGAACCGGAAGATGGCGAAAAGAGCAATACCGTTTCCTTGCCGCGCGCACGCAGGGATTCGGCTAACTTCGTGCCAACCTCCGAACGGTCGGACAGAATGAGCCATGCACCGGGATCGGATGACTTGGCGTTCACGCTCGATTCATCCGGATGGGAGTGTTCGAGCGCCTTGCTCACCCACCGCGATTCATAGAGCCAGCGATCCGGATCGTTGGCGTGAGAACTGTGCGCGGCGCGTACGGCCTGAGAGCGGTAGCCTTGCCCATCGAGCAGCAAACGGCCGGTTTCATCGCACACCTGAAAGTTGAAGGTGCAGGCGTACGAGCTGGATTGAAGGAGTTCTGCATGGCAATAAATACGCCTTCCGGGCCGCTCGATAAACGCAAGGCGATCGATGCGATTCGGCAGAAAGATGCTCCTGCTGTTTGAGTCGAAAGCGGAAAGCTGCACAACCTGGAAACAGGCGTCGAGCAACGCGGGATGCATCTGAAAACTGACTGCATCGCCAGCAAGCTGCGCGGGCAACTCGATCAATCCCAGCGATTCGCCGCAGCCTCTCCAGATGGCCTCGACGGCCTGAAACGCGGGGCCGTAGGTAAGCCCATGCTCTTCGCAGACTTTATAAACATTCTCTTTGCTCAGCCGAGACTTGAGTTTGTGCTTCAGAGTCTCCAGGTTCACGGCATGCGGCCGAGTGGCCGTGCGCTGCCTGAGCCTTGCCGTTGCATTTCGAGTCCACGGGCCATCGTCCTCCTGCCCTCGGCTGCTGAAGTTCACAGTCGCATCGACCGGCGAAAATGCCGATTGCATGCGCAGCGGCCGTTTTCCTTCCGGCAGAACGAGCGCTTTTTTGAACTCGATATTTTCGACATCGAGCGGAAGAGAGCCGAAGATGGAAGTGCCCATGCCAAGAGCGGCTTCAACGTAGCCTGCGCCGGGAAAAACAATGTGATCCTGCACGCGATGATCTTTGAGCCAGGGATACACGGATAAGTCGAGGCTCGCGCTCCAAGCCGGTTCAGCGGTGGGAAGCTTGACTGTCAAAAATGGATGCGCTGGTGCGGCGAGGCGCTCGGCGCGTGTCGCGCTTGGCTCGACCCAGTGCGGCTCGCGCTGCCATGAATAGGTGGGCAACTGCACATCGGCTCTGGCATCGGGAAAAATGCGACTCCACTCAACCGGCGAGCCTGCGGCATATAGAGCGCTCAAATTGGTGAACATCGTGGCCAGATCCGAGGCCTTGCGTCGCAACGAGAAGAGCGCCTTGCCCGCAACCGAGCAGTGGGCGAGCGTTTCAGAGATGGGCATAGTCAACGCCGGATGCGCACCCAACTCCAGAAAGAGCGTGTGCCCCTGCGCGCATAACTCCGCGATGGCGCCGGTGAAACGTACCGGCTCGCGGACATTGCTCCACCAGTACGCGGCGTCGAGCGAGTCGCCGTTGACGATTGCCCCGGTCACGGTCGAGAGCATGGGCCTCTTCGCGGGTTGCGTCTCCACGGCACCCAATGCGCGGAGCAGATCATGCTTCGCCGCATCCATATGATGGCTGTGAAATGCGTACTTGACCTGCAGGAAGCGGTTGAAGATGCCGCGGGCTTCCAATGCGCGCGCGATCTCTTCGAGAGGCTCCGCGTTGCCGGATAGGGTGACGGAGTTTGGGCTGTTGAATGCGGCGACGGCAACCTGGCCGGGATAACCAGCTACAAGCTCTTCGGCTTCAGTTGCATTCAGCCCGGCGGCGAGCATCCGGCCTGTGTCCGGCGCTTGATTCATGCAGCGGCCGCGATGAAAGACGACGCGCGCGGCTTCTCGCAGTGTCAGCACTCCGGCGATGTGCGCCGCCGCAATTTCACCGACGCTGTGACCGACAACGGCCGCGGGCTTGACGCCCCACGACTGCCACAGGCTTGCCAGGGCCACTTGCAGAGAAAAAATGGCGGGCTGGGCGATGGCCGTCTGCTGCATTCGAGAGGAGGCTTCGTCGCGCAACAGCTCCTCAAGCAGCGACCACTCGCCGAAGCCGCTGAACAGCTCATCGCACTCTTCGATCTTTTCACGAAAGATTTTTTCTTCTTGTAATAACTCACGGCCCATGCCCCACCATTGAGGACCCTGGCCGGAGAAGACAAAGACGGGAGCTTCGCCGGTTGAAACTGTTTCGGAGATCGGGGCTTGGGCGGAATCGGCGCGGGCATGGCGATCCAACTGTTCCAGGATGCTGTCTTGCGAAGCGCCGACGAGACAGAGGCGATGGGAGAGGTGAGAGCGGCGCGTGGCGGCCGCAGCACAGACGGCGCGCACGCCGGTTCCGGATTGCGAGAGCAGTTCCCGGTACTTTTCCGCGGCGGACTGAAGGGCCGCCGGGCTGTTGGCCGAGATCGGCAAGATGCAGAGCCGGTGAGTGTCCTGGGGCAGTGGTACTGTATCCGCCGCAGACGTTGGCGCGGCCTCAAGGATGACATGAACGTTGGCGCCGCCGAAGCCGAAAGAGTTGATGCCGGCAAGTTGTGCTCCGAAGTGCTCTGGAAAGCCTTCGACCTTTTGCACAACACGCAATCTAAGCTGATCGAAATCGATCTTCGGGTTTGGAGTTCTGAAATGCAGGCTGGGCGGGATGGTTCGATGTTTGAGGATCAGCGCCACCTTGATGAGGCTGGCGATTCCCGAGGCTGCCTCAAGATGGCCGATGTTGGTTTTGACCGAGCCGATCAGGCATGGATGGCTTCGTCCCCGGCTCAAGGCCGACCCCAGGGCAGCGGCTTCAATGGGGTCGCCGACGGCGGTCCCGGTGCCGTGGGCCTCGACATAGCCGATCTTCGCGGGCGAGACGCCGGCAGTGTCGCAGGCCTGGCGAATAAGTTCTTCCTGCGCATGCCGGTTGGGAACGGTGATGCCGTTGGTGTGGCCATCCTGGTTGGCCGCCGTGCCGCGAATGACGGCGTAGATCTTGTCGCCCGCTGCCTGCGCGGCCGACAGCCTCTTCAGGACGACCGCGCCGACTCCCTCGGCACGGACGAAGCCGTTGGCGCTGGCATCGAATGCTTTGCAGCGGCCGTCTGGCGAGAGCATCGACATGCGGCTGAATGCGACGAAGTTCCCCTCGTGGACGAGTGCGTTCACCCCGGCAACGACTGCCATCGAGCTGTCGCCGCTCCAGAGACTCTGGCAGGCAAGATGGCAGGCCGAGAGCGCGGAGGAACATGCGGTATCGACCGCAATGCTTGGCCCGCGCAGATCAAAGCAGTAGGAGATGCGATTGGCGGCGATGCTGAAGGCCGATCCAGTGGCGGAGTAGATATCCGGCACGGCGCGTCCGATGGTCTCGGTTTTCAGCCCTGCGTAGTCGGTGGTTGAGATGCCGACGAAGACTCCAGTGCGGGAACCGCGGATCTTTTCAAGGGTCTGGCCGCCGTCTTCCAGAGCCTCCCAGGCAGCCTCAAGCAAGAGACGCTGCTGCGGGTCAATCGAGTCGGCTTCGCGGGCAGAGATTCCAAAGAACGAGGAATCGAAGCGGTCGATGTCGTCGATGAACCCGCCCCACTTGGAGATGGACTTTCCGGGGCGATTGGGAGTGGGGTCGTAAAAGGTGGCGATGCTCCAGCGATCAGAGGGGATTTCGCGAATGGCATCCGTACCCGCGCAGAGCATTCTCCAGAATGCCTCAGGCGAGTCCGCGCCGCCGGGAAAACGGCAGCCGATGCCAACAAGGGCAAGCGATTCGTTCATAGTTGAGTTTTCACCTTGTTCCTTGAATCATGAGGCAACCTGTTGCGTTCTGGCAAGATGTAGCTATTTACCTAGTCGGCGTAAAGCGTAGGCAGAGTGGGTCAGGTTTCCTGGCGAAGGCAGATTGCCCGCAAAAGCTTAATGGAGAAGAGAAGGCGTGAGGGGTGGTAAGCTGTCGGAGTTGGGGGAGACGGGCGCGCCGCGCGCACGGAGGCGGTTTTGCAGCCAGCACGGGGAGAGATCACCCTACTTTTAGCCAAGTGGAAGGACGGCGAGCCGTCGGCCTTCGAGGAGTTGATGCCGCTGGTCTATCCTCACCTGCGGCAGGTGGCTGCGTCGTATGTGCGCCGGGAGCGGAACCCCGATGTATTACAGGCCACGGTGCTGGTTCACGAGCTCTATCTCAGGCTGCTGAATCAGAAAAAGGCCGACTGGGAAGACCGCCGGCACTTCTACACTTTTGCCGCCAAGGTGATGCGCATGATCCTGATCGATCACGCGCGTGAGACGCAGGCGCAGTCGCGCGGCGGCGATCGGGAGCGCATTCCGCTCAGCGACGATCTGGCATGGATCGACATCGACAGCCCGGAGCTGCTGGACCTGAACCGTGCCCTGGACGAGCTGGCCGCGCTTGATGCAGTCAAGGTGCAACTGGTCGAGCTGCGCTACTTTCTGGGCTGCACGGCCGAAGAGACCGCGGCGCTGATGCAGATTTCGAAATCCACCGTGGATCGCGAACTGAAGTTCATCAAGAGCTGGCTGTACCGGCGCGTTCACGCGGGCGACGCCGAGAATACAGCCGGGTTGTGATGCACTTTGGCTCGGGTTTCCGCACTCTGAAAGTAAGGTGTGCAAGCCACAGACGGGATTGTTGCGCAGATGAACGAAACAACGGAAAGCTTCCTGCGGATTGAAGCGATCTTCCACGAGGCGCAAGCTGCTCAGGCGGAGGCGCGAAGGGATTTGATCGAGAGCCGCTGCGCCGGCGACCAGGAGATGGCGTCCGAGGTCTGGTCGCTGCTCGAGGCCTGCGCGGCCGAAGAACGCGTGACCGCATCGCGCCATGCGGAACCGGAGACGGGCCGGGAGAATCAGCCTGCGCTGAAGCGCGTCGGGCCGTATGAAATTGAAAGATTGCTAGGACGCGGCGGCATGGGCGCGGTCTATCTAGCGCATCGCGCCGATGGACAGTTTGAGCAGACGGTGGCCATCAAGCTGATCGATCTGCCGCTGGCCACTGAGATCTTCCGCGAGCGATTTCGCCAGGAGCGGCAGATCCTTGCCGAGCTGCAACATCCCTTCATCGCGCGGCTGCTCGATGGCGGAGTGGCCGCTGGCGGCGACCCGTACTTAGTGATGGAGTATGTGGACGGCGCGCCGATTCAGCGCTTCTGCGAAGAGAAGCCGCTCGCCGAGTCGCAGAGAATCGCGCTTTTTCTGCGTGTCTGCGAGGCCGTGCAGTTTGCTCATCAGAACTTCGTCGTTCATCGCGATCTGAAGCCGGATAACATCCTGGTCACTGAAGACGGCACACCGCGGCTGCTCGATTTTGGAACGGCCAAGCTGCTGTCGCCCTCGCTGGCCGGGCCGGGCGTGGAGCTAACGCGCGAAGGCTATCAGTCTTTCACACCACAATATGCCAGCCCGGAACAGGTGCTGGGTAACGCGATCACGACGGCGACGGACACGTATTCGCTGGGCGTTTTGCTATATGTTCTGCTGACTGGAACGCAGCCCTACGAACTGAAGGAGCTGACGACCGGAGAGATGCTGCGCGTGATCTGCGAGGAGGCTCCGCGCAAGCCGACTCATGCGGCGGGCTCGGAAAAGCGGCTCGATCCGGACTTGCAGGCGATCCTGCTGAAGGCTCTGCGCAAGGAGCCGAAGGAGCGCTATCTGACCGCTGAGCAGTTGGCCTCTGATCTTCGTGCTTATCTAGAGGGGCTGCCGGTGGCCGCCAGACATGGCACGCTTCGCTATCGGGCCACGAAGTTCATTCGCCGCAACCGGCTTGCGCTGGCGGGCGCGGCTCTGCTGATTGCAACACTCGCGGCAGGCGTTGCAGGCGTGATCTGGCAGGCCAGAGTGGCCAATGAAGAACGGCGCAAGGCCGAGGCGCGCTCGGCCGATCTGCGCCAGTTGAGCAACAGCCTGCTCTCTGAACTGGATGAAGCCATCCAGCAGCTGCCCGGCTCGACCGGCGTGCAAAAACTGCTGGTGACTCGCGTGCTCGAACACCTCGACCGCATGGCCAAAGACGCACACGGCGACAGAGTCACGCAACTGGATCTGGTCGATGCCTATTCACGGCTGGGGAACCTTCAGGGCAACCCATACGATCAGAATCTTGGAGACCCCGCCGGCGGGCTCGCCAGCCTTGACAAGGCAATTGCCTTGGCCGGGCCCATGGCTTCGGCAGGTTCCAGGGATCAAGAGGCTCTTCGAGCGTTGGCGACTGCGCAGCAGTCTCGCAGCGAAATCTTGTTCGGAAGTGCGAGGACCCAGGAGGCCATCTTCTCCATGCGCATGGCCGTCCAGGCGTACGAGCGGTTGATTGCCTTTCCCGATGCCACACCTAACCTGATCTGCCAGACAGCGAGCGCATACGGTACGCTGGGCGATGAATTAGGCCAGTCCGGCACGGCCAGCTTAGCCGACACAGCCGAAGCGCTGAATGCATTTCGCGCATCCATTGCGTTGGACAATCGCGCCCTCGCCATCGATCCTGATTTCGCTCGCGCGAGGCGCGGTCTGTCAATCAACCAGATGAAGATTGGCGGCGTGGAGATGGCGACGGATCCGGCTCAGGCGCTCAAAGACTTCCAGATGGCCTTGAAGCAGGCGGACTCCCTGCCTCAGGCTCAACAGAGCAGTCTCTCGAATTTGAGAATGCGCAACATGCTGCTTCGCAAAGAGGCCAACGCACTGGTTGAGTTGGGGGAGTTCTCGAAGGCAACCGAGATCTTTTCCGATGCCGTCAACGAACATCGGAAGCTTGCCTCGGCGGACCCGCAGGATCTGCGCGCCCTCGCAGATCTTCAGGTTGTTCTGAACGACGAGGCATTATGCTTTGAGGCGGCGGCCAATCCGCTCTTGGCTGTCTCACCCAACGACCGGCGCAAGAATCTCTCCGCCGCGGAGAAGCTGCTGAGTGAGGCTCTCACCTTAATAGGGAAAATGCTGAGCCAAGATCCAGCAAATGAGACCTGGAAATCGGTTCAAGCGGACGCGCAAGTGCGGCTCGGCTCCATCGAGTTCGAGCTGCACAACACTGGAGACTCCGCCGCTCTTGCCCAAAAAGGCCTCTCCACAATGAAGGAACTGGTCAGCAAGGATCAAGTCTCCCCGATGATTCTGGATCAGGCCGCGAACGCCTTTGCGACGGTGAAACCTGTTTCTCTCAGAGACCCGGAACTTGCCGTCTCGTGCGCCGAGCGCGAGGTCGCTTTGAACCATCGAAAGGCACCATTCAAGTTGCTGAGCCTGGCCCAGGCTTATCGCGCCACGGGCCAGTTGGAGAAGAGCCGCGCTACAGCCGCAGAGGGACTGGCGCTTTTACCTGCCTTGCCGCCCGGAGGCGTGAAGCCCAGCATTCGAAAACTGCTTGAGATTCAGGCGCAGTTCGTCAAATAAGCAATCGGATGACAGCCTCAGTGAGTGGCCTGGCGGAAGAGCCAGAAGAGCGAACCGGAGAGCAGCGCCGCGGCCGGGAGCGTCAGAACCCAGGCCATCGCGATGTTGCGAATGGTCGCGAGTTGCAGGCCGCTGCCATTCGCGGCCATGGTTCCGGCCACGCCCGAGCTGAGCACGTGGGTGGTTGAGACCGGAAGTCCAAAGTTGTCGGCGGCCGAGATGGTGCACATCGCGACCAACTCGGCGCATGCTCCCTGCGCGTAGGTCAGGTGCTCCTTGCCGATCTTCTCGCCGACTGTAACGACGATGCGCTTCCAGCCGACCATGGTGCCCATGCCGAGTGCGAGTGCGACCGCCACCTTGACCCAAGCGGGGATGAATTTGGTTGCCTTGTCCACGCTGGCTTTATAGGTAGCGAGTGTCTTGGCCTCGGCGGCGGTGAACTTCGGATTGCCGTTCTTCTGCATCAGGCGGATGGCCTCGCTGGCAACATACATATCGTTGCGGACGTTGGCCTGCTTGCTGGCTGGAACTGCCTTGTACTCCTTGTAAACGGTCACGTCGCCTTCGAGATCCTTCACCAGTTCCCTGAGCGCCAGCACCGTGTCTGGCCTCACCTGCTTGGTGCGGATGTAGTCGGTAACCTCGGCGCGCGCATCCTCGCCGAGGACGCCGCTCTTGTCGACGTGCTGATTGAGAACGCTTCCCGCCTGCTCAGATGCAGCAATGAAGGCCTGCGTCTCGCGCCCAGTGACAGCATGGTTAAGTGCATATGCAGTCGGTACCGTTCCGATGAGGATGAGCATGATCAGTCCCATGCCCTTTTGCCCGTCGTTCGAGCCGTGCGCAAAGCTGACGCCGGAGCAAGTAAAGACCAGCAGCGCGCGGATGGGCCACGGCGGAGGCGTGTTGCCCTTGGGCGCCGTGAAGAGCACGTCGGCATTCTCAATTACGATTCGAGCGCACAACGATAAGACGAAGAGCCCAATAATTCCAACCAGAAGCATGACGGAGATCAATCCAACGGGGTATTGCAAAGCCTCAACAGATAAGACTGCCGGCCAAATAGGAGCGCCCAGCGGCCCGAAGAGCCCGAGAACCAGCGGCGCAACGAAGTTCATTGCATACGTTCCGGCAACGCCGGTGACCACGATGGTGGGAATCGCCAACAGCGGCTTCTTGTGATTCGCATCGTAGTGAACGGCAAGCGCCCTGGCCCACTTCGTCAGGATGAATAGCTTGGAGAGCAACAGCAACAGAGCAGCCGCGCCGAAGCCGATCAGCGGCGAAATAAGCAGCACCTTGAAGACCTTGGTGGCCTGTTCCCAGTCAACGCCCGAGGTGCCAGTGTGAACGCTCATCAGTTGGTTGGCGATGCCGACGCCGATGATCGATCCGACCATGGTGTGCGAACTCGATGCAGGCAGTCCAAACCACCATGTGCTGAGATTCCAGATAATGGCGGCGATCAACAGCGCGAAGACCATGGCAAAGCCCGCGCCAGAGCTGACTTGAAGAATCAGCTCGACCGGCAGCAGGGTGATGATCGAGAAAGCCACCGCTCCGGACGAAAGCAGAACGCCGGTCAGGTTGCAGAGTCCGGACCAGACGACGGCGATATTCGGGTCGAGCGAGTGAGTATAGATGACCGTTGCGACGGCGTTGGCCGTGTCATGAAATCCGTTGACGAACTCGAAGCCCAGAGCGATCAGCAGCGCAACAATCAGCAGAAGATAAGGCCAGACGCTGCCGATGGCCACGCCGCTGAAGTCCTGTGCGATGTTGACGCCGATGAAGCCAAGGCCGATAACCAGCGCTGCGAAAACAATGCCGCCGCTTACCATGGCGTGGGACTTCTTCATCTTTTTATCGAGGATAGCCGCGGCGGCGGGCCGGGCTGGGAGAACTGACGCCAAATCGGACATGCAGAGGCTCCAGAGTATGGGATTGGATTCGAGTCCAGTCGTGCGGGGAAGCAAAACTCAGAAATTCAGACAAACCATGGATAAACGAAACAGATAAATGGGAGATGAATTTTGCCCGGAAGGCCTGTGGTTTGGTGTAAAGTGACCGCATGAATTCACACAGGCTTCGCATTGATTTCGCCTCCGGTTTGGCACGTGTGGGTGTTTGCCTTCTCTTGTGCTCACTGGCTGGTTCACTCGCAGCACAGCGGCCTGCCGCCCCCCAGAAGGCCGACTCGATCCTGATTCTGAAGAAGGATCATGTGATGGAGTTGCTGGCCGCAGGCAAGGTGATTCGCACCTACAAGGTGGCGCTGGGGCAAGGCGGCCTTGCGCCCAAGCAACGCGAAGGCGACGCACGCACGCCGGAAGGCCACTACACCATCGACGCCAAGTACACCGTGAGCCACTATCACAAGGCTATGCATGTTTCCTATCCCGATGCCGCGGATCGCAAGCGGGCGGCGAAGCTGGGCGTCCGGCCCGGTGGGGCGATTATGATTCACGGACTGCCTAACGGCAAGGGATGGGTGGGCGCGAAGCACCGGCTCTACGACTGGACGCTGGGCTGCATCGCTGTCACCGATCAGGAAATCGACGAGATCTTTGAGTTGGTGCCAGTGGGAACACCGGTCGAGATTCGACCATAGTGCTGCCTCCAGCAAACCAACCTGCGAAAATAGTAAGGAATGCTCTCTCTGCAAAATGCCGGCAAGCGGTTTGGACCGCGAATTCTCTTCCTTGAGGCCAATTGGCTGATTCGGGCGCGCGAGAAGACCGCGCTGGTCGGGGCCAACGGCACCGGCAAATCGACGTTGATGAAAGTGCTGGCCGGCATCGAGACTCTCGACTACGGCCAGGTGCAGCAGACTCGCGGCATGAGCATCGGCTATCTGCCGCAGGAGGGGCTTGCGCTCACTGGCCGCACGGTCTTCGAGGAGTGTCTAACGGTCTTCGACGAGTTGCGCGATATGGAGCGCGAGGTCGAGCGGCTCGGGGGGCAGCTGGCCGTGCTCGATCATGAAGGTCCGGAGTACGAGGCCACTGCCGAACGCTACTCGATGCTGCAAGAGCGCTTTCACTCGCTCGACGGCTACGCGCTGGATGCTCAGGTCGGTGGAGTGCTCACCGGGCTCGGCTTCAGCAAAGAAGACTGGTCGCGACAGACCGATGAGTTCTCGGGCGGCTGGCAGATGCGCATCGCTCTCGCGAAACTGCTGCTGGCCAAGCCGAATCTGCTGCTGCTCGACGAGCCAACCAATCACCTAGACCTTGAAACGCGCAACTGGCTCGAGGACTATCTCAAGAGTTATCCCTTCGGTTACATTCTTATCTCGCACGACCGCTATTTTCTCGACGTGACCATTGATCGCACGGTCGAGATCTGGAATAAGAGGCTGAGTATCTATCAGGGGAATTTCACAAAATATCTCAGCCAAAAGGACGAACGTCGGACGCAGTTGCAGTCGGCCTATCGCAATCAGCGGATACAGATCGAGCATCTTGAGGCGTTTATCAATCGCTTTCGCGCGCAGGCCACCAAGGCCAAGCAAGTGCAGAGCCGCATCAAGGAACTCGAGAAGATCGAACGGATTGAAGTGCCTGAAGAGGAGTCGACGATTCACTTCAAGTTTCCGCAGCCGCCGCCCTCAGGGCGCATGGTTGTGGAGGCTGAAGGGCTCTCGAAGAGCTATGGCGAGAAGCAAGTGCTCGACGGTGTGCGCTTTGGCATCGAACGCGGCGACCGCGTGGCGCTGGTTGGCGTCAACGGCGCGGGCAAGTCAACGCTGATCAAGCTGCTCATCGGCGACGAGGCTCCCACGGCTGGCGAGATCAAGCTCGGCCACAACGTCATCAGCGAATACTTTGCGCAGGACCAGTACAAGGTGCTCGACGGCGATGCGCGCATGCTCGACGACATGAGCGGCGCAGCGCTCAAGGTGCCTGAGGGCGAGCTACGGTCGTTGCTCGGCTGCTTTCTCTTTCGCGGCGACGATGTTTTCAAGCCGCTCGGCGTTCTCTCGGGCGGCGAGCGCAACCGCTACGCGCTGGCGCGGATTCTGGTTTCGCCGTCGAATTTTCTACTGCTCGACGAGCCGACCAATCACCTCGACATGCGCGCGAAGGACGTATTGCTAGACGCGCTCGCGGCTTTCAGTGGCACTGTGGTTTTTGTCTCGCACGACCGTTACTTTATCGATCGACTGGCGACTCGCGTGCTTGAAGTGGAGAACGGAACGGTCACCAGCCACGAGGGGAATTACGAAGATTATTTGCGCTGGAAGACTGCGCAGGGGATTGCATCCAGCGGCCTTTCGGTTGAGATCCCCGCGAAGGGGAAGCAGGCAGAAACTGTCTCGCCCTCGAACGGCAGCGCGACAAATGATGCGGAACCTGAGGCTGCAAGGGAACGGACGCGGCGGCTGAATCCGATCAAGCAGAAGCAGATGGAAGAGCGATGCGCGTTTTTGGAGGAAGAGGTTCCGCGGATTGAGGCTTCGATTGCGCACACCGAGGAACAGTTGGGCGTTTACGTTTCGGCCGACGAGACGCAGCGGTTGAGCGACCTTGCGGCTGAGTTGCGCGCGCAGCTTGCCGACTTCACCGCAGAATGGGAAGAGCTGATGATGCAGCTGGAAGGCGCTTGATTCTTGCATGGCGTCGCAGGTCCGAAAACCCGGATCTGGAGCACCCATACCGAAGCCGTCTAGGCCAACACTTCCATCATCAGAAACTCGCGAGCCGCGTACTTTCCATTGGGCCAGTCCATGCCGTCAATGACTGCTCGGCCCTCCGGAAAATCCAGGTTATCGACTAGGGCCTCGGACACGTTGATTTCATGACCCTCCATGATAAAGAAGTACCTGATCCAATGGAGTCCGGGGCTCAACTTGGGAAGCAGCGCCTCTTTTAGCCGATCAAGCAATCCGCCACAGACGAGATTGTTCGGGGGCTCTCCCTGCAAGGTCACTGGTCCTAAACAAATCTGCCATTGGTTGCCCTCGGAACTCCAGGATTCCCATTCAACTTGATCGGCACCATGTTCTCGGTCGACGAGCACCGCCAAAAGAACGTGCAGCGAGGCGTGAAGGAATTTGCGGAAAGCGTTCATTGTGGCATCAGACTCGTCGGTTCCCCGCCCCGCAAATGACTCAATCAGCTGCTTGCCACCGAGGCGCGGAGACGTAGCGCGAACATCGAGCTGAAGGAGCGTAGAGTCGAGATGGTTTCGAACTCGGACGACACCAATAGAAACATCCAAGCCAGATTCGGGATCGAAGACGCTTTGATCACGCCGATTGGTAGGGATTCCATGTGCATTGAGAATCTCTTGCAGTGCCGCGATTGGGTCGAAGGTCATTCCGCCGAGTATACCGAAGATCCCACGGGGGAAATCAACACCGAATGGGTCTTTCACGAATTCCCCTACCTTAAAGTCCAAAACTAAGATCCGACGACGGAAGTCTGATTCGGGGGGTCGTTCCGCCCCTACGGGGCTTCGGTTGTTTTGTGATTCTGGTCCCAGGGTTACGCTGCGCTTCACCCTGGGCTATTCTCCTTCTCTCCCTACGGGAGAGAGTGCATGAGACGTGGGAACGGATCAAATTGGAGAGAACAGATATAGCGGGAGAGGGTGCGCGGAAGAGAGCGCTGGGGGAGTGAGTGGGTTTGAGATTGCGCGGACGGGGACGTCCGCGCGACAGCCGGCCGGGAGGCCGGCGCTACAAGATGATTCGCTCGTGAACAAAGAAGCCTTGATGGGGTTTCGTGCATCATCTAAAGCACGATGAGTTTATTGTGGAATCCCGAGAGTTGGGCGTTGCGGCTGAAGGAGCTGGAGGCGCAGTCTGGCGAACTGAAGGAGGCTCCGCTGCGGCGCGATGTGCGTTCGCTGGGCACGCTGCTGGGCGAGGTGCTGCGCGAGCAGGCGGGCGAGGATCTTTTCGCTCACGTCGAAGCGCTACGGCAGGGCACGATCCGGCGTCGCGACGAAGAGGCGCATGGGCACGATGAAGAGGCTGCGCGGGACGCGGTGGCGGCGCTCGATCTGGTGCATTCGCTGCCGGTGGAGCGGGCGATTCTGCTGACGCGGGCTTTTGCGTTTTATTTCGAGCTGATCAATCTGGCGGAGACGAACCATCGCAAGCGGCGGCGTACGGCTCTGCATATGAGCGGCGACGCTGGGCGTCAACGCGGTTCGCTGGCGGGGACGCTGTGCGAGATGCGGCGGGTGGGCATCAGCGCTGAGGAGGCTCTGGAGTGGCTGGGGCGCGTGCTGATTGTGCCGGTGTTTACGGCGCATCCGACGGAAGTGGCGCGGCGGTCGGTGATGTTCAAGCGGCGGCGAATTGGGGAGTTTCTCGCGGGACTCGATCGGATTCCGGTGCCGGAGCCTGAGATGGCGCGGCTGGAAGAGGCGATTCGCGCGGAGATTACAAGCCTGTGGCAGACCGACGAGGTGAGATCGCGACGACCGACGGTTTATGACGAAGTGAAGATGGGGCTGGACTATTATGACGTCTCGATTTTTGCGACGCTGCCGAGCCTCTATCGCGAGATTGCCGAGGCGCTGAGAGCGGCGTATGGACTGGAGATCGAGACGCTGGCGCTGCCGCAGGTGTTGATGTTTGGCTCGTGGATCGGCGGCGATCGCGATGGGAATCCGTTTGTGACGCCGGCGGTGACGCGGGATGCGATCCGGCTGGCGCGGGGGCATCTGCTGCTCTACTATCAGCGGCGGCTCGATGAGATTATCGACCTGCTGACGACGAGCGCACAGCAGGTGGGCGTGAGCGAGGCGCTGCTGGCGCGGCTTGAGGCGTATGTTGCGCTGGTGCATACGCCCGAGGCGCAGGCCTTTGAGACGCAGTATCAGTTTGAGTATTACAGGCCATTTGCGATCTGCTTGAAGG
>Ga0302294_10000109_pt1 | contig 24888 bp, 18 predicted proteins | sample III_Fen_N2_3_FD_194550 | JGI IMG/M metagenome (GOLD analysis project Ga0302294, IMG submission 194550) | Peat permafrost microbial communities from Stordalen Mire near Abisko, Sweden - III_Fen_N2_3 | ecosystem: Environmental > Terrestrial > Soil > Wetlands > Permafrost | place: Sweden: Abisko...
TTGCTGGTGCTTCGCGACCGTCTGCCCTCGGGCGGTGGAGACGAACCAGACATGAGCGCTAACGAGCGCCCGCCCCATTATTAAAGCAGTTTCAAAATAATTGTAGCCGCTTGATGAGAGGGGGTTGATGTAGCTGGCTTCGTTGAGGCCGGAGTTCTGAGGATTCCGGGGTCAGCGACCCCGGCTACACCGGAATTTGGAGCATATTAAATAATTCTGTGGCCGAAGCGGCGGTATTTGGGCACGGGGCGCTTCGCAAAATCCGCCACGCGAGGGCATGCGGACAGTGGAGTGGTGTCAGTTGAAACTGGCGGTGACTTGCTGCTGCTGGCCGGGGGCGAGCGTGAGTGGGCCGACGGCGGCGCACTCGTGTTCGTCGTTCTTGTAAATCTTGAGTGTCACCGGTGTGGTGGCGTCAGCAGATTCCCAGCGCCATTTGCCGATGGAGACGAATTGGAGCGGCACGCCGCGGTCCCAGTTGAGGCCGGGGCCTTCTCCGCGCACGAAGAGCTTGTTGCCGATGCCGATGTAGGCGGTGACGAGCAGCCGGGTGAGGCCGTCGGCCGAGATGGCGGGTGGCGAGTCGATGGCGGCCACCTGCGAAAACTCGTTCGAGGGAATTTCAATGCCGAGCGTGAGTTCGTTGTCGGCAACGGTTGGTTTTCGCGCCGGGCGCTTGCGCACGATTTTCTCTTCGATCGGCGGGGTTTCAGTTGCGCCATTGACCGTGGAGGTGGAAATTGGTTCGGTGGTCGTGGAGAGGGTGACTGGATTCGAGTCCGGGTTTTTCTCCACCGGCGGTGCTGAATGAGCGACGACTTGCGGTTCGGCTGTGATGGCTTCGGCCAGGGCGGGAATGACGGGTTCTATCTCGACCTCTGGCGCGGGGGCTAAGGTGCGATGGGTGGTTTGTTCGGCGAGTGCTGCGATCTTGTGGTCGAGGCTGGCGAGCGCGGCAACGAGAGACTTTTCAGCGGTGGCGCGGGCAGTTTCGATGGTTTTGGTGGCTTCGCTGGCGGCTTTCTCAGCCGACGAGATGAAGCGGGAAAGCGATTCGTTAAGCTCGGAAAGGTGCTTGCGGTTCACCGCCTCGATCGTGGTGAGGTCTGCGGCGGTCTTGCGAACGCCACCGAGCGCTGTTTCGAGTCGCTCAGTTTCGCTGGCCCGCAGGGTGTTGATTTCCTGGGCGAGAGCTTCGTTTTCGGTGACGGCGACTTCGTTGAGCTGGGTTTTGAAGTCGTTGATCTTTTCCTGAATCTTGTGCGGAAGCTGTTCGCCAAGTTTGAGCGAGCGCGTGGCGTTTTCGGCGATGCTGTGCAGGCTGGAGGCGGCGATACTGATTTGTTCGGCTGAGGTCGTGGTGATCTGGGCGAGCGCGGCGATTTCACGCTGGCGCTCGGCGAGGGCTAGTTCCTGGCTCCTGGTATGGTTGATTAAAAAGGGGATGACGGCGAGCACCGCACCGAGTGCGACGCAGCCGGCAATGGCGATAAGCGGTAGACCGGTGAGAGGGGCATGCGTCTGGCTGCTGATCAGGCAGGCAGTGGCAAGCAAAGCGGCGTCACCGATTAGAAAAGGCCAGGGGTTGAGAGGCGGAACCTCTTGGTGGAGGTGCATAGGCAGGATGCTGCGACGAACGTTTTCTGCGTGCATGCGCAGATTTTCTCAAGGCGAAACGCGCGCGGCGCTTCGCTAAATCCTGCGCCAGATCAGCGCTGAAAGATAAAGCAGCATACCAATGCGGAGTGCGCCTTCGAAGGTGAGTACAACGAGTACCCATCGCAGACCGCAGATGCGTCGGATGGAAAATCCAACGAGCGTGATGACCAACATCGCGACCGCCGCGGCGCGCCCGGTGGATTGAAAGAGCATCGCGACGAGCCAGAGCCAAAAGAGCATGATCCCCATGCACCAGAGGAACGCGAGTGGTTCGCGCGGGCCAAGCTGACGCGGATCGGCGTCGGTCTTGATTCGTTTTACGCCAAGGAAACGTTCACTGACGATCAACTGAATGATCTCAAAGACGAACCAGACGGGCGTGAGAAACACGAGAGGCGACATGGTGCGGTGAACAGCGAACCTAAGGCCTGCTCGTTGAGATGCGACGAAGATTGTGCCTGAGAATAATCTTGGAGCTGAAGGCGGAAAACCCGCTTTGCCCGGCTCCCGCTCACGCCGCTACAGCTTGGCGTTGACCGTCACTTCGCCGGTGTCATGGGCGAAGACCAGGGTTTGCTTGAGCACGCCGTCGTGGAGTTCGATCGAGTTGATCTGATCCGCGAAGTGTTCATTCAACAATGTGTTTGAGATTCGTAGGCCCTGGGTGCCTCCGGTGAGTGAGGTCTCGAAGAACAAGAAAATCTGTGTGTTGGTCACGTCGAGGCCGGCCCATTCGAGTCGCAGCGGTTCACCGTGAGAATTTCTGAGGTGAAGCGTTTCACGTACGTAATCGAGAGCGAGCGGTGCCAGTTCACTGGGATCGGTGGCGGAGATTTTGCGATTGGCCCGCGCCGAAAGCGCGGCCTCAAGATCGGCTGCTTGTACCCGGATGTTGAGCGTGAGCCGGCCTCGGCCTTGATCATAAATGGCTTCAGTTAGGCTGAGGTGCAGTGGGCTTTTTGGCGTCTCGGCGCGCGAGGTTCCCAGTACCAGGCTGGTCAGGACGCAGAGAGAAAAAAAGAGGCTCAGGCAACGGTGACGGGTGATCTTGTGCATAGGAAAAAATTGACGTGTTAGCGGAGCATGTTGGCACGACCGAGCAAGGAAAGTTCCCGAAAAACCTGTGATTTAATCGTAAGGCTTCCTCTGTTGATTGGGTGAATTGTTGGAGCTGCAAATTTCGTGCAACGCATCGCGGAGTTGCGCGTCGAAATTGTTACCGGGCCGCTCTCGACAACACCGATGGCCCCGGGATAATCACCCTTTTACCATGCATCACAAATCCCCTGCCGCCATCATGCGGCGTTCTGCATCCAGCGCCTTGCGCGCGTTCACGGTTCTCGAAATCATGGTCGTCATCGCCATCATCGGCATGCTGGTCGGCCTGACGGTGACGAATCTCGATAAACTCTTGGGCGATTCAAAAACCGATCTGGCCGGCGTTTTTGTGAAGAGCAGCATCAAGGTGCCGCTGCAACAATACAGCATGCACATGGGCGATTATCCTACGACCGCCGAAGGATTGCAGGCGCTGATCACCGCGCCGGCCAACAAAGCGGATCGCTGGCGCGGGCCGTATCTCCAGGAAAACAAGATCCCGGAAGATCCGTGGAAACGCCCTTATCAATATCGCTATCCAGGCACGCACAACAAAAACGGCTACGACGTTTTTTCGTTCGGGCCGTCAGGCCAGGAAGACGAGAAAACCATTATCGGTAATTGGTAATGTGCCAGCCCTAAGACGAACGTTCACGGAAGGATTTGCGGGTTCGCGCTCGCGTCGCCTCGGCGCATTCACCGTGCTCGAAGTGCTGATGGTAATCGCGTTGATCGCGATGTTGACCGGCGTGCTGGTAACTGGCTCGGCCCGTCTCGCCAACGGCCGGATCGTCACGCCCGAGGATGTGTTTTGGAAAGCGGTTACGGAGACACGCAAGGCGGCGTTGCTCTCCGGTCGCGAAGTTCGGCTCAGTTTCGCGGATAAAGACAAAGAGCTCGCTCTTGTTGCGCAGTCCGGCGGTGAGGAGCAGCGCTTCGCATTCGAGACAGCGGGCGAACTCAAGATGAATTTTTTGTCTACGCAGAAAGGTTCAAGTTCGATCCTGCTGGGCGGCCAGCTCATCGAGACGCAGACGATTCCCTATGTGACTTTTTATGGCGACGGCACCTGTTCGCCATTCCGCCTGCAAATCCGCGTCGGCACCGGCGAAGCCCGCACGATCGCGATCGATCCCTGGACGTGTTCGCTGGTTTTACCCGCGGGCGCCGCGCAACGCTGACGACCATGCGACGCGGCTTTACCATTCTCGAAGTGCTGGTTGCCCTGGCGATTTTTGCCGGTTCGGCGGTGTTGTTGGGCGCGACGTACCTGAACGTTCTTAACGGCTACGCGTTCATCGAGCATCAGGGTGAGTACCTGAACGAACTTAAATTTGCTCGCAGTGTGTTGCTCGCTGAACCGGATCTGGAAACGGCGGAAAAAGGCGGCGATTTCGAAGAGGCAAAGGGCCGGCGCGTGAGTTGGAAGGCCACGATTGATCCCACCGAGACGGCGGACTTGTTTGCGGTTACCTTCGAGTGCGAAATCAATGCTCCAGACCTAAAACAGCCGGTACACACAACCGAGGTGTTCCGGGTGATGCGGCCTACCTGGTCGAAGGTGGACGAGCGTGACAAGCTCCGTGCGGCGGCCCGCACCCGCATTCTGCAACTTCAGACCAAGCAGTCATGAGGCGCGCCGGTTTCACCATGCTCGAAGTCCTGATCGCCGTCGTCATTGTGGCGTTGATGCTGGTTGGGCTCAATACGTTTATTTTTTCCATGGGCGAACTCTGGGGCCGCGGTTCGGACGTGCGGCTCTTCGACCAGCATGTGCGCAATGTCACCCGTTTCATGCAAACGGAGTTGGAAAGCGCTGCCCTTCCCCCGGCCGGGCGCAGTGGCCAGGCTGCGATCACATTGCAGGAAGTGCGCCCGAAAGAAGGCGCGACGGAGCAGATGCTAACCTTTGAACTGGCGGAAGGCTGCCGCTTGATCAACTGGCCCGGCCGGGCGCTGCCCGATGTTGTCTGTTCGCTCACCGTACGTGATCGCGAAGGCCTGCTGCTGCTCTGGCACTCCCGGCTGGAGAAAAACTTTGCCGACGACCCGCCGCACGAAACCGTAATCACTCCGCTCGTGACGGCGATGAGCTACGATTATTACGAAGCAGATTTCAAACGCTGGCAGACGGAAACCTCGCTGCGCAAAGACTCCGCTGGAAAAACCATGACACCGCAGCGGCTGCGCTTTCAATTTACCTACGACAAACTGGTTCGTGAGACTATGGTCACACTGCCAAACGCAGCGGAGGGCCTGCCGCAATTCTGATCATGCGCTTGCGTTCCACGATTTCGCCGGCTTCTCGCCGAAGCCAGTTGCCAGCACCAAAAAGCCGGCGCGGTTCGGTGTTGTTGATCGTGTTGATCACGCTCGTGTTTGCCACCGTCGCAATGTATATGTTCATCGAGCGTGCGAGCAACGACCTGCTAGTGGAGAAACGTTCCTCGGATGCCGCGAACCTGCGCCTGGAGGCGTATTCGGCGCTGGAGACGACGCTGGCCGTGCTCGAAGATTTTCGGCAGACGAATGGCGTGTTGCGCAGCCCGTCGGAAGGCTGGGGCGATCCGCTCGCGTTTGCTGGTTATCAACCGCCCGAAGGTCGCATGGTTGAAATTTCGTTCGAGGATGAAAGCGGCAAATACTCTCTGCCAAACGTTACCCAGGCCACGCTCGACAATCTCTTCAAGGCTTGGGAGATGTCGGATTCTGACGCTGCGAAACTGACCGATGCGCTTCTGGGCTGGATGAAAAAAGACTACGTTGCGGCCTCGGCCGGCGCACCCGATGCGGAGGATTACGAGCGCGAGGAGCTTCCTTACGATCCGCCAGGCCGGCCGTTGAAGTCGTTTAACGAACTAGCCACCATCGCCGTGGCTCGCGACGTTTTTTATGACGAAAAAACGGGCCTGCCCAACGCCCTCTGGCACCGTTTCGTGAACGCATTTTCGCTCTATAGCTTTCAAAGTCCCAGCATCAACGGGGCCTCGCCCGAGCTGCTGGCCGGTCTTGGGATTACGGATACGATCCAGCAGAAACAGCTGGACGACTACCTGCACGGCCGCGGCATTTACGAGAATAAGGGCCTGGGCTTTTTCAAATCCTCGCAAGATGTCGCGACGATGTTTGGCGCCCAGTCGCCTGCCGCCACGCTCAGCACGCAGATCAGTTCACTGCGGATTATCGTTACCGTGCGCGAGGGCCGGTCGTCATTTCGGGTCAATGCCCTGATCGCGCCGCCCGGCGGTGCCACGATTCCGGTCGTTACGACCGATCCGGCGAAAACGACCAACCAGAGCGACAACACTAACGCCGCGACCACGCCAGCGCCGACAAACGACACGGCCACGACCACGCAAACGACAAAAAAGCTCAACTATCCCTTTACGATCTTGGAATTCCGCGAAAACGATGAGATGCCTTCTTCGCCACCGCCCGCCAGTCCTTGAGCATGCGCCTGAAACTTCCTGATAGTCTTAAGATGTCCGTACCAGCCCGCAAAGTCGTGCTGTTGCCTGACGCGCATTTTTTCTGTCGTGCCGTGCCGGTGACTGAGAACGCTACGCCGGCCGAAGCTGCGGCCCAGGTTGAACTCGCGCTCGAAGCGTTGTCACCGTTTCCGCCCGCGCAAATGTATCACGGTCATTTTTGGCGGCCGGGCGCGAAGCACGCCTGCGTTTTCGCCGCCTATCGGAAACGTTTCACGACTGAACAGATCGAATCTTGGGCCGAGGCTGAGGCGGTGCTGCCAACATTTGCTTCGATGCTGGGAGCACCGATCAAACATCTGACGACTTTGTTGCTCTGGTCTGAAAAAGGGCTAACGGCAATCAACTGGAATGACGTGAGCGATGCGCCGGTTTCCGTGATCGCACGCGATCTGCCACCGGAGCCCACCGAAGCTGACCGGGCGGCACTCCGCTCTGCGGTGTTACTTGAGTCGGGCGGTCCGCGCACCGTGGTCGAGCCCGCGACCGCACCGGTTTATGATGCGATGGCGAGAGGCGATGAGTTTATTTTCCGATGCGATCCGCTCACGGTGGAGTTCACGCGCGAACAACTCGATGTGCTCGACGTGCGCGACAAGGAGGAGCTGGCGGCCCGCCGCCGCTCACGCTCGCGCGACCTTTTGCTTTGGCGGGTTCTACTGGGTTGTGCTGCGGCCATCCTGCTGGCTGCTTCGCTTGACGTTGCCTTGATTGGTGGGCGCTTGTGGCAGAAAGGCCGGATGATGCGGGTTGAGTTGCAGGAGCCGGTGGTCGCTAAAATCCTGATGGCGAAAAATCTTTCCACGCGCATCGACGAGCTCTCCACCCGACGCATGCGCCCGTTTGAAATGATTTCGATGGTGGCCGATAAGAAACCGGCATCGGTCACCTTTGTTAGCGCCACGGTGACGAACCTCTACACGCTTGATGTCGAGGCGCAGGCTGCGACTTCGACTGATCTCGACGCTTTTCGGTCGGCTCTCAGCAGCAATCCTGGTTTCGCCAGCGTGGAGTTTAAAGGCAACCGCCTGCAAAACGGGCTTACCACCTTTCGCGTGGTTGTGACCTTCAGGCCCGAAGCCTTCAAAGCCGTTCCTCAGTCATGAAAGCTTTTTTCCTCAGCCGTCTCTTTCGCGAAAAACTTCTCCTGCTCGGGCTGATTTTGCTGGCGGCTGTGACCTGGCTATCGAGCGCCAGCGGTCGCACGGCACGATTCTGGCGCGACTTCCGCGCGACATCGGTGGTGCTGGAAGGGCAGCGTGAACTGCTCGCCCAGCGCAGCCAAATCGAGGCCGAAGCCAAGGCAGCGGTCGAACATCTCGAACCCGCCAAAACATTCGACGGCGTCCGCTTGCAAGCTGAAGTCGATGCGATTGCTAAAAGGACCGGCGTAATAAATTATTCTGCCGACAACGTGCAGACTGAGCGCGTCAGCCAGTTTTCGATGAATTCGATGCAGCTGCAGATCCGCAACGCGGACTACGCCACATTGGTTAAGTTCTACTTGGAGCTCTCGAAACAGGCACCGTACATAGGCATCGAGCAATTCCGGCTCTCCGTCGCCAATTTCAAACACGGCGTGTCGATGCGAGTTTCCTCAGTCGAGATCGCGAAGTAAGAGAAGACGGGCGCTCTGGGTTGCCACGGTTTTGTTAATATGGAACTCAGGAACTCTGGAACGGAGGTTTTGGGCGCCAAATTTAGTCACCTGATTTTAGGTCGGAACGGGACCAGCTTTTTACCCTATTTGGTTTTTGCTTGGGGTTCGTTCCTGAGTTCCAGATTAAATGCGCCGTTCGCTGAACTTACTGGATCGTCGAGTTGATGATTTCCTGCTTGGTGTCAGTGAACATCGAAATGCCGGGCAGGGTGTACCACGAGCCGCCGTGATTATTGCGAAGGGTTGAGTTCTCGATGTGCAGCGTTCCGGTGTGATCGTTGCTGACCAAAAAAATCGCTGAGCCATAGGCGTTCACGTCGTTTTCTTCGATCAGCGTGCCGTAGAGCGACAGCGTCATGGTATTGCCGTCCATGTAAATGGCACCGCCGCTCCCGCCGCCAGGCGTGCCGCTCTGGGCGGGGTTTCCGCCATTACCTAGGGCGTGGTTATAGGAGAACACGCTGTTGTAGATGGCCCACGAGACTCCGATGCTGCTGATGCCACCGCCATTCGAGCCGATGTTGCCATGGGTCGAACCTCCACCGAACGTGCTGTTCACAACGTAAACCGGCAGTCCTTGATACTGGCTGAAGACCCGGACGGCGGCACCGCCCACGTCGGGTCCACTTACGGCGCAAACATTGTTGATAAACCGGCAGTTCACGATTTTGAAGCGCCCGCCCCGAACCCAGATCGCGCCGCCACCGCCTCCGTTGTTGGCGTCGATTTCGTTCTTCGAATTGCCATCGATGAAGGTCAGGTTCTGAACGCTCAGGTGAGGGTGATCTTGGTTGTCGCAATGAGGTGTGGTCCATACCTGGTTCTGGTCGCAGGTATTCATATAGAGAATACGAGTGTTTCCGCCGCCGCTGAGCGTGACGAGACCGCCGCCATCAATCACGAGATCCGGCTTGTCGTTGAATACCTTGGCCGGTCGATCGAGAACGATGGTGAATGGTTTGGTTCCGCCATTGAAGGTGATTTTTCCGCCCAAGGCCACCGCGGCGATAAAGGCGTCGGCCGTGCAACTTTCAGGCGTGCCGTTGCCGACGATGTGATCGGAAGTCGTGACGTCCTCTGCTTGCGCCGCGACAGGAACCGCGTCGTGCCCGGCCGGATTTCCCGTCGGCGGATACACATTGAGCATGGCCGCCTGACTGGTGGCGGTGCTGGTGGTATTGGTTGCCAGCGCCCGGAATTGAGCTCCGTCGTCGGAGATTTGTGCGGTGAACGTGTAAGTCGCGCTGGTCGCACCGCTGATGAGCGACCAGGCGGTTCCATCGCTGGAGCGTTGCCAGGTGAAAGTCGGCGCCGGACTGCCGCTGGCCGCCACGGTGAAGCTGACGGACTGGCCCACGGTGATCGTTGCATCTAGAGGCTGGGTCGTTATGGCGGGCTCCGGGCCGCTTGAGGACACGGTCAATGTGGCATTATTGGACCGAACGGAGCCTGCCGAATTTGAGACGGTTACTGAGAACGTGGCTCCGTTGTCGGAGGCTGTGACGGTCGGCGTCGTATACGAAGTACCGGTGGCGCCGGTGATGTCTGAGCTGTTCTTCCGCCACTGGTACGTCAGCGGAGCGGTTCCGGTGGCGGCGACGGAAAACGTGGCGGTCGCGCCCGCGTTTACGGTCTGGCTGGCGGGTTGAGTTGTTATCGCAGCAAGGGTGACTGCGGGTGTGGTCGGTGTGGTGGCTGGTGCGCTAGACTTGCCGCTGTCACCTCCGCCGCAGGCGGAAAATGCGAAGGAAACCATGATCGCGCACACGGCCATGACGGCCCTTTTGGAATTAGAAAAACGAGATGTTGTAGGCATAGCGCGTGGCTCGTTTGCGTGCATGGTGCGGAATTGGAAGGTAGTGAAGTGCCCTGGCGTAATGCCGGGGCAACTCCGACCGACCCGGAAAAAGCGCACGTGTGCTGCCGGCGCCAGCTGTTTTTTGATCTGAGCCCCCGCAGTAACCCGATTAACCAGATTTTAATGCAGGCGGATCGTCGAGCTGAGCTGAAACACTGCCATCACCACTGAAAAAGCGATGAAACCGACGAAGGCAAAAACACACAGCAATATGCCGTTGGCGAGGATTTGCGTGAAGGCGCTGAGCTGTTCGGAAATCGTCTTCCGGTAGTTGTTGGCGATTTTTCTTAGACTCGGCACGACGTTGCCGGTGTTCTCGCCAACGGAAAGCTGGTCGAGCACCAGCGGTGGCAGGAAGCCCGTGCGCTGCAACGCGCGCGCCAGTGCTTCGCCTTCGAGCACGCGCTCGGTGGCCTCTTTGAAGGCCTGGCGGTGTTGCGTATTCACGATCTGGCGCTCGGTCATGCGCAACGCTTCGGAGGCGTTGATCCCGTTTTCAAGGAGGACCGACAGCGTCTGGCTGAATGCGAGTACGGTCTGGCTCACCAAAAACGGCCCGACGAGCGGCAGGCTGAGCAGCCAGGCATCAGTCTTTGCTCGACCGATCTTTGTCAGGCGCCAGCGCCAGAATGTGATCCCGCCGAAGACCGCCGCGCCGATCACGAACAAGCCGTAGTGCATCGCAAAACTGGAGAGTCCTACGAGAATCTGGGTGGAAAGGGGAAGTTTTCCGCCCAGGGAATTCAGCAGCGATTCCATCCGGGGCATGAGAAACAAGAGGATGAAAATAATCACACCACCCGACACCACCAAAATCAAGGCCGGGTAGGCGAGCGCGGTGAGAAGCTGGCGCCGGAGCTCCTTCTGTTCGCTCAAGTGGGCGATGAGCCGGCCGAGTACGTCGTTGAGGCTGCCCGTGGCCTCACCGGCCTGAATCAGATTGATGCCCGAACTATCAAAAACCGCTGGAAAATCTGTCATCGCCTGCGAGAGCGACGAGCCTTCGCCCAGGCGTGCCCACAAACCGATGCACAGCGTGCGCAACATGGGGTCTTGCAGGCGAACGGAGAGCAGCCGCACGGATTCGCCGGCGGACATGCCACTGGTGGTCAGGTCATGCAATGCCTGGAAGAATGGCAGCCGTTCGCGTCGCGAAAGTTTGGATACGAGATCTTTCCGGCGCGCTCTGCGCTCGACGGCCGTGGATCCACCCGACTGGCCGCTTTTTGGGGCGGGGCGGCCAGCTGTGGTCTCTTCGACTTGCACCGGTTGCAAACCGCGCGCGGCCAGCACTCGCAAGGCTTCCTTGCGGTTCGCGGACTCCAGCGAGGCCTGCACGGTCTGACCGGAGCGGTCGCGGGCGGTGTAGTTGAACTTGGGCATGAAAGTGGGGAGCCAGATGTCAGACGTCAGAGGTCAGAGGTCGGAAATCAGAGGGAAGAAAGATAAAGAGCATGAGGAAAGAAACTGCGTGATTCTGACTTCTGATCGCTGACATCTGGTTTCTATCATTTTTCCGTCACGGTGATCACGCGCAGAACCTCATCGAGGGTGGTAAAGCCGGCGCGGACTTTCTCCCAGCCGGACTGGGCAAGGGTGCGCATGCCGTGTTTGCGGGCGCATTCGTCGAGGGTGCGCGTGCTTTCACGCTTGAGCACGAGCTCGTGCATCTCGTCGTTGAGGCGAAAGATTTCAAACAGACCTATGCGTCCGCGGTAACCGGTGCCGCGGCAGCGGTCGCAACCGACGGGCGCTTTGAGCGCCTCGATCAGGTCGGCTTCAGCAGCATCGCAGCCGAGTATGGTGAGGCTTTCGCGTAGTTTGACTTTATTTACCGGCGCGGGCCGCGCGCATTCGGAGCAGAGCCGCCACACGAGTCGCTGCGCGATGACGAGTTCGATCGCTGAGGCGACAAGGAATGGTTCGATACCCATGTCGACGAGACGCGTGATCGCTCCGGGTGCGTCATTGGTGTGGAGCGTGGAGAACACCAAGTGTCCGGTGAGCGAGGCGCGGATGGCAATCTCAGCGGTGTCCTTGTCGCGGATTTCGCCGACCATGATGACGTCGGGATCCTGGCGAAGAACATGTCGGAGCGCGTCGGCAAACGTGAGGCCGATCTCGGGACGGACCTGCATCTGATTCACGCCGGGGACTTCGTATTCGATCGGGTCCTCGATGGTGATGATGCGCAGATCGGTGGAGTTGATCTTGCGCAGAAAGGCATTGAGCGAAGTCGATTTTCCGGAACCGGTCGGCCCGGTGACGAGGATGATGCCGTGCGGATAATCGAGAATCTCGATGATCTGCGCCTGTTCGCCGGGGCTCATGCCGAGCCGATCCATCGAATAGGCTTCCTTCTTTTTGTTGAGCAGGCGAAGGCTGACGCTTTCGGCGTAAATTGTCGGGATGGTGGAGACGCGGATGTCGAGCGAAGTGCCCTCGGCCTTGAAATTGATGCGTCCGTCCTGCGGCAGGCGTTTCTCGGAGATGTTGAGCTTCGCCATGATTTTCACGCGCGAGATGATCGCGTCCTGAAAGCGAAGCAGATTCTCCGGCACGGGCACGGCGACGAGCAGGCCGTCGACGCGGTAGCGGATCCGGAGCTGGCCTTCCTGCGGCTCAAAATGGATGTCGGTCGCCTCGTCGGCGACGGCTTGGGAAATAACCTCAGTGACGAAGCGCACGACGGCGGCCTCTTCGTCAACTTCTGCCTCGGCGTGCTGGTTCGTCTCGGGAGCGACGTAACCTTCGTCGGAACCTTCGAGACTGCCGGAGCCGACGCCAAAGTGTTGAAGGATGAGCTGGTGGATTTTTTCCGGCACGCCGAGGTGCCAGACGAGCGGTCGCGGCGTGAATGTGCGCACCCAGTCAACGACGGTTTCGTCCGGGGGCCAGGCGGTCGCCAGGTGCAGCGGTGTGGTAGGAAGGATGACTGGTTCGTCAGTACCGGACGCGGCCGGAGTGGCGGCGGCCTGTTTGATCGGCACGATTTGATAATCGTGGACGAGGCGGGCCGGGAAAAGACTGAGCGAAGGTTTGTCGGCCTCGAGATTCGAGGCCGTGTCGAGTCCGCACAAAGTCGCGAGCGAGAGGAGTGCCTCGGGTTCGGAGGCGTTGAGCAACGGCGCGAGCGTTTTCAAGCGCTGGCCGCGCGGTGCTTCAAGCACGGCCTGGCGCTGCTCGTCGGTCAGGTGTTTGGCCAGCTGCGCGGAAAGCGTGGAGTCGGGAGAAGTTGCAAGCATCGCTATTTCTCGAAATGACTTTGGTGAAGGATGGTCTCTGAGCAGCCGTGCTTAGCTCAGGGGATTTGGTAGAGCTTTTTGTATAGCGGGGTTTTCGGTGGCACGTATTTGGGATCGAGTTCTTTCTTTACAGCACTGTTGTCTGGCATGCCCTCGATCTGCTTAAGCGCGGCTTCATTATCAGCCGGAGTGTTGGTGAGGACGACTGGCCTGACGAAGATAATCAATTCGGTGCGCGATAAGGTGCGGGTGCGTTTGCCGAGTAAGTCGCCGATCCAAGGGATTGGGCCAAGGCGATTGGACTGATGTCCCTTGTTTTCTTTCACGATGCCTCCGAGAACGATGATCTCGCCGGACTTGATCGTAATAAAGGAATCAGTTTCGCGTTTGTTGATAGTCGGCTGGGCGTTGCCGTCGATCGTGACATCATTTGCCGGGTCTGAGTCGGTGATTGATTGCTTAATGTCAAGTTGCACGGAGCCGTCGTTGCCGATGAGCGGTTTTACGGTAAGGGTTATGCCGATTTCCTGTTGGGTAACCGATGAGCTGGTAGAGAGGCCGGCGGTGGAGCCGGTGGGCGTGCTTGTAGTGCCGTTAATGACTGGGCGGGTCGCACCGACGAAGAATTTAGCCTCTTTATTGTGGGTGGTTGTGATGGTTGGGCGTGATAAAACGGTGGCGTTATTTTTCCGCAGAGTCGAAGTGAGCCCCACGTTACCGGCTATGGACAGCGATCCAGCCAGTTGCGCAAAGGAAGTGTCGAAGCCGGCTTGTGTAGTGGGCGTGCCCTTTACAACGATTCCGTTACCTGTGCCGGCTACACCCACTAGTTTGCCTCCCACCACATAAAGTCCGAGCGTGTCAATGCCTGTCGTTGCGTTATCCTGAAGTGTAACTTCGGTGATCACGACTTCGATGCGCACCTGGGCGAGGACGATGTCGATTTTGTCGACCAAATCTTTGATCAGGCGGAGGTCGTCGACCGTGCCGTTGACGACGACGGCGTTGCTGCGGTCATCGGCGATGACCGTGACGAGACTGCTAAATTGCGATGAGCCGAGGTCTCCGAGGGCGGCGGTTACTGCCGGAGTGATGTTAGGCGCTGGAGGCTGTGCGCCTTGCGGTGGTTGCACGATTTGGCCCGGCTGGATGGAGCCGGAGTTCTGGGTCGCCTTGGTCTGGCCGGAGACGAGCGAGCTGAGCAGGGTGGCGACATCTTTCGCCGTGGCGTGTTTGAGGGAGAGGACCTCGGTACGAGTGTTGGGGTCGGACTTGACGTCGAGCTTGGCGACGAGTTCGTCGAAGAAGACGAGCTGCCGCGGGTCGGCGATCAGGATGACTTGGTTGGTGCGGTCATCGGCAGAGTAGCTGGTGGCGGTGCCGAGCTGATTCTGGATCTGCCCCTGAAGCATGGTTCGGAGCTTGTTCACCACATCGCTGGCCTTGGCGAAATGGATGGTGTAGAACTTTGGAGACAGGTTCGATACGAGCGGTTGATCGAGTTTTTCCACGAGCATCTCGACGCGTTGAATCGTGGTGATGGAGTCGGTCAGGAGCGCGGCGTTGTTCTTTTCGAAGATGACCGGCTGGCTGACGTTTTGGTTGAGCAGTGCGGCGACTTGGGGAAGGAACTCGTTGACCCGCAGAAATTGAAACTGGAACAGCTTGGTCACGATCTGACCGCTCGGGGGAAGGTCGAGCGTCGAACCCTCGATGATCTGCGGACTTTCGAGGCGGACGTTTTGCAGCGGGACGACTTTCAGGAATTTTTCGCCCATGCGCACCAGACCGATTTGGTTGAGATTGAGCAGGGTCTCTAGCGCACGCAGAGCCTCGGCCTTCGAAAGCGGTTCCTTCGTGGTCAATGTGAACGTCGGTGTGGGCAACGCCTGCGGGCGCAAGATCGTGCGCCCCGTCCACGTTTCGAGCAGCTCAAGGATGAGCTCGAGCGGGGCGTCGCGAAGTTTGAGCGGCAAAACCATTTCTTCGGCGGTAGCGGGACCCGCGACGGCGGGGGCTGGCTGCGCGGTTTGACCGGCCGATGGCTGGGGCGCAACCGGTGGCGGGGTCGGAGTCTGGGCGGCGACAGAAAGGAAGCTACCGGCGACTGCCGCCAGCAACCACACTCGAAAGAGACGCGGGGTCATATTGTGATCGAAATGATGCTTAATGCGAGCTGACTAGCCGTGGATCAGATGTGAATCCGGGGAGCTTGTAAACGGCGTTGTGGCCTCAGACGCCAAGCGAGGGTGGATGTTGCGTAATTTTGACACTTGCGGGAGCGGACGCGCTCCGCCAAATCTGCGCGTACGATGCCCAACCGTTTCGGCAAACTCTTTACTCTCACGACTTGGGGCGAAAGCCATGGCGGTGGGGTTGGCGTGGTGGTCGACGGTTGCCCGCCCCTTCTGCCGCTGACGGTAGACGAGATCCAGGTCGAGCTCGACCGGCGTCGACCGGGGCAGAGCGACATCGTTACCCCGCGCAAGGAAGAGGATCGGGTGGAAATTCTCTCCGGTGTCTTTGAAGGCCGCACGACCGGCACGCCGATCGGCATGCTCGTGCGCAACACCGACCAGCGGCCCGGCGCCTACGACGAGATGCGCGAAAAATTCCGCCCGTCGCATGCCGATTTTACCTATCAGGCCAAGTTCGGTTTTCGCGATCATCGCGGCGGCGGCCGCAGTTCGGCGCGCGAAACCATCGGCCGCGTGGCTGCGGGAGCGATTGCGAAAAAGATCCTCGCGCTGGCTGATCCAGCGCGACCGGTCGAAGTGCGTGCTTTTGTTACCCGCGTGCATGACATCGAAATGCCGGTGCTGGCGAAATTCCCCTCGTTGGCCGAGGTGGAAGCGACCGCTGTGCGCTGCCCGGATGCAGCGAGCGCGGCGAAAATGATCGAGCGCATCAAGGCCATCCGTTCCGAGGGCGATTCAGTCGGTGGAATTATTGAGTGCCGTGTGCGCGGACTGCCGGCCGGACTGGGCGAACCGGTGTTCGACCGGCTCGAAGCCGATCTCGCGAAGGCCATGCTCTCCTTGCCGGCGACGAAGGGTTTTGAAATTGGCAGCGGCTTCTCCGGTACGCTGCTGAAGGGCTCGGAGCATAACGATCTTTTCGAATTGCGCGACGGCCGTGCGCATCCGGCGACGAATCGCGCCGGCGGCGTGCTCGGCGGAATTAGTTCTGGCGAAGAGATCGTGTTTCGCGTGGCCTTCAAGTCCACCGCGACGATTCTCCAGCCGCAGAAAACGGTCGATGTTCACGGTCACGCAACGGAGCTCATGGGCAAGGGCCGTCATGATCCGTGTGTGTTGCCGCGCGCGGTGCCGATCGTTGAGGCGATGGCTGCGCTCGTGCTCGTCGACCACTGGATGCGTCAGAGTGCGCAAAACCACACGTTCAGATTTTAGACAGAATGCCCAAAATGGGCAGAATTTCTGTGCCGCGGCGCTTTCCCATTCGGTAGATTTTGTTAATTTTGTCCAACATGTCCTCGGAAAAACCTCTCGTATACCTGATTCTTGGCGCTGCTGGCTCGGGCCGGCGCGAAGTGCTGGGCGACCTGATCGACGGCGGCCTGGCCGAAGGCGATAAATCGGTCGTGTTACTCGCGACGAACGAAACCGCGAGCGACCACGACGCAAAACTCGGCCCGGTCAAACGCTGGTCCATGACGGAAGGCATTGTCGTTGCGCCCGAAGATGCGCTGGCCGACGGCGTCACTCATGCCTTTATCGTGACCGACGGCCGGAGCAATCCGGTGGATCAGATCGAGGCGTTCAAGACCTGGATTGAGGACAATGGTGGTGAACTTGGTCGCGTGCTCTGTGTCGTGAATTGCAAGCTGGCCGAGGCCCATCACGAACTCGTCGCCTGGTATCAGGCCTGTATCCATTTTTCCGATATCGTGCTGCTGAACCGGCGTGAAGGTGTGGCCAACAAGTGGCTCTCGGATTTCCAAAACCGTTTCAAGGACCAGTTTTATCCGTGCCTGTTTGAATTTGTTAAAGGCGGAAAGGTTAAGAATCCTGCACTCATTCTCGATCCACAGCCCCGCCGCCTGTCTCATTATTTTGACGAACCTGAGTGGTTGGTCGAAGGCAAGGACGCGGAGGACGACGTCGAAATGGGTGAAGGCGATGGTGACGAGCCCGGCGGCGTCGACGAGGAAGAAGTTGAAGTCACGCAGGCGGAAGATCCCTACATGGAACGCCTCGCGGGCGGGCACAGGATCAAAGTGATTCCCATCATCGCGAAGTTTCTCGAGAGCTGATCGCGCTTCGCCGGAGGAAATTGTCGCGTGCAAATTTCGGCCGTCCGCGCCCTTGGTTCAGGGCATTTAGAAATATGGCGTAGCCGCGTCATTTAAGACCAAAGGGCTTTATGATTCGGACTTTGGTAGGTCGCGCCCTACCTCCTCTCGCTAATTCCATAGCCCAATGCTCAACGGACGTTGGTATAGGGCGTGGGATTGTGCGCTTCTCTGAACACCGCTGCTTAATAGCAGCGGCTACAGTGTTGCGAGACATGCTCCTGGGCGGTGTTCTTGAGCCGGGAGTGCCTACACGGATTTGTCGTTGGAGTTCAAAGCCCGGCATCGGGCAAACAGCTCCATCGTGGTGGTGACGGCGAGTTTTTCCATTAACCGCGCCTTGTAGGTGGAGACTGTTTTGTCACCCAGGCCGAGACGGACGGCGATTTCCTTGTTGCGCCAACCTTGTCCGAGCAGAGTGAAAATCTGCAGTTCGCGGTCGCTCAGGGAGGAGATTTCCGGATTGGCGGAGATTTCTGGCGAGTTGGAAGCAGGTTGGGCGAGGGCGTTCTGGATGAGTTCGCTGGTTATGGCCGGGCTTGCGACAAAAATGCCTTGGCGAACCTGCCGAATGGCCTCGATGACCCGGGACAGGGGTTCGTCTTTCATTAAATAGCCGCGGGCACCGGAGCGGAGCAGGCGGCGTGCGTAGGTATGCTCGTCGCAAGCCGAAAGTATGAGCGTGGGCGGGAGCATTTTGTGGGTACGGAGTTGTTCGAGCAGGGTCCAGCCGTTGCCGTCCGGGAGATTCAGGTCGAGCACGAGGACGTCGGGACGGAGTGCCAGCGTGCGGTCGAGCGCTTCGCGCCACGTCGCGGCTTCACCGACAACACTCAAGTCGGCATGCCTGGCGATGGCGTTGTGCAGGCCGTTGCGCAAGGCGGCGTGGTCGTCGACGAGCAAAATGCGAATAGGGGCGGCGGTCATGTTCAGGAGGAGGGGTGCAGCGGAAGCGTAAGGCCGAGCGCGGCCCCTCCGTCAAGGCCGGGCCGGAGCGAAATCGTCCCGCCGAGCAAAGCCGCTCGCATGCGCATCTGGCGCGAGCCGAGCCCTTCGATCATCTGCTCTGGGGGCGGAGGAGGCGCGCCGTCGTTGGCAATGGTGACGGTGAGTTGCCCGCGACCAACCAGCAGGTCGATCCAAACCCGGCGGGCTTGCCCATGCCGTGCGCCGTTGCCAATCGCTTCGCGGATAATGCGGAGCAGATGACGGCTGTTCTCGCGGTCAAACGTCGGGAAGGCCGGGTCAATCGTGACCTCGCAGGTCAGGCCAAATGTTTTTTCCAGATGGCGAACCGTTGCATCAAGCGCGTCCTCGAAAGAATTGTGAACGAGGTCTGGGCCTTCCAGCAGATGGGCAACCTCGCGCACGCGGCGGCTGGTGTCGGCGAGCTCGGCTCCGAGTCGGTGGAGCCTGTCGGCATTGGCGGTTTCAGGGTTCTCGGCAATGGCGTCTGCCGTGCGTCGAAACCCGATCAGCTCCTGGCAAAGTGTGTCGTGCAACAGTCGCCCGATCCGCGTCTGTTCCTCCTCGGTGGCGCGCAGGGCGGCGGCGGTGGCAAGCCGCCACTCCTGGGTGCGGGTGGCGAGGAGTTCGTGGAGCTGGCGATCGGTTCGTTTACGCTCGGTGATGTCGGAGAGCACGAGCATGAAGCCCTGGTGCCGCTGGTGCTTGGGCTCAACCAGTGGATACCAGACCGCGCTCCAGCAGGTGTCGTTTGCCGGTTTAGGGTGGATTTCTGTTGTTGCTTGTTGCTCGTTCGCACAGAGGGCGGAGAGCGTGGGCCAGCGCCCGAGGATGTTGGAGAGCGGTTGGCCGAGGCTGCTGCGCGCGGTGAGTTCGAGCAGACGTTGGGCAGCGGGATTGAAATCCACCACCGCACGGGCACGGTCCACGACGAGCACGCCATCGCCGAAATGTTCGATCAGAAAGTTGCGCGCGACCGGCGCGACGCCCACCAGTCGGTCGCGAAACATGGCCCAGGAGGTGACGGCGAGCGCGGCGAGCGCAGCGCCAGGGGTAGGGTCGAGCCAGCCCCAAGGTGTCAGGTTGAAAGCGAACAAGGTGCTAGCGACAACCGGAATCATGCAGGCGGTCGTGAGCAGGGCGATGTGTCGGCGGAGGAGTTTCCCTGCTTCGCGCCAGGTTCTCCAGCCGAGCGCCAGCCCGATGATCATGCCCGCGACGAGTATTCCCTGTAGAACAAAGAAAACGGGACCCGGGTCGAAGCGGTGCAGCACGAGTCCATCGCGCAGGAGCGTTTCCTGGGTGTGGTGATACATCCAGCCGAGCCAGGGATCGACGAAGCGCAGGGCCCCGACGGCGAGGCAGGTGCCGATCAGCAGGCTCCGTCGCCGTGGAGTGAGCCAGGTGTTGAGCCCGGTTACGTCGGCAAAGAGCAGTGCCAGGCAGGGACCGATCAAGCTAATACCAAGATGCATCACGCCAGCGATCCAGTACCACCAGCGTGAGTCGGTGGTGATGAGTTCGAGGGCCGAGGTGCCGATGTAAATGACGTTGGCCAGTGCCAGACCGCGGAAAGCTGCCGCGCCAGGGACGGAGCGCCGCCAAGTTTTGACGATCAGGCCGACGAACGCTAGCGCACCTAGCAGCCAGAACCAAATGACGGGTTGCCAGATGGAAGGAGGCCAGATCATGGGACTGACGTGCTCCAAGTCAGGAAACGAGGATTGTCGGTCCTACGAAGCCGGGATCTTGTAGGAAAGTTCATACGCGCGAATCAGATTTTATGTTCTTTTTCGCCAGAAAACTGCAAGCAACATAAAACCCCGACTGGGCGGAGCTTTAGCTGTCCAGTCGCACCGTTTTTGGTTCAGCAACTCTTCCTGCTTCAGCTCATGATCTCCCTCGTCCGCACATCACTCTCATCACTCACCGGTTTCTCGTGCCGTCTGGCGAGTCTTGCTTGGCTCGCCTTGGCCCTGGCGGCCGCGCCCGCGCTTTTCGCGCAGATTCGCACCGACTCGCTGGTCTTCACGAAGTATTCCTCTCGTTCCGCGGGTGGAGCTATCGTTTGTGATTATTTGCCTGTTGGGAGCTTTTGGAGCCCAAGTTATAGCAGCGCTCTCCAATACGATCTGAGTTCGCTTTCGGGCCGAGTTGTCAAAAGTGCCAAGTTGAAGTTAAAAACGCGTTCCACGCTGAGCAGTGGTGTGACGCTCGATTTTACTCTCGCTGGTTCGACGACTGACGCTTGGGTTGTTATTCCTGATGCCTTTTCCACCATTACGTTCTACCAACTGCCGCCGGTAACGGATGCCATTGGAACCTGCTCTTTCAACGACCACTACCCGGTTGCCAGCCAAGTTATCGAGTTCGATGTGACGAGCTTTGTACAAGCCCAGATGGGGGCCGGCGATCAAAAGGCCTCGTTTGTCCTGAGTGGCGCAAGCACCAGTCCCATCGGTGAAGTCGATTTTTATCGAGACGCCGCCACGCCAACGCTCGAGGTCGAGTCCTCGACGCTGGGCTTTATCGGTGCCGCGACGAGCTTGAATCTTGCTCAAGACAGTGCCGCGACGGATGTGACCGGACCGCTGCATGTCTCCGAAGTCTTGGCCAGCCAAACGGTCACATGGACGCAGGTAACGGCTCCTACCCATGGCACTTTGGTCGTCTCTGGAGCCACGGCGGCTTCTACGGCTACTGTCCCGGCTGAACTCACTGCTCCTAGTGGCACGATCACTTACCAGCCGGCCGCTGGTTATACCGGTGAGGACAGCTTTACCGTGCAAGCCTCCGACGGCGTCGCCTCGGACACCCGGAAAATCACAATTCTCGTCGGCACGACGGTGCCACTCACCACGCCGACCACGAGCAATCTCGGAGCCGGTCAAGTGACACTCAATCTGCAGTCGGGCGTGACGGGCGCCGGCTATTTCACGCTGCTGGAAGGCAGTGGCAATGCAGTCTCGGTGGGCTCTGTGGCGCAGACAATGGTTGGTCAGGATGGAAATGGCATCGCCGCTGCCGCCATCGGTTCGCTGCCGCTCGCAGCCAATACGCCGAGCGCCTACACGGTGCGCAATCTCAAGGCCAACACGACCTACACCGTTTGCTTCACGGCAAAAGAACCGTCGATGACGCTGCAATCCGTTGTGATTTCAACCACGTTTACGACGACTGCGGTCGGCTCCATTGCGACTCCGAAATTGAAATCAGTCGGCACGGCAGGTTTCTCTGCTGGAGAGGTTGGTGAGCTCTGCACGGTCGCCGCGCCCGATGGTACGCCCTATGTGGCCTACTCCGATTATGGCAATGGAGAAAAGGCAACCATTATGAAATTCAACGGTACCGTTTGGGAGGCTGTTGGCGTTGCAGGCTTCTCTTCCGGTCTGGCCCATCAGGTTGCGCTGGCGGTTGCGCCGAATGGTACACCCTATGTCGCTTACCAGGATTTTTCCCAATCCTCTCGGGCGACGGTGAAAAAGTTTAACGGCACTGCTTGGGAAACAGTCGGCGTTGAAGGGTTCACGTCTGATGTGGCGGTCTACATGGCACTGGCGATTGGTCCGGATGGAGCGCCATATCTGGCTATTTCGCGCGGTAATAGTCTCATCGCGACGGTGATGAAGTTTGATGGCACCTCTTGGGTGACCATCGGTAATTCACTCTCCCTTGGCCTTGCGCAAAATCCGAGTTTGGCGGTGGCGGCGGACGGCTCCCTCTATTTTGCTTTCGTGGATAATGGAGCCGGCGCCAAGGCTTCCGTAAAAAGCTATGCCAACGGTGTCTGGTCTACGGTGGGCACAGCCAGCCCTTCGACGGGTTCAGTGAGCTACCTCGGCTTGGCTCTCGCACCTGATGGAACGCTTTATCTCGCGTTCCGGGACAACACCACGACCAATTACGGCTCAACGGTGATGCGTTATACCGCAGCCACCGACTGGACGATCGCCGGCACAGCGGGTTTTTCAGCCTCGGGTGAAGGAGCCTCTAGCCAAAGCTTGGCCATCGCCCCGGACGGTACGCCATACCTTGCGTATTACAGTAACAGCTCTTCTTGTGCCGTGCTGCAAAAATTCGTCGGTATCACCGCCAGCACTACAACCGGTTGGGCGGCAGTGGCCGCGACCGACTATAGCAGCAGTGGAAGCGAAGTGGTTTTGGCCCTTGGGTTGGATGGCTCCCCTATGCTGGCTCACCGGACATACGTTGGCAGCAAAGCCAGTTTCAAAATGCTGAGAGAGGCCACTGTGATCACGAGTGTGGATTTGCCCGCCGCCGGTAGTTACAAATTGGGCGACAAGCTGGATTTCACCGCTCACTTCAATCGCCCGGTGACACTTACGACGACCGGTGACGCTGCGCTGGCGATGGTGTTTCAGGACTGGACTTCTACTTATGCCACTTGTTCTTCCGGCACGAATACCTCCTCGCTTACTTTTACGTACACTGTGCCCACCAATCATAATGGTACACTGACATCCCAAGGTATCATATTTCAAGCGTTGGGCGGAGGAGGTGGGACTTTTGTTGATGCCGACGGCGATAGCCTCCTCTGGCCCACTCCTACGTTGCCCACGCTCGATCTGAGTGGCATCGTCCTCGATACGAATCCGCCGCAGACTCCGAATAACATAACCATCAGGGCCACCACGATTTCGGGCTACGGCGAAGTCGGCTCCACGATCAAGGTGTACGACAGCGGAACCTATTTAGGCACGGCCACGGTTGGCTCCAACGGTCAGTGGAGTCTCCCGGTTACGCTTACCGACGGTTCGCACAGCATCATGGCCACCGCAAGCGATGCAGCAGGCAACACCGCCACGAGCTCTGCCATCGTGCAGACGGTTGATGGAATACCGCCCGTTATCACTAGCGAACTAACCGCCAGCGGTGTCTACGGCACGAGTTTCTTCTACACCATCACGGCAACCGATGCCAGTGGCCTGCGCAACTTTCCCGCAGCCTACACGGTTGATGCTCTGCCTGCCTGGCTGAGTCTTAATATCCATTCGGGTGGGATCTCGGGCACACCGACAGAAGTCGGGACATTCCCGATCACGTTCAACGTCTACGATTATTACGGCAACAAAACCACCGCGATGCTCACGCTCACGGTCGCCAAGGCCGCGCAGGCGATTACTTTCTACCCTTTCAGCGACAAGGCGTACGATCCGAACGGCGCGAGCACGGTTTTCCTCAATGGTTCTGCGTCCTCTAGCCTCCCCGTCACCTACAAGGTCGATGGGCCGGCGACACTCGGCTACGATAGTACATCTGGCCAAAATTATCTGACCCTCACCGGCACTGGCACCGTGACGGTGACCGCGAGTCAGGCGGGCAACGCGAACTACTTGCCAGCGACAGACGTGGTGCAAAGCTTCGCCGTCAAACTACTCGCCACGGTGACGCTCAGCAGTCAGCAGACGACCGTCGCCTACGACGGCCAGCCCCATGGCGTCACCGCGACGACCGAGCCGGCCAACTTGGTGGTGACGACCGAATATTATAATATCGGACAAAAGTTCTCTAGCGTCATGGCGATTGAGGGTGCTGTTGCGGAGGCCATGAAAGTCGACTCTACGATTCCGCCCACCGCCGTTGGCAACTACGGGGTGGATGCCTGGGTCGACGACGGCACCTATTTGAGTGAAGACTGTTATGGTTATTTGACGATCATTCCAGCGACACCGACGACGCCAGCGACCACAACCAACAATACCACTCCAGTCCTGAGCGGCATCGCCGATCCTGGTTCCACGGTGAATGTTTACGACGGCACGACCCTGCTCGGCAGCGTCACGGCTTCGGCCGCAGCTCAAGGCAGCACGACCGGCTCCTGGACCTTCACGCCTACGACAGCGCTGGCTGAAGGCATGCACTCGATCACCATCACGGAGCCCAGTACTTTGGTAATAAAGAAAGAGACTGTCCTCCCCACGGTTGACGAAGAGCCAATACAAGACACTGCAACTGCCGACATGGAAGAGGCCATGCCGATCAAAGCGGTTGCGGCAAAAATCAGTCTCGCTCCGCTCGTCTCCGCAGCCCTGACCCTGACGATCGACACGACGGTGCCGGTAGCACCGTCGGTTACAAGCGTCACGCCCACCGGCGTGAGCGGTACAGCCGAAGCCGGTAGCACCATCCAAGTCTACGACGGCACGACGCCTTTGGGCACGACGACCGCCGGCAGCGACGGCACCTGGAGTCTGCCGGTGAGCCTGCTCGACGGCGCACATGGCATCACCGCAACGGTAACGGACTCTGCCGGGAACAGCACGACTTCACCCGCCGCCACATCGGTGACCATCGACACCACGGCGCCAATCGCGCCAGTCGTCACGACCGCTCCCGGCTTCATCGCGAACGCTAAGCCAACCATTACCGGCTCTGCCGAAACATCAGCCACCGTCAAACTCTACGACGGCGCGACGCTGCTCGCCACACTCACCGCCGATGCCACGACCGGTGGCTGGAGTTTCACGCCGATCGCCGCACTGGCGGACGGCGCACATACGATCACGGCGACAGCGACCGATGCCGCAGGCAACACCAGCGTGGCCTCCGCGGCCCTCGCGCTCGTCGTCGACACGACG
>Ga0302294_10000121_pt1 | contig 23679 bp, 19 predicted proteins | sample III_Fen_N2_3_FD_194550 | JGI IMG/M metagenome (GOLD analysis project Ga0302294, IMG submission 194550) | Peat permafrost microbial communities from Stordalen Mire near Abisko, Sweden - III_Fen_N2_3 | ecosystem: Environmental > Terrestrial > Soil > Wetlands > Permafrost | place: Sweden: Abisko...
CGCTGCCGCTGAACCGCATCGCATCGAGTGGCGAACTTGCCCGCGTGATGCTGGCGCTAAAGGCGGTGCTGGCCGATCTCGACGGCGTGCCGGTGCTGGTCTTTGACGAGGTTGACGCGAATGTCGGCGGTGAAATCGGCACGGTCGTCGGCGAAAAGATGGCGGCGATCGCGCGGGCGCATCAGGTGCTTTGTGTGACGCATCTGCCGCAGGTCGCGGCTCAGGCGTCGAACCATCTGGTCGTAGAAAAGGACCAGTCGAAGGAGCGGGCGGTTGTATCCATCGAGCCGATTCACGGAAAACGCAAAGACCGCATTGGCGAACTCGCCCGCATGCTCGGCGACCGCAACGCGAAGAGCGCGCTGGCCCACGCCGAGGAACTGCTCGGAAAGTGAGCGGCGAGAGGCCGGGTGGCCTGATCTTTCTCGTTCTCTTTCATCTATAATTTCCTCTGTGCCTAATACCCCGGAGCAGCTTGCTCCGGCTTGGATGGAATGACCCTAAAATCCGCGGTTAAGTTGAATTCAGAAAATTAGGATGGAGAAGTACAATTGTCCTCATTCATCTAATTGTAACGAACATGTAAGAAGGTACAAGTAACCCAATAGGTTACTTGTACCTGGGGCTGAGCGGTACGCGGGCGGGTTTCGGTCAATCGATAAACGCGTGGCATACAGAGCGGATAGTTGTTGGTTTGAAATACCCCGGAGCTGCTCCGGGGATCTTTGTCTTTCTTCCGCGGATTTGAGGAGAACGAGAAAGATAAAGAGAACGAGTAAGGATTTAGCAGGCACAGTGGCCCCGCAAGACGGGCGGTTCAGCTGTAAACAGGATTGTCGAGACGTGCATGGATGTGCTCATGTCGTCCAATGTCAGTTCCTAGCGCTCAATTTTCCGGCCGCATGCGGCAACTCCGTCCTTCGACGATTCGCGAAATCCTGAAGGTTACGGCTCAACCAGACATTATCTCTTTTGCCGGCGGTCTGCCTGCGCCAGAGCTTTTCCCGGTGGAAGCGGTTCGTGCAGCGGCGAACGCGGTGCTCAGCCAGAACGGACCCGATGCGCTGCAATACGGCCCGAGCGAAGGCTTCATGCCATTGCGCGAATGGATCGCCGACGAGGTGAAGCGACGCGGGATCGCAGCCAAGGCTTCCGACGTGCTGGTGACGAATGGTTCACAACAGGTGCTCGATCTGGTGGGAAAACTTTTTCTGAACCCGGGCGACGTGGTGCTCACGGAGAATCCGACCTACCTGGCGGCGATTCAGGCGTTTCAAACGTTTGAAGCGCACTTTGTGCCAGTGCCGACCGATGGGCAGGGGCTGATTCCTGAGACGTTGCCGGAACTCATTCGGCAGCACCGCCCAAAGTTTCTTTATACGATTCCGAATTTCCAGAATCCCACCGGCGTCACGTTGGCGGCGGAGCGCCGGGAGAAACTTGCGCGCATTGCGGCCGAGCACGGTCTGATCGTGGTGGAAGATGATCCGTATGGAAAACTCCGATACCGCGGAGTCGACGTGCTGCCGGTCAAACACTGGGATGAAACCGGCTGCATCATCTATGCGAGTACGTTTTCGAAAACGATCGCCCCGGGCTTGCGTCTCGGCTGGGTGGCGGCGCCTTCCGAGGTGCTCAACCGGCTGCTTATTTTGAAGCAGGCGTCCGATTTGCACACGTCGAGTTTCGACCAGCGGGTGGCCTATGCCTTTCTTACGCAGAACGATCAGGCCGTGCATCTCGAGCGGATTAGGAATGCCTACGGCGAACGGTTCGGTGTGATGAACGAAGCTCTGCGCGCCGAAATGCCGTCCGGCTACACGTGGACACAGCCGGAGGGCGGCATGTTTCTTTGGGTCACCGGACCGCAAGACCTCGATGGGATGAACCTGCTGTCACGCGCCATCGAGCGCAAAGTGGCCTTTGTGCCGGGCCGCGATTTCTTTCCGGGCGACGGTGGAAAAAACTACCTGCGGCTCAATTTCTCAAACTCGTCGCCGGAACGCATCCGTGAAGGCGTGCGCCGATTGGGCGCGTTGTGCCGCGAATAGAGCTGCTCAATGGTGTCCCAGAGCGGATTGAATCTGGAACACTGGAGATCAAGAACGGAAGGTGGGGTTTTTGACCGAATGTACCGAATGGTCGGAATGATTTATGGAATGGTGGCATCGATCATTCGAACTGTCGCTTTGCTCGGTACCGCTTGAATTCTCTCGGAGGAATATTATGTGGAACTCAGGAAAGCGGGAACGGAGCGATTGGTTCTCTCTCTGAGTTATTTCGGCGCTGCTGGCGCAGGAATATTGGCGCCAGTAGATGGTTTAGGTTCTGAGAGATGAAGCAGTTCAATCTTGAGATTGCGGAGACAGAAGACTTCTGCGCGGCCGGACGAAGCAGGGTGTTTGCCGGCATCTTCGGTTTTGAAGCTCCACACTTCGTCACCAGGAGCGAGCAGGACGGCGTCGAGCTGGACCGTCTGCAAATGCGACGTAACGGTACCGCACCAGAGACGTTCCTGTCCGCGCTGCACGGTGATAATACGGACATCGCGACTCTTCAGCTCAAACCTTACGTTGGCTACGACGGGCTGGTTCAGCGGATTGGTAATGGAAACATGGGCGTCGCCCCGGCTCCAACGCCAGTATTCCCAATGTGAACGCTTTGGCGGAAACCAGTCGTTTGAGAAATTGACGCTCCAGTCAGAATCGTGACCCGGAGCTTGATGAAGCTCGGACGCACCGGCGAACGTGACGCTTTTCCCGCCGGGATATTGGAAAGATTGCAGCGAGCAGAAGATCGTGGCGTTGCCGAGCAGGAGGATTGCGAGCCAACGGCGACCCGAAGGAACCAGGACGTTGAAAGCCTGACCCATCGGCAGCAGCGTGCGGGCGGCTGCGCCCGGGTAACCTTCCCAAACGGCAGGACCAAGAATAATCATGAGAACGAGGTAGACTACACCCAGTCGCCACCAGGGACTCGAAATGCGCGGTCGAAGAAGCAGAACGGCCGCTTGCGTTGTGAGTGCGATCAAGAGGAGCAGGCTGCGATCATTCGGCCCGCCAAAACCCCGGTGGTACATCTCACCGAGCGTGGACTGCCATTTGAGCAGGAAGGCATGGAAGGGGAGATCGAAGTTTCCTTCGCCGCTCGACGTGTGAGCACCGAACACATGAAAAAGGTACAAGACCCAGAGCAGGCAGGGCAAAATGACCAACGCACAGCGTACCAGCGTGATCGTCCATGCGGCGGACGATTTTCGCTCGAAGGAAAAGAGAGCGCTCGCCGCGAGGATATTGGTTTCCCGGATGAGGCCCGCCGAGCCGAGGGCGAGGCAGGCCCACCAGGGCCGGCCCGATTCCAAGAGCGCCAGGCCGATGGCGATGACGAGCAGACTCGGTCCATCGAGCAGCGACGCGCGCACGCTGAAACAAAGGCCGAACGAAAGGAGTACGCCGGCCCAGCGCAGATAGTTGTTCCAGCTGGTAGCCGGAAACCAGCGCAGTAAAAGCCCCGCCAACGCCAGCCAGGAGAAAATGTTGAGCACGGAAAAAATATGCATCGTCCGGCCTGGTTCGCCTCCGCCGAGCAACCACGCCGTCCACGATAAAAGAATGCGGCGGGCGCGATAGGGGAGGTTGTCCACCGCGCGCTGGAGAGCGGGGTCATGCAAATCTGGCTGCATCGCGATTTGGACGTAGAACTGGCCGTCATAACCATCCGACTCCGGCTCGACATAAGGTTTTTGTCCGAGGAGCTGAGGGATCGCTCGATCAGCCCATTTGTCGCCGATCAAGAGCGTCGAAGTGAACCCTTGTCCCGGTAGATAAAACCCCGAGAGCACCCAAAGAAACACGGCTACCGTCAGGACGTACGCAATCGCAGGAAGACGTGAATTTAGTGCGGAAAGTTGTGTACGCAAAGCAGCCAAGGTAATGAGAAAGGATACAAAAATCCGTTGCTCATTACGCAAGAGGGTTTCGCTGGCCGGCGAAAGCACCCCGGAAATTGAATGTGGAACTCAGGAAAACGGGAAAACAAAGAGCGCAGGAGTAGAGAGCCTTGTCCGTTCCTGCTTTAGTGAGTGTCAAGCTGTCGCTTCGCTCGGTACCTCAGTCAAAATCTGCTTCTGATTTTCGGTATCGTTGGGCCCTATGCCTGGTTCAGGCTTTGGCCGGCTGGAAGCTTTTCCACTTTTCGAGGGGAATTAAAGCGACGGCGATGATGATGAGCTGGCTCGCGACAAAACAGATGAGCGCCCAGAACGTCGAGTCCATGAAACCGTAGCTGTGCAAGCCAACGCCAAGCATGTTGACGCCGAACCAGCTCCAGGATGTAACGATGTTGCCGAAGACCGCGAGGGCCATGAGGCCACGGGTCTTCACGAGACCACCCCAGCGGCAATGGAGGATTACCGCATTCCAGAGGACGATGATGAGCGCGCCGTTTTCCTTGGGGTCCCAGCCCCAGAAACGTCCCCAGGATTGATCAGCCCAGATGCCGCCGAGGATCGTGCCGACGAGACTGAACAGGGTCGCGAAACACACGATGCCATAGACCATGCGGGTGAGGGCCTGGCCATTGGTTTCGCCCTTCACCGAAGTGGCCTTGGCGATAAGCCCGGCGCCAATGGAGGTTGTCGCTGCTGTTAGCAGCAAAGCGCTTTTGGTATCAAAGTTTCTGTTCAGCCAATTCGTCGAAATACCCATCACGATATAGATGATCGCGAGAATTCCGGCGAGAAACGTCGCACCATAGCCGATGGTTATGGTTACCACGTGGGTTCCGAGCCAGAAGTTGGAATCGAGCACGGCGCGCATCATTTCCATCGTGTCGCCCGTGAAGGCCAGATGGTGAGCGATGATCAACGTGGCGAACCCCATCAGCCCTCCGGCGACGGTGCCGATGGCATTTTTGTAGATGAGCTCGAGCACGAGGCAAAGCGTGACCGCGCACCAACCGACGAAGAGTGCCGACGAGTAAAGATTGGTGACCGGTGGCCGGCTTTCGAGCCACATGCGGGTAAGAATGCCGGCGGTGGTCAACGCCCAGGCAAGAGCGAGGAGATAGAACCCGGATTTACCCAGCGCCTCGGGCCAGCGCAACCAGGAGAAGAGCCCGAGCAGGAGCGCCAGCACATAGAGATAAATGCCGATATAAAAAGGTTCGGCGGCGTTGAAGCGGGACTCGACGTCGCTTTTGGCGAGCGCGGGCGAAAACCGTTTGACGAGTTCCAGACGGTAGAGGCGGACGATTTCGTTGAAATCCTTCGCGCTGTTGGTCCGCCAGGTGTAGCCAAGGCCGGCATAGGTGAGCGCGGCGGGATCGAGAGCGCCGGTTTCAAAGGTGTCCATGAGCGACTGACCGGTCTTGCGCCAGGCATTGGGATGGCTCGGGTCGAGCGGGGGGATGGCCAGCAGGGTGCCCTGTTGGGCCAACGTTTCGAAACGGTTTCGGGCGGTGGCGATCGCCTTTAAAATATCGGCATCGTAGGGCTGGCCTGCCTCGCGGGCTTTCGCGGCGGCGACGGCTTTGCCCAGATTGTTTTGGAACTGGGTGAGCTCGTTCAGGAAGTCCGGGCTGTCGGGCAGCACCAGGCTGTATTCAAGCTGCTGGTACGTGGCGAGGTTGGCGTAGAGCGTGAGCAGGGCTTTTTGAAACTTGTTGCGTTCTTTCTCGTCGACGCTGTCGGCGAGGCGGGCCTGCCGGTCCAGTTCGGCTACCGACGGCGCGATCTGGCTGAAGGAGAAACGTTTTTTCCCGTCGCCGTCGTCGGGCGTGAGGTTGAGCAGTGCGAGCACATCGGGGTGGACGATTTCAAAACAACGAATTTTGTCGGCATCCCCGGGCGTGAAGCAGACATCCAGCAACCATTCGGTTGGGGTGATGGTTTTGCCTTCGGGGGTGACGACACGCTGACGACCTTGCACGGTCAGCAGGGTGGTGCGCGCGACGGTATCGAGCGGCTTGATACGGCCGTTGACCAGCACGGGCAGGCGACCGAAGCCGTCGAGGTCGTATTCGCTTTTCGCTTTTGGTGGAAACAGCGAACTCGCGACAAAGGCGACACCGAGGAACAGAACGATGAGAGGAAGAAAACGTTTCATGAGGATGAGGTTTGAACCGCAGAGCTCGCGGAGAGCGCAGAGGCATCAGAGAGAGTGTTCACGAACCGGCGAATTCCGTTCTTAAGTAAGGGGACGTTGAAGTTGATCAACAAACCTACCTGCTTGTGAGCAAGTTTGAGATAGTTGATTAGCTGGGCTTCGTGAATCGGAAGCAGTTGATCGATGGCTTTGAGTTCAAGTATGACTCGGCCATCTGCGATGATATCGGCGCGAAAACCACAATCTAGCAGTACACCTTTGTATGTGACTGCGATCGCTGCTTGCCGGACGAAATCAATGCTGCGAGATGCCAATTCCTGACACATCGCTGCTTCATAGACCGACTCAAGTAGACCTGGTCCGAGCTCTCGATGCACCTCCATCGCGGCTCCGTTGAGTTCGTAAGTCAGTTCGTTTAATGTCTTCATCTCTGCGTCCTCTGCGATCTCTGCGGTTAACTTTTGTTTGCCGCTGAGCGTTTCTGGATGAAGCCGGAGAGGCTGATGCCGAACTGGATCAACAGCCCCAAACCCATGAGGCCGCAGGCGAAGTAGGGCAGGCGCCAGCTGGGATTGCGCACGACCTGGAGGATGGTCGTGCGGTCGTTGTTCTCGAAACCGGCTTGATAGAATGTCAGGCCCGCGAAGCGCAGCGGGTTGTTCATGTAGATTTTGACTTCGCGGTCGGTGGCTCCGTCGTCGGTTTTTATGCGGACACGACTGGAGAAGTTTTTGGGAATCTCGGTGCCGGCATAGCGATCGTGGCTGAACTTGAGCAGCGTGAGTGAGAAGGGTTTGTAGTAGCGCTCGGCGCGCAGCATGAGCTTCCAGGTTTTCCCGTCGTGCGAGAAGGTTTGTGGATTACCCAGCGCGGTCGAAACCAGCCAGGTGCCGAGCGAACCGTTGGCACCGACCAGTTCGATCGACGCGGCGGGCAGGTTGGCTTCGTTCGGTCTGTACGTGACGGGCTGCGGCGTAACGGCGACTTCGGCACCGATCCCCATCGTCGCGAGCGGCGGTGGCGGGTTCGTGATCTGGTTGCGCATCTGAACTTCCGCGTTCGGGTAATAGGTGCGGATAACAACGCGGAACGGCAGTTTCGGGTGCTGGATCGGTTTGCCGTTCGCGAGGAGTTTTTCGGGGATGGCGACGACGTCATCCCACTTCGGATCTGTAATGTCGGTAATCGCGAGCTCGTTCAGCAACGGGCTTTCAGAGAAGTTGCTGGTCTGGCCTTCATCGAGGCGCATGTGGAAATCTTCCTGCCAGAGCCCGCTGAGGAGTTCGCCCACAAGGAGAAAGATCAGGCCAAAATGGGTGAGAAAGATGCCGGATTTTTTCCAGCTGAGTTTGAACCGGTAAACATGAGCCGAGATCAGATTGATGAACAGCAGACCGCCGATCAAGTAGCCCCCGGGAAAGATAGGAATCGCGAGGGTGCTGCCGTTGCCTCGCCAGTAGACGAGGAAAGAGCGGAAGTATTTCTCCTGCACCGCCCAGATGCCGAGATTGACCTGGTCGAGCGTCGCCACGAAGACGAGCAGCAGCGAGAGGATGAGCAGCACGACGGTGAGCTGCATCGAGACGAAAAAGCGGATGAGAATTTTCCAGATATCGCGCATGGCTCAGCGGGCGTTGACGGTTTTGAGGAAATCGAGGAAGGCTGGTTTCTGGGCGGCGACGGTGGCGTCGGGGCCGCTCAACTTAAAGAACCAGGCTTCATCGCCAAGATATAGGATCGCGCCGAGGGTGCGACTGGTCGCGCCGGAACCTGCCGGGTTGCCGAGGAGATCGACGATCGTAAACGTGAAGGCACCGTTGACGAGTTCGGTCGTCTCAGCGGAGAGCCGGGCGGCGTCCAACGGCGGGAGGGAAACCTGCCGCCGCCAGCGATTGACGTTTTCCAGTAGCGGATTGGTTGCGGCGGAAAACATCGTGATCGACAGGTCGGCGTCGACACCATCGGTGCCTCGGACTGCGAAGCTGCCTTTGCGCATCTGGCCGAGCGGCTTGGGCGTCCAACTGGCCGGAGCAGTCCAGGTCAGACCGGTTTCAGAAGCGGGTGGGGGTGGCACGGGTGGGGTAGCGAAGGGCGCAGCAGGCAAATTGTTGGTGCTGATCGGTTCGGTGGCGGCAGCGGTGGGCGCGGTAAACTCGACGGAGCTCAGGAAGGCCAACAACGCCTCGCGTTGGGTGCCGACTGATTCGGCGTCGCCCATCAGCTTGAAAAACCAGGTGCGGTCGGGCTGCTTGAGCCAGGCTCCAAGGATGCGGGCGTTGTATTTGCCGTCGATGAGTGGTTCGGTACTGGTGATATCGAGGAGTTGAAATTTACCCGCCGGCAGGTCGACCGACGTGATCGCAGAAGCCAGTTCTGCTTCAGCGATGGGCGGCAGTTGGATTTGTCCGCGCCAGCGGTTGACGTTGGCGAAATCGCCGCCGACGTCGCCGGGGAAAGTCGTGACCGCTACCTCGGCTTTCCGGCCATCGGAGCCGGGAATCAGGAAGCTGCCGATGCGCATGGATTTGCCGGGTTGCTCCTGCCAGGCCTCTGGTTTTTGCCAATGGATGCCGGGTGCTGCTGCTGCTGCGACCGGGGCGGTCGTGCCCGACATGCCGGCCATATCGGTCGGGGCGGTTGGGGGCGGCGCTTCTTTGGCGATGCGGTAACTGCGGATCTTGGGGTCGCGGCAGCTCGAAAAGAATATCAGACAAACGACCGGCAGTATGAACAAGGGGCGGATACGCATGAAGGAGGAGAGGTTTCCAAGCACGAGAGTAAGTTCAACCCTAACTGCTGCTTGCTGCGCACGCAAATGCAGCCAGTAGCAAATCTCGCGCGATGCGTTGAGCCGTATCAGGACTGTTTCTTGTTCAGGCCGTGGAGTGACGTGGCGACTGCGGCGTCCAAAAAGGCCGACAGCGCCGGATCGGGTGCGGGGTTCTGGCGCCAGCCCAGCACGAGACGACTCTCTGGTGCATGGCCGATGAGCACGCGAAATTTCACATCGGGCGGCAGTTGTTTTGCCTCCGACGGCGTGATGAACGTGACTCCGAGTCCGGCGCGCACGAGTCCGATGCCGTTGGCGCGTGGCCATACTTCCTCGGCGATGCGCGGGGTGACACCGGCCCGCGAAAACGCGGCGAGAATGCGATCGTAGAAACCGGTGTTGAGCGTGCGAGGGAAGAGCACGAAAGGCGTGTCGGCGAGATCGCGCAGCTTGAGGTCGACCTTGTCGGCGAGCGGGTGGTCGGCTGGCAGGAGGACGCCGTTGCGTTCCCGCAGGAGGACGTGGGTGTGCAATGCGGGCGTGGGGGCATCCGGATGAAAAAAGCCGCAGGAAATCTCGCCGGCTTGCAATGCGGCCAGCTGGGCGGACGTGGGGGATTCGTTCAGCTCGATCCTGATGCCCGGGTGCTTGCGGCTGAATTCCCGCAGGATGCCGGGCAAAACGGTGGCCATCGCGAGTCCGGTGAACGCGATTTTCACATGGCCGGTTTGACCTTCGGCCAACGCGCTCACGTGTCCCGGCAATCCTGCCAGGGTGCGCAATACCGGCTCCAGTCGCTCCAACAACAAGGTGCCGGCCGGCGTCAATTCCACGCGGCGTCGTGAACGGGTGAATAGGGGCGTGCCGAGCGCAGTTTCCAACTGGGCGATTTGTCGGCTCAGCGCGGGCTGGGCGATGGCCAGCGACTCGGCGGCTTTGCGAAAATGCAGCTGCCGCGCGACCTCGCGGAAGTAAACCAGGTGGCGAAGCTCGAATGGGAATTGATACTCACGAGGCATCACAGACAGCGAAACAAGTATTTCCAGGCATGGCAACTTTATGTTAGGGTGATGGGCGCTAGGTGATGGGTTATGGGTGATAGGTCATTGGCACCGTGCCAGTGTTTCCCATGACCAATGACCCATCACCTATCACCTAATTACTATGCCTAAATCACTCTTCCAAAAAGTATGGGACGCCCACACCGTCCGCCAGCTGGCCAACGGCCAGACGCAATTGCTGATCGGCACGCACCTCATCCACGAGGTGACGAGTCCGCAGGCTTTCGGCATGTTGCGCGATCTGAAGTTGAAAGTGGCGATGCCGCATCGCACGTTTGCGACGGTCGACCACATTGTACCTACCGACCAGTTTGCGGAACCGTACAGCGATCCGCTGGCGCAGGCGATGATGGATGCGTTGCGCAAGGCCTGCAAAGAATTCGGCATAACCTTCTTCGACCGCCAGTCGGGCAAGCAGGGCGTCGTTCATATCGTCGGGCCGGAACAGGGCATCACCCAGCCGGGTACCACGATCGCTTGTGGTGACTCGCACACGTCCACCCACGGCGCGTTCGGCGCGGTGGCGTTTGGCATCGGCACGACACAAATCCGCGACGTGCTGGCCACGCAGACGATGGCGCTCGGTCAGTTGAAAGTTCGCCGCATCGAAGTGAACGGCAAACTCCACCCCGGCGTCTATGCGAAGGACGTGATTCTCCACATCATCCGCACGCTTGGCGTGAATGGTGGCACGGGTTTTGCCTACGAATATGCCGGCGAGGTATTTGACCGCATGTCGATGGAAGAACGCATGACCGTGTGCAACATGTCCATCGAGGGCGGTGCGCGTGCTGGCTACGTCAATCCCGACGAAACAACCTTTGCCTACCTGCAAGGTCGTCCGTATTCGCCGAAGGGCGCGGCATGGACCGAAGCGGTGAAGCGCTGGAAGTCTTTCGCCAGCGACGCTGGCTGCCACTACGATGACGTCGTCAAATTCGACGCCGCGTCGATCGAGCCGACCGTGACCTGGGGCATCAATCCCGGCCAGGGTTTGTCGGTCAATGAACGCATCCCCGATCCCGCCCAGGCCAAGAGTGTCGACGAGAAAGCTTCGATCGAAGAAGCGCTCGCTTACATGAAGTTCAAGCCCGGTGCCGCGATCAAGGGCACCAAGATCGATGTCGCCTTCCTGGGCTCCTGCACCAACGGTCGCCTGAGCGATTTCCAGGAAGTTGCGAAATACATCAAGGGCAAGAAAGTCGCCCCTGGCATCAAGGCCATCGCAGTGCCCGGTTCGCAGATCGTCGCGCTTCAGTGCGTCAAGCTCGGCATCGACAAGGTGCTGAGCGAAGCGGGTTTTGAGTGGCGTGAAGCCGGTTGCTCGATGTGCCTCGCGATGAATCCCGACAAGCTCATCGGCGACCAGGTCTCTGCCAGTTCCTCGAACCGCAACTTCAAAGGCCGTCAGGGCAGCCCGACCGGTCGCACCATTCTCATGAGTCCGCTCATGGTCGCCGCCGCCGCGGTCACCGGCGTGGTCAGCGATGCCCGCGAAGTCTTCGCGGTTAAGCAAAACTAAATTCCTAGAAGCGACGAGTGGGAAGCGAGTAGCGAGCATCACGCTTGCAAATGCTGATCATCCCTCTTCTCGCTCCTCAATTCTCACTTCTCACTCCTTCTAAAAAATGTCTCTCGCAAAAATCACCCAGGTTACCGGTCGCGCGGTTAACGTTCCCGGCAACGATATCGACACCGACCGTATCATCCCGGCGCGCTTTATGAAGTGCGTCTCGTTCGACGGACTCGGCGAATTTCTCTTCTACGACGTCCGCAAAAACGAAGACGGTTCCAACAAGAAGCATCCGCTGAACGATCCTCGTTTCCAAGGCGCGACGATCCTGCTCTCCGGTGCCAATTTTGGCTGCGGTTCCTCGCGTGAACACGCTCCGCAGGCGCTCCAGAAATACGGTATTCGCGCGGTGATCGCGGAGAACTTTGCCGAAATCTTTTTCGGTAACAGCACGACGCTCGGCATGCCCTGCCTGTGTGCCAGCCGCGAAGACATCGCGAAGATCGCCGCCGCGGTTGAAACTAATCCGCAGATGGAAGTTGTCATCGACGTCGCCGCGCAGGAGGTCCGTTTCGGTGGCCAGAAGATCAAAACCACGCAGCGTGAAAGCGCCCGCGACGCCTTGATCAACGGCCGTTGGGACTCCATCGGCGAGCTGCTCGACGGCAAAGACGCCGTTGCGACTCTGGCCAAGACGCTGCCGTATCTGGCGGCTTAATTAAGTTTTCGGTTTACAGTTTACGGTTCACCGTTCGATGGCCGTTCAACCGTGAACGGTGAACGGTGAACCGGTAACATTCTCGGGTCGCGCTTTTTCGAGCCAAATCTTTTTGAACCCTTTTTTCGTTTGGCGAGTCACAGAAGGACTCCTATTCCATTAACTCATGATCTTTGCTGCTGTTACGCTTATTGATATTGCCGAGCACTCAAGTTACCCCGGTGCTGCACTGGCCATCCTTTCCTTTATAGAAGTCTTTATTATTTGCGAACGGGCTGTTGCGCTGCGCAAAAAGGCGATCATTCCGCAGGATTTGGTCGACTCAGCACTCCAAGGAAAATTTCAACAAGATATGACGTTCGACGACAAAACGTCAGCCCTGGGTCGGATTATAAATTTTGTCGAACAGCATCCGGGCGATCCTGATGGCGCCAAAGCCTACGCTCGGCTTGAAGTGATTAAGATGGAGCGAGGCGTCAGCTACCTCGACGTCATCTACACCGGGGCACCGCTGATTGGCCTTATCGGAACAGTGTACGGTTTGCTTAGAGCATTTAGTGTTCTCGATCCGGATACTCACATGCCCGAACCGGTCCAGTTTACGCAAAGTGTCGGTCTTGCGCTGTCTGCCACGTTGATGGGACTCGTTGTGGCGCTGATTGCACTTGGCGGTACAGGCTATCTACAGCGTCGCATAGATCATCATGCGGCACGTCTCGATGTGTTGCTTGAGCGAATTCTTGCTCAAAAGAAGACGCCTGCTTCTGCAGCCGAAAAAGAACTCGTCCAATGAGCGGCGCGAACGGACTGCGTGGTAAGCGGCGTCATCGGCCCGAGTTGCCGCTCGTGCCGCTAATCGACGTGTTAGTGATGTTGGTCTTGTTTGCCTTCGCCGCGATGCGTTTTGCGACCAATACAACGCTCAACATTACACTGCCCAAGGCCGATACCGCGGGCAAAAACCAATTCAAAGGCGACGTCGTTATAATTGTGAGCAAAGAGGGGAAATTTAATTTCAACGGCAAGGATGCGAGCGACGAACAACTGATCGACCTGCTGCGCAAAGTTAAGAACATCGACAAGGAAATCCCGGTGTTGGTGAGCGCCGACGAAAAAGCGACCTGGGAAAAAGTCACCTTCGTGATGGATACCTGCCGCAAAGTCGGCCTGACGAAGTTCAGCATGCAGACCCGCCAGTGAGCGGGCGCACTGCGCGTTCGCGTTTGAACAAGGTTAATCATTCCCGATTTATTTAATCTGGAAGGCTGGAACTCTGGAACGGAACGTTGGGTGCTGTGTATTTTCCAGAGTTCCTGAGTTCCAGATTAGCTTTAGGTCGGTTCCTTCGAGCTAGTGTTTCGCCCGAAGGCGGGCTAGCTCGGCGCTCGCGAAATCGTACTCGACAAAATAGCTGACCTCGGTTGCGAGGCACTTTTCGAAAAACGTCTGAGCTGTGGCGGTCTCGCCCTGCAACAACCGAACCATGCCAACGTAGTAGAAAGCCTCGCATTGGTGTCCCTGGGCTGTCTTGGAATCGCCTTGGTCGGCGAGTGCGAGGAAGCTGGCTTCGCGGATTTCTCCGGCGAGAAAAAGACCGACCAATTTCCGCCAATCGTCTTTCCATCCGAGGACGGCGGCCTTGAAATCAGGAAGCGACTGCGGATATTTCAGCCGGAGGTTCAGGAGAAAGAGGTGAATTTTTGCCGACGTGGTGTAGTTTGGGTTGAGTTGGGTGTAATTACGGAAGTCGGTTCGGGCGCCTTCAAATTCTCCGTTTAGAACCTTGACCACACCTCGAAACCAATAGGCATTGGCATATTTTGGGTTGAGCTCGATAGCTGAGGTCAGGTCGGAGCGCGCGCCTCTGATGTCCTTGATGTATAACTTCTCGGACCCGCGTTCGAAGTAGGGCTCGGGCTTCTCGGACTTTGCCTGGGTGTTGAGTTCGATCGCAGAGGAGAAATCGGCGGTTGCATGCGCACTGTCGCCTTTCGCAACCAAGGCTCGCCCGCGATTTAGGTATGCCGCAGGGGTCTTAGGATCGAGTTCAATGCCTTTTGTGAAATCGTCGATCGCCCCATCAATGTCTCCCTTCTTTTTTCTGGCGATGCCTCGACCCACGTACGCGTTCGCATCTTTAGGGTTTAGCTCAATCGCTTTATTGAAGTCGCCTATCGCACCATCGAGATCGTTTTTTTTGAACTTGGCCACGCCTCGCAGAAGGTACGCGATTTCGTATCTGGGGTTTAGCTCGATAGCTTGGGTGTAGTCCGCAATCGCCCCGTCGTAATTGCCTTTGTCTGCCTGACATTGCCCTCGGGCCTGATAAAAACCAAAGTCCTTCGGATTGAGTTCGATGGCCGTGGTTAAATCGGTGAGCGCTGCATCGAAGTCTTTGTTTTTTCGTCGAGCTTCGCCACGCGCTGAAAACGCACTCGCGAGTTGCGGCTTTAGGTTGATGGCCTGGCTTGCATCGCGAATAGCTCCTAAGAGATCTCCTTTCGCGCATCTGCATTCTGCGCGCGTTGCGTACGCCTCGGCGGACGCGGGGTTGAGTTGAATTGCCTTGGAACTGTACTCGATGGAACTGTCGAAATCGCCTCGGATTTGTTTGACCGAGGCAAGGTCAGTGTAGGCTCTGGAATTTCTCGGCTCGAGTTTGATGACCTGTTCGAGATCGACCTGTGCCAAATCCATCTCGTGTTTAATAACTCTCGCTTCGGCGCGTCGGGTGAAATCTTCGGCGTGAGTGGCGTCCAGTTCGATCGCTTTCGTGAAGTCGTCGATGGCCCCATCCCAATCGCTTTTCTTTAACTTTGCCGTGCCACGATTCCGGAATGCGCTGACTAATTTGGGGTCGAGTTCAACAGCCTTCGTGCAATCGGCTATCGCACCGTCGTAGTCGCCTTTTTGAATCTTAGGTACGCTGCGTTCCGCATACGTCTTTGCATTGGTTTGGGTGTCGGGTTCCGTGGCACGTGCGGGTGAACCGACGAATAAGAGGCAACCAGCAAGGGCGAGCAGTGGGCGTAGAAGCTTGTGCAAGTGGGCGAGCGGGCGAGCGGCATTTTTCGCGGGATGCAGGAGGGCTCCGACCGTAATCATGATGGCGCGGATTTGGTGGGAACGGTTGGTCTGGGGCAAGGCCGAAGCAGAAGGAACACGATCCGAAGTAAGCGCAGAGAGATTTGATCTGGAAGGCTGGAACTCAGGAACGGAGGGCTGACTTTTTCGGAGTTCCGGTGTTCCTGATTAGGCTTGGGGGGCCTGTGGAAGTTTGTAGGTGGCTGCTGGTCGCGCCACGTTGCGAGGCAAGCTCGCAACCTACCAGCTGCAGCAACTACGGAAATTTATACCCGGAAAACTGCTCCACCGTGGTTTCGACCGCGATACATTGGGCCTCGATTCGTTCTTCCAGCGGATGCCCCGATGGCGTCTCGAACGTGTAACAAAGCTCGGTGTGATGTGCGCGCAGGTAGATCGCTTCGGGCCAGAGTTCGCGTAAGGCAGGGTCGCCACCGGGTCGGATGATGCCGTTGTGCGCGGGCCGTCCGTCGATCAGCGTGGCGCGGTCGATCGGATGATTTTTGCCAACCGCTTCAATGATCGGTTCGGCGAGCGATGGGCGCTGGTTCGGGTTGAGTTCGTAGAGGTAAGCGCCGGTCGCCTCCCAGTCCTCGTGCAGGCAAAGTGCGAGGTCGAAGCTCGGTTGTTTTGCGAGCCAGCGGAGGTGCGCTAAAATCTCGGCGGATTTTGTCTGGCGGTAGTCGCGGTTGAGGTCGAGGCCGTCGGCGTTTTCACGCGTGCCGAGCGGAAAGCCAGTGGGATTCAGTAGAGGGCAAATGAACCAGACGGCTCGTTGATCGAAGAAATCGCGTTCCAACAAACGCAGTAATGCGAGCGGCGGTGCCGGTTCATCGCCGTGGATACCGGCCGAGAGATAGATGCGCGGGCGTCGTCCTGGTGTGCGTTTGGTCGCTCCGACGAGCGGGCAGCCGCTGATCTCGCCGAACCGTTCGCTGCAAAACCCTTTTGCCACCGCCAGCGTTTCGAATTGCGCGACGAAGGACGGAGGATCGATCGGGTTGGGGGAGGGCACAGTATTCGCTTTCAGGACAGGAGCGACTCGGGGGCCTATTCGTGAAACGAATCATTTGTTGCCATGATCCGTTCGATGCGCCGGTCGGGTACGAGCCACATCAGCGCCACGAAAACATAAAGTAGCTGGGCGATCGCCACGTGCAGGAAGGCGCTGGCCATCGCGATCGCGTACAGGATCGGCGACAGTTTGCCTTTCACGTCACGCCCGACCGCTCTGGCCAGAAATGAATTGGGGCCTTGTTGTTTGATGATGGCGGCCTGAAGCATGAAATAGGCGATCGAGGCCATCAAAAGCACAGTTCCGTAAAGTGCGGTCGGTACGGAAGCGAAATGATTTTTACCCATCCAGTCGGTCACAAACGGGAAGAGCGACAGCCAGAAGAGCAGGTGCAGGTTGGCCCAAAGCACCGCGCCGCCAACCCGGTCTGTGGCCTGAAACATGTGGTGATGATTGTTCCAATAGATGCCGAGGTAGACGAAGCTCAGCACGTAACTCAGGAGCACGGGCAGCAGCGGCATCAGTGCCGCCAGGTTCGCGTCGTGCGGTGCTTTTAGTTCAAGCACCATGATCGTTATGATGATGGCCAGAACACCGTCGCTAAAAGCCTCAAGTCTTCCTTTGTGCATGGTGGGAGAGCTACAGTTGCGACCTATTGAATGCCAACTCTACGGCGACGTCGAATTTGCCGCGCGTTTGTTTCGCCAGAGGACGAGCGCAATCGCGACCACGACAATAAGATTGGCCACCAGCGCTGAGACTCGCATCCAGGTGATGCGCCGGAAAAGTTCGTAGACTTCAAGTGGCAGATACATGCCGCCGCTGATCAGCGCCAGCCACTCTGCCCAAGTGCGGCAAAACCACAGTCCATACGCCTCCACGAAACGAAACGCGGCGTACACGAATCCGATGCTCGCGATGAACCACAGCCGGGCATCCGTGGTGCGCGCGGCCGCTTCGATGAAAATACTTGCGTAGTGACGTTCTGGATTCAGATGGAGGCGGCCGACCAGCTCCAGCGCCAGCGCGCGAAGATCGTGGTGCAGCAGCGAGAGCAGCCCGAAGCCTGCGAGCAGCACGATCACGCCCTTAATCGCTTCGAAGAGCGCCACGGATTTTACGACTCTGCGGGAGGCATTTGAAGACAGCACCCCGTTACTTTCGGCGGAACTAGCGGCGGAACCAAGGAAGATTTTCAAACGATCGGGTAGGGCTGCGGTTAGGTTTATCGTGGGAACGACTTCGTTGCCCTCGACGAGGCTTTGACAGCGTGCGCAGGTTGTTCCTTGCTGACCACCCTGCTGGCGTTGCGCCCGCAAAATCTTTTTTCCCATGTCCCAAGTACGCGTTCGTTTCGCTCCCAGCCCGACCGGCTTCTTCCACATCGGCAGCGCCCGCACTGCCTTGTTCAACTGGCTCTATGCCCGCCACACCGGCGGCACGTTTGTGCTGCGCATCGAGGACACCGACAAGGAACGCAACAGCGAGGAATTCCTCAACGTGATCTACGACAGTCTGCGCTGGCTCGGCATGAACTGGGACGAGGGTCCGCAGGTCGGCGGTGATTTTGGTCCGTATCGTCAGAGCGAACGCGATCACATTTATAAAGAGTATCTGGAGAAACTCAAAGCCGCGGGCCGCACTTACGAGAAGGACGGCGCGGTTTATTTCAAACTGCTCGGCGAACGTAGCGAGGTGTTCGATGAACATCGCAAGAAAACCGTTACCAAGGTCGCCAATACTCCCGCTGTCATCGACGACCAGATACGTGGTCACGTCGAGCGGATCGAGGACGAGGATTTTGTGATCGTGCGTTCGGACGGAAGCCCGGTTTTCCATTTCGTCAACGTCGTCGACGACATCGCAATGAAGATCACCCACGTGATCCGCGGCGAAGACCATCTTTCGAACACGAGCAAACATGTCGAGTTGTTCAAGGCCTTCGGCGTACCGATGCCGAAGTTCGCGCACATCCCTCTCATCCTAAAACAAAACGGCCCGGGCAAGATGTCGAAGCGCGACCAGGGCGCCTTGATCGAGGAGTATCAGCGTCGCGGATACCTGCCCGAAGCGTTGGTGAACTTCCTGTCGCTGCTTGGCTGGAATCCCGGTGACGACCGTGAGAAGATGCCGATCGCTGAAATTATCCGCCTTTTCGACCTGCCCGGCGTGAACCAGAGCAACGCGCGTTTCGACGACAAGAAACTCGCGCACATGAACATGGCCTACCTGTTGGAGTTGCCGGCCGACAAGTTTCTCCAGCTCGCCCGCAACTTCTTCGAAAAACAAAAGGTCTTCGCCGCCGGCTGGCCCGACGAAACGTACTTCCGCGAAGTCATCGCGCTTGCACATCCGAAGATCAAAGGCCTCGAGGAACTGCCCACCTACACGAAGTATTTCTTCACCGACGATTTTGCGATCGACGACAAGGTACGCGCCAAGGTCCTCGCGAAAGGCGAACCCAAGGCACGGCTGGCCGAGCTGATCGACATGCTCCGAACAGCGGATTTGTCGAACGACGCCGTGATCGAAGACTCGCTCAAGAAGCTGGCCGAAGCAAAAGGCCTCGGCTTTGGCGATTACCAGGCGGTGGCGCGCCTCGCCGTTTCGGGCACCAATGTCGGCCCGAGCATCACCGGCATGTTCCGCGTGCTTGGCCGCGACCGCGTGCTGAAGCGCTTGGAAAAGTTTCAGGCGACCCTGGCGAACTAATTCAAAGAGCCTCACGCTGAGTCGCGATAGGTGGAGTTGGCTGTGGCCTTAGCTGAAGTCCGAGGTGGAACGGGCGGTCCCTCGCCCGTTCGTAGTCGTTTGCCAATGGGCGGCGTCGCTCAAGCTCGCGAGGGACCGCGAGCTCCACCCCGAACCGGCAAATTCCTTGAGCTCTCAGCGCCTCCGCGTGAGGCTCTTTGTATTGGTTGTGGCGGTTGAACGGCTGAGGCCGCAAAGTAGATCAAGAGTGGATTGATGTAGCCGGCCTCGCTGAGGCCGGAGTTCGGAGGGTTCCCGGGGTCAGCGACCCCGGCTACACCGAAATTTACCAGGCTCTCCCTCACGCAGAGGCGCAGAGCCGCGGAGGAAGCAGGATTAATGAAGTTTCTGAGTCCGGCCTCAGTTTCGTTGTTTTCCTCTGTGAAACTCTGCGTCGGCGCCGCTTCGGCTTCGCTCACAGCCCTGAGCCTGTCGAAGGGCTCACGGCCCTCTGTGACCAATTCTGGATTTCCTATCACACCGCGATGTCGTTGCTGGGGAATTTGTGGCGAACACGTTCGCGATAGAGCAGGTACAGGCCGGAACCAATGACGATGGTGCTGCCCACTACAGTCCAGCGATCCGGTTTCTCACCAAACACGGTCAAACCGAACAAGGTGGCACCGATAATTTGCGCATAGAAAAACGGTGCGAGCACCGACGCCGGCGCGTGGCGGTGGGCGAGGATGAGCAGCCAATGTCCGATCGCGCCTGCTACGCCGAGGCCGATCGCCACCGCCCAAACCGCAAGCGATGAAGGTGTTTTCCAGAAAAAGAAGAGCAATGGCGAAACGAGCAGCGTGCCCAACAGGCTCGTGTAGAGCATCGTGGTTTCGGATGAATCGTGCGCGGCAAGTTGACGGGTGATGAGGAAATAGAAGGCGTTGGAGAGTGCCGCAAGGAGCGCCAGTCCGATCGCAGGTTGCAGGGTCGCGCCGAAGGGCCGTGTAACGATGAGCACACCGCCAAAGCCGACGAGCACGGCGACGAAGCGGCGCGGGCCGATCTTTTCACCGAGCAACGGTCCGGCGAGGAGCGCAGTGATGAGAGGCGCGGAGAAGTTGATGGCGGTGATCTGGGTGAGCGGCAGAAAACGCAGCGCGATGAAACATCCCAGCGTCATGCCGATCAGGCAGAGCGCCCGCAGGAATTGCAGCACGGGTTTCTTCGTGCGGAGGATACCGGGCTTGCTCCGAGGATTCAGGAAGAGCCCGACCGCGAGCAGGCTGACCAGATAGCGCAGGCCGGAGATCTGCAGCGGATCGAGATCCCGGTTGAGCCATTTGGCCGACGCATCCATGCAGCTGAAGCATGCGATCGCCCCGGTGAGGATCAAAATACCGGTAAGTGCATGGGGCGGCTTGGCTGTCGCCGGTGGGACATCGGAGGTCGCGGGCATGATGGAATCACGATGCCTCGGGCGGATATCGGAATCCAATCAATACGTGCGGGCGACGGTGGTGGCGCGGAACCTCAGTAAAGGACAATGAGGTACCAAAATAACGGTAGCCAATTTTCTCGCGAAGTGGCGAAGGTCGCGAAGATGAAGAGGTGGTTACGTAACGAGCATGAGCCTTCGTTTTCTTCGCAGCCGTCGCGAGACCACAACGGCTACAGGTTCATTTCATAGGGACTGGCGTTCACAAGCGGTTACCTCCTGCTGCACTCCGTCCACACGGCAGGATGCTGCGGTCGGACGAAACTTTCAAAAATGTAATGATCGGGTAAGGACGGAGAAACTTCCCGGTGCGATAGTGGCTCATCTTAAATCCACATCGCATCCCATGAAAACACTCAGCCTTTTCCTTCAACGCCGCGGCTCCTGGTTCCTCGGCGCTTCCATTTTAGCCGCGGGCGGACTCTTCTGGTCCGGTTCTGCGTTTGGTGAACAAAACAAAGTCGCCGTCAAAGTTGACGAGCAGCCACTGCCGCGGAGCGAGCATGTTGACACGACAAGTTTCGCGCCCGTCGTGAAGCGCGTCGCGCCGAGCGTAGTCAAAGTCCTGGTGACGGAGCGGGCAAAGAACGTGCCCGCTCCGGAAATGCCGCCATTTTTCGACGACCCGATGTTTCGGCAGTTTTTCGGCGATCAAAATGGCGGACGCGGCCGCAGTCGCGGAACCTTTCGCCAGCCCCAACAGGAAGGTCTTGGTTCCGGTGTGATCGTGAGTGCCGATGGTTATGTTTTGACCAACAACCACGTCGTCAACGGCGCGGACGTCATTAAAATCACGCTGGCTGACGGGCGCGAACTCACCGCCAAGGTCGTGGGCACCGATCCACAGTCCGATATCGCTGTGGTGAAAGTTGAAGCAAAGGACCTGCCGGCCATCACCTTTTCCGACAGCGACAAACTGGAAGTCGGCGACCGCGTGCTCGCGATCGGCAATCCCTTCGGTATTGGCCAAACGGTTACAAGCGGCATGGTCAGCGGCCTCGGTCGTGCGACGATGGGCTTGGACTACGAAGATTTTATTCAGACCGACGCAGCGATCAATCCCGGCAATTCTGGTGGCGCACTCGTCGACGTGCAGGGTCGTCTGGTCGGTGTGAACACTGCGATCTTGAGCCGCTCTGGCGGTTTTCAAGGGATCGGTTTTGCAATTCCGAGCAATCTCGCCCGCAACGTCATGGAGCAGCTCGTGAAGGGTGGCAAAGTGGTGCGTGGCTACCTCGGCGTGACGATGCAGGATCTGACGCCAGAGCTGGTCGATGCCTTCAAGCTCAAAGCACGTGAGGGCGCTTTGGTGAGCGATGTGATGCCTGGCAGCCCGGCGGCGAAGGCTGGCTTCAAGAGCGGCGATGTGCTGACGGAATTTGACGGCAAGAAGATCCTGGACGGTCGTCATCTGAAACTAACCGTGGCCAACGTGGCGCCCGGCACGGAAGTTCCGGTCATGGTATTGCGCGACAACAAGACGACCGAGCTAAAAGTCAAAATCGGTGAGAACACCGGCAAACATAAGCGCGGCGTTGAGTCGGACAACGAAGACGACGACAAGAAATCTTCGAAGGATAATGACACCGGCACGTTGAACGGGGTGGGCGTAGGCGACCTCGATCCTCAGGTCCGGCGTGAATTTGACATACCGGCCAAAGTTCAGGGCGCGATCGTCACGGATGTAGAACCCTCTTCAGCCGCGGCCAACGTGGGCCTGCAGCCCGGCGACGTTATCCAGGAAATTAATCACCATCCCGTGCGCTCCGCTGAAGATGCGGTGCAGTTGACGGAAAAAACGGAAACCAAAAAGACGCTGCTCAAAGTTTGGAGCCAAAAGGGTGTGCGTTTTGTGATTGTCGACGAATCTGGCGATTGAGGCGGCACGTGAACACGCCTCACCGTCTATAACAAAACAACAGCGCCTCGGAGAATCTCCGGGGCGCTTTTTAATTAAGAAATACGCAGAAACTTTAATGGGGAACTCAGGAAATCAGGAACGAACTATTATACAGAATTAAAATTATCGCGTTCGGGAAAAAAGGGCGGCGCCATTCCCCCTCCTCGGCAAAATTAACAGGGTTTTTTTCGTTCCTGATTTCCTGAGTTCCCCATTACTTCTGCTGCCATCGTTATTCTACTGTCATTTTGAGACTCATTAGGGCTTTTACTCCCTCAGCTTTGTCCACACCTTTCCCTCTGTGAGAATTCTCGTCGTCGAAGATGATGCAAAGATTGCCTCGTTTGTGGTTAAGGGCCTCAAACAGGAAGGCTATGCCGTCGATCATGCGCCGGATGGCGATACCGGCCTCGCGCTGACTGCGAGTACGACTTACGACGCAGCCGTGGTGGATGTGATGTTGCCCGGCCTCGACGGGTTGAGCCTGGTGAAACGCTTGCGCGCCAGTCGCGCTGAGCTGCCGGTTTTGTTCCTAAGCGCACGTTCGAGTGTACAGGACCGCATCGCTGGATTGCAGGCCGGTGGCGACGATTATCTGACGAAGCCCTTTGCCTTTGCCGAACTCTCGGCGCGTTTGCAGGCGCTGATTCGCCGTTCGACTCGAGTGCCGGAAGCGACCCGGCTGACGGTTGGCGATGTGGAAATGGATCTGGTTAGCCGCGTGGTAAAGGTGGCCGACCGGTTGGTGGAATTGCAGCCGCGGGAGTTTTCCCTGCTCGAATACCTGCTGCGTCACCCCGGACGCCATGTCACCAAAACGATGATACTGGAGCACGTTTGGGATTACAGCTTCGATCCCCAAACCAACGTGGTCGATGTGCTCATGCACCGCTTGCGGGCAAAGATTGATCCTGAAAAGACCCGCATCGAAACGGTGCGCGGCGTCGGCTATGTCATCCACGGGAACACTTGATCAATTGCGACGTTCAGTCGCGGTGCGCCTGAGCCTCTGGTTCACGGCGCTTTTTGCCATCGGCTTCACGGCGATCTTTGCCCTGCTGTATGTATTGCTCGGACGGCAGCTGGAGGCGCGCGAATCGGAGGCGCTGCAACTGCGCTTGCGGCAATATGCGGATATTTACGAGGCGAGCGGCGTGCAGGGCTTGGGCGAACGCATCGACGAAGACAGTGCGACGCCTCATGTGCGGTCGTTGTTTGTACGGCTCATTTCTCAAAGTGGGAACGTGGTTTGGGCCCGGGTGCCGCCTGACTGGATCGACCAGGATGTGAAACGGGTGGCGGTACCGGACGGTTGGGGTGGCTGG
>Ga0302294_10000123_pt1 | contig 23608 bp, 20 predicted proteins | sample III_Fen_N2_3_FD_194550 | JGI IMG/M metagenome (GOLD analysis project Ga0302294, IMG submission 194550) | Peat permafrost microbial communities from Stordalen Mire near Abisko, Sweden - III_Fen_N2_3 | ecosystem: Environmental > Terrestrial > Soil > Wetlands > Permafrost | place: Sweden: Abisko...
ATTTCTATTTAATTGATCACCGATGTGTTCGGAAAATGAATACAGCCAAAAACAGTCTCCCGCGGTGGCAGGGGCGCATCTCGCAGCACTGCTGTCCCCGCGTTCACGCACTGTTTAGGATGGCAAAACGATCGCGCAAATTCCTAAGAATGCCTCTTGGACGTGCTCTGGTTTAACACACTTTTATTAGCAAAGTTGATGCCTCTAAAAGTCCGTGATTGCCCTGGCAGAAAGGGGCCCGGGATACAGGCCCCTCATTACGTTCTCCTAAGCAAGGTCGATCTTGATCGCAGCCGCACACCGTCGGGCCCGGTCGCGGGCTTCATCAAGCGTGTCCCCACAAGCAACCGCGACCGCCAAGCGACGGTGGCCGCGACACTCTGGCTTGCCGAACAACCGCACATGCGTCTCCGGAATCGCGAGCGCCTGGTCCAAGCCTGAAAACGTCGGCACACCTTCACCAATACCAAGCAGCGCGACACTAAACGCCGGCCGCAGCAATTTGATGGGCGGCACGGGCAACCCAAGAATCGCCCGCGCGTGCAATGCAAACTCCGACCACTGCTGGCTGCCGATCGTCACAAGTCCGGTGTCATGCGGACGTGGACTCACCTCGCTGAAGATCACGTCTTCGCCGCGCACAAAACATTCGACCCCGAAAATTCCCAAACCACCCAACGCTCCTACAACGGTCTTCGCCACGCGTTGCGCTTCCGCCCAGGTCTTTTCCGACATCGGACACGGCTGCCAGCTCTCGCGATAATCTCCGTCGATTTGAACATGGCCGACCGGCGGGCAGCATTGAATACCATTCGCGGCCGACACCGTGAGCACCGTGATCTCGTAATCGAACTTAATAAACCCCTCGACGATGCAGCGACCGGCGCCGGAGCGCGCACCTTCCTGCGCGTAGCGCCACGCCTTCGCCATGTCGACGACGGTTTTCACGACGCTCTGCCCATGACCGCTCGACGACATAAGGGGCTTGAGCACGCACGGGAAACCCAGCGCCGAACCAGCTGCCAGCGCTTCGTCTTCCGTGGCAACAAAGCGGTAAGGCGACGTTGGGAGCTTGAGCTCCTCCGCTGCAAGCCGGCGGATGCCTTCGCGGTTCATCGTCAGCTTCGCCGCACGCGCTGTCGGCACCACGCGTTGTCCTGCCTGCTCAAGTTCCACCAGCACGTCGGTCGCGATCGCCTCGATCTCGGGCACGATCAAATCGGGCTTCTCCAGTGCGATCACCCGGCGCAGTGACAAACCATCAAGCATCGGGAAAACGTGGCTGCGGTGCGCCACCTGCATGGCCGGTGCGCCCTGGTAACGGTCGCAGGCAATGACCTCGCAACCGAGCCGCTGCAGTTCGATCACGACTTCCTTGCCGAGCTCGCCAGAGCCGAGCATGAGAACGCGCGTCGCGCCAGCTGTGTTGGGAGTTCCGATGATTCCAGGAGTGAACATATTTCGCCGTGCGTTTTGGCAAAACCGACCGCCGATGGCGAGGAATTCGTTCGACCATGGCCGCGCGCCAGCTCACTTAGCCAGAGGAGTGATCGCAAGGAGTTCCGCCAGAGAGCGCAAAGAGCCTGCAGAGTCAGAGCGGCGATCCCGCGCGACGGCGAAACCATCGTGGAGAAATTGCTGCCCAATTCCTTCGCCAATACATCGCTCGACGCAACCCTGCCGGATGGTTCGGGTGGAGTCATCCCCGCCGCCGAAATCCATCGCGTTGAACTCGCCGCCCTGCGCGACCGGTTTACCGCGGTTGTGAACGCCGTCGCCGAAATTCACGACTGAGACCGCGCGCAGTGGCCGGACAGGACCCCAAGGCTATTCAGATTGCCGAAGCAGCGCGGGCATTCGTTTCTTTTGCCGCTGTAGGTTGCGAGCTTGCCTCGCAACGTGGCGCGACCAGCGCGCCACCTACAAATCCCTAAAATCATGTTAATCTATACTACTCTAAAATTGCAGCCGCTCGATCGAGTGCTCCCGCAAAATGTCCTTCATCATCCAAAAAACAGCCTCACCTTTGGCCAGGCGAAACACTTGAAAAATCGGATCCTTAGCGCCTGTGCCCACCGTGGCCAGAAAAGGCATGTCGTTAATGAGCCTCGCCTTGAGCACCGCATCATCACGGATCTCAACCGGGCCCGTGATGCGCATCATCTTTGCGGTCATGAGATCTCCGTTATTGAAAAAGCAAACCTCGATCTTGGGGTTCGCCTGGATCTGTTTGAACACGTCTTTGGGTGCGAGTGTTTGGAAATAGAAACCCGTTTCATCTGCGAACCAGAACAGAAAAGCACGCACGCGCGGCTGGTCCCCATCCGCCGTAGCAAGAAAACAGACGGGGTGTTTCTGAGCAAATTCGATGCAATCAGTGAGATTCATAGGCCGCCGGAGGTAGTTGAGTGAACTCGTCGTTGAGCAAAGTGGTTTCAGGCTCATCGGCAATACCAATGCTTGTGCAATAAGTGCTATTCCCTGCGCTCTTATTCCCGTAAGCATAGCAAACGTGACGATCTGTAGACCGCCATTGCAGTGCTGACATCAGCGCACCGCCCGGCTTGCACGCTTGCAGAGAAACGACGAAGCACGTGTCCGATGAAATTCTTTGTTATTGAAATCACGTACTGTGCGCCGCTGACCGAAATTGATTGTGCGTTGTCGGCGCACCGGCAGTTCCTGCAAAACGCCTATGACCAAAACCGCTTGCTGCTGTCGGGTCCGCAAAACCCGCGCACCGGAGGGATCATCGTCGCCCGAGGTCGATCATTGGACGAGGTGCAGGCTTTCTTCGCGAGCGATCCCTATCAAATGGCAAAGCTCGCGCGCTACCGTTATATCGAATTCGCCCCGGTGAAGCATTTGCCCGCCATTGCAGACTGGGTTGGCGACGGCACTCAGGCATCCAAACCGTAGAACTGTTTCGCGGTGGCCGTGGTCTGCCCGGCGAGTTCTTCTAAACTCACCCCAAAAACTCCGGCCGCGTATTCTGCCGTGTGTTTTAGATACGCGGGCTCGTTCGGCTTTCCGCGGTGCGGCATGGGCGTAAGATAAGGCGCGTCGGTCTCAATCATAAACCGTACAAGCCCCTGCGCCTTCGCCGCGGCGCGCACGGAATCGGCGTTCTTGTAAGTCAGCACGCCGGTAAACGAACCGCGCCCACCCCGTCGTACAAGCTCTGCCATCTCAAGCTCGCCCTCGGTGAAACAGTGGAAAACGACTTTGCTCCAGTCGATGCCGCTCGCATCGATCATCTCGACGCTTTCGCGAAACGCGCCCCGCGAATGCACCACTAGCGGGCAACCTATCCTACGCACGATCTCCAGCTGCGCTGCAAAGGCGGCCCGCTGCCAGCAGAAGATCTTCTCCGCCGACGCCGGGTCATCCTTCGGCAGATGAAACCGATCCAGCCCCACCTCGCCGAGTGCGACTGGCAGTTTGTCATTTAATAGATGACAATCGAAATACCCCTCGATCTGCGCCACAGCCTCCGCCCAGCGTTCGTCAACCGAACACGGATGCAGCCCGACCGTATAATAAATGACGCCGGGATTTTTCCGCGCGAGTTCACAATAGAGCGGCCAGTCCTCGGGCGATGTACCGATCGTGATCATCGCTTCCAGCCCGGCCTCTTTTGCGCGGGCCAGCACATCGGGCAGCGTGCCCTTGTGCGCAAACGATTCGAGGTGAGTGTGAGTGTCGATTAAAGGCATGTCAGAATCTTTCTCGTTCTTCTTTCTCTTTATCTTTCGTCAGAGGACGCGAGAGGAAAGAGAACGATAAAGATAAAGAGGAAAGATCAAAGGCCCATGCTGGAAATTCCAAATATCAAAAGTCCAAATGCCAAAGAAATCTCGATCGTTCAGCAATCATTTGGAATTTGTCCGTTTGGACTTTGTGATTTCATCAGGACGAAGCCGGTGGAGAAAATCACAAATCACAAAATTCCAAACGCCAAATTCAGACCCTGGAAAAGCACAGCCCTTGTTTGGAGTTTGTCTCTTTGGCCGTCTGCGATTTCGAGGGAGGATCAAATCTCAAATCACAAACTCCAAATTTCCGGCCCGAGAAAGCCTGGGCTTTATTTGGAATTTGCCCGTTTGGCGTTTGGAATTTTGTGATTTGGAATTTTGCAGTATGTGATTTCACGCTCCGTAGAGCGGGCTGTATCTCTCTTTCAAATACCGGATCAAAAATTTCGGCGACAACGGCTGGCCGGTTGCACGTTGGACGAGCGCGAGCGTGTCGTGCCGCCGCCCGTGGGCGTGGATGTTGACGTGCAGCCAGTTCAACAACCACGAAAAATCGCCACGAACAAAATCCTCCTCCAGCTCCGGCCGCAGCGTGAGCACGTGATACCAGAGCTGGGCGGCCATCATGTTGCCGATGCAATAACTCGGAAAATAACCAAACGCACCGTCACTCCAGTGCACGTCCTGCAGCACCCCTTCGCGGTCGTTGGCCGGTTCGAGGCCGAGCAGTTCACGGCTGGCCGCATTCCACGCCGCAGGTAGATCGGCGACGGCAAGCGTTCCGGCAAAGAGTTTCTTTTCCAGTTCGAACCGCAGGATGATGTGCAGATTATAAGTGACTTCATCGGCCTCGATGCGGATCAGCGTGGGTGCGACGGCGTTGGTCGAGAGATAAAAATCCTCCGACGAAACCGTCTGCATTGGCACCGGGAACAGCTCGCGCAACCGCGGCTCGAAGCACCGCCAGAACCCCCGGCTGCGCGCCACCTGGTTTTCCCAGAGGCGGCTCTGCGATTCATGCACGCCCATACCAACCGCCTGACCCAAGGCCGTGTGGTGCTGGTCGGCACGCAGGCCCTGTTCATAAAGGCCGTGACCGGTTTCGTGAATCGAGCTGAAAAGCGAATCGAGCGGATTATCGACGTCGAAATGAGTCGTCATGCGCACGTCCGCACCGGTGCCTGAGCAAAAAGGATGCACCGAAACGTCGATCCGTCCGTGCTCGTAATCGAAACCGATCCGCTCCGTGACTTCGCGCAAGAGCAGCTCCTGGCCTTCGACGGAAAAGCCTTTGAGCAAATCAGTCCTCGGTTTCACCGGTGATGACGTGATCTGGCGCACGAGCGGAACGAGCTCTTTCTTCAATTCAGCAAACAGCGCTTCGGTCGTCGCCGCGGTCATGCCTGGATCGTGCCGGTCGATCATATAGTCGTACGGCGCGTCTCCATGATTTAGATACGCCGCCTCGCGCTTCGCGAGTTCGAGATTTTTCGCCAGCACCGGCGCGTAGATCGAAAAATCAGCTTCTTCACGCGCCTGTTTCCACGCATGGTAACCACGACTGCCCTGCTCGGCTTTTTCGCGCACAAAATCGGCTGGCAGCTTCGTCACGCGGTCGTAGTCGCGCCGCGCCCAGTAAAGCACGACGCGCTGATCGTCGTTCAGGCTGGCCGGATCTTTTTCGAGCGAGGCCAGCAGCTCTCCCACGCGCGGATCGCTCGCGGCGGCATGATGCACACCGGCCAGCGCAGATCGCTGGGCTGCGCGTTGGTCCACACTCTTGGGCGGTAGATTGACTTGCTCGTCCCAACCGAGGAGTTCGCTGATCGAGGCGAGCAGATGCGCCTGCCTCAGTTTCGCTTCGAGTTCGGAATAAGCGTCGGCGGTGGTCATAAGTACAAGAAAGGAGCAAGGCCCACACGTGTCCAAATTCTTTCTTCTTTCTCGTTATCTTTCTCGTTTTTCCCGGTTCAGATGAGGAAAGAGAAAGATAATGAGAAAGAGGAAAGATTATTTCGGAGCGCTCAAGGTTCGCGACCGGTCAGTGACACATTTCCGCCGCTCGCCTCGATCAGGATCTTCGGGCCGCCATTGTTGAGCGTTGCAAGAACGCGCGACGAACCGATTTTACCCGCTTCGAGCTTGAGCGGCAGGTTTTTGTTTTTCACGGCACCAAAAGTCGAGGCGCTCGCCGAAATCGTACAGGCGCTGCGCAGGTCAAAGCTCACTTCGATGTCGCCACCAGCGGCATGCAATTCCGCACTCTCGATTAGCGGATGCACAAAGCCGATCTTCAGATCGGCGCCGTCGCCTTCAACGTGCAGATTGCCGCGCGCGCTTTGCACTTCAATCGTCCCGCCAACCCCATGAATTTTGGTCAGCCCACCGGCGCGCCCCACAAGCACGTTGCCCGCTTTGGCGATAAGCGTGAGTTCGCCGGTGCAGGCCGTGACGGCGACATCGCCACGCACGCTGGTTGCCTGCACGTTGCCGCTGACTTCGCCGGTAAAGATCGCTCCGTTGCCAGTGCGGGCCTGGAGCGTGCCCTCGAGCGCACCGACCGTAATGTCGCCCTCGGCGGTGACGAGATCGAGGCTGCAGGCACGCGGCACCTTGACGACGTATGCCAGCGCCACCGGCGGCCAGTTCTCCCAGAACCAATGCGCGGCGCGACGGTAACGGGCCTTGATTGAAACCTGCGACGCGGCCTGCTCGATCTTCAGGTCCAGATCCTGCAGGCGTCGATCGGCGTCCGCCTGGCTCTCCGCCGCCATCGATTGACGCACGAGCAGATGAAACTGGTTATCCGTGGACGGCTCGACGCGGATCGCGCCCTGGCAGGTATCGATTTTTAAGCTACATCCGGCGGAAACAACAAAGGTTCGCTCCAGCGTGCGTTCAATCGCAGCCTGCGTCATCGGGGCAAGGCCAGCCAAAACCATCAGGCACAGGGTAAGACTGCGTACTTTCACGCGGAGAGCAGACGAGGGGAAAAGCGTTCCAGACAAGCGCACGAAATCGCGTCCTTTCGAAAAAAACTGAGCCCTGCGCTCAAACTTTCGCGCTGTTGTCGCACTTGTAGTGTGCGAGCTTGCGCCGTTCATTGTGCGCCCGCAAGGCGGCGTCACGGGCCACGTCGCGGCTCTTGACCATAAAATCGGGCCGGCCGCTGACTTCCTTTTCCAAGACCTTCACCGCAGCCGACAGCAACACCAGCGTTTCGGCCGAGCTGGCCAGTCGGGATTTTGGGAAGCCAGCATGCTGGCTCAACCAGCGCAGTGTACCAAGCAAAGGATGATTTTCGGATTCGCTCACAATCACAGCTTGTCTGATCCGGTGGGCGTTCGTCAAAAACCTTCGGCAGGAGACCGGGCTTAAATTTGCACCGACAACGCACCACGACTGGGCTTTTGCGTAAAAGGCGCGGCAATAGTCGCGTTTTCCACAACATCACGTCCCTTATCCTGACATACCCCCCTCGATGTATTTCGCTGAAAGGACCGTCCCTCGGCAGACAGGGTCCGGCCAGAAATCAACCCGTGCTCATAAAAAAACGCCACGAATGTGCTTCTGGGCGCGGCTTTTGCTTGAGTCCCCATGCCCCCAAGAGGCAAAACCTATAATTTATGTTGCACGATTTGATCATTGGCATGGCCGGCTCCGGTGGCGACGGCATTGTTTCCGCAGGTGAATCGCTGATCAGCGCTTCGGCCAAGGAAGGCTATTTTGCCATCCTCACCAAAAGCTTCGGCTCCCAAATCCGGGGCGGCGAATCGTCCTGCCGTCTGCGCGTATCGACCGAGCCCGTGCTCAATCCCGGCGGCACACTCGATGTCGCAGTCGTGCTCAATTGGGAAGATTTCCTCCGTTTCGGCGGCGAACTCCCGGTCGGACCGGAAACCATCGTCATCTACGAGGCAAAAACCAAGGTCGCGCCTGACGCCGTTCCGCTCAAGGTCAAGCCCGCCACCGTGCTCGCCGTGCCGCTGGAGGAGATGGCAATCAAGGCCGCCGGCACCGAACTCGCCAAAAACAACGTCGTGCTCGGCCTGCTCGCCGGCTGGTTCGGCCTCGCGCAAAAAGCCATCATCGAGGGTATCCACAAGAAATTCGCCAAAAAAGGCGCCGAGGTGCTCGCCGGCAACGACCGCGCTTTCGCCGCCGGCCTCGAATACGCGGCGAAAAACCCTTTCGCCCAGGACAAACGTCTCTCACCACCCGCTCCCGGTAAACACGCCGGCAAAGTCCTCACCGACGGCAACGAAATGATCGGCGCGGGCGCGATCTTCGCGGGCTGCAAGTTCTTCGGCGGTTATCCCATCACACCGGCCTCGGAGATCATGCAGTATCTCCAAAGGGAACTCTACAAATACGGTGGCTCTGTGCTCCAGGCCGAAGACGAGATCGCAGGCGTAGCCGCAGTCGTCGGCGCGTCCTTCGCCGGCAAGAAAGCGATGACTGCCACCTCTGGTCCGGGGCTTTCGCTCAAGACCGAAGTCCTCGGCCTCGCCAGTCTCGCCGAACTCCCGCTCGTGTGCGTCAACGTCCAGCGCGGCGGTCCTTCCACCGGCATGCCCACCAAGCCCGAGCAGGCCGACCTCTTCGCCTCCGCCTTCTCGTCCCACGGCGACACCGTCCGCCCCATCCTCGCGCCGATTGGCGTTAGTGATTGTTTCGAGGTCATCGTCGAAGCGTTCAACGTGGCCGAACAATACCAGACGCCCGTCATCGTGCTGTCCGACCAGGAAATCGCACAACGCAAGGAGATCGTCGACCCCGTCGACACCACGCGCTTCAAGCTTATCGACCGCCTCCAACCCAACGCGCAGGAGCTGGAAAACTACACGCGATTCAAGCTCAACGACAGCGGCATCAGCCCGCTCAGCCACCCGGGCATGAAGGGCGGTGCCTATCTCGCGGCCGGCATCGAACACAACGAAAAGGGCTCGCCCACCGCCAGCGGCGAAATGCACGCGCGGATGAACGACAAGCGCGTCAACAAATTTAAACCACTAAAACAGCGCCGCGACCTCTTCGTCATCGCAGGCGACGCCGATGCCACCATCGGTCTCATCGCCTGGGGCAGCATCGCTGGCGTCGCCCTCGAAGCCGTCCGCATCGCCCGCGCCTCCGGCCTCAAGGTCAAAGTCCTCGTCCCAAAACTCGTTTACCCCGTCGCCGAGGAAATCTACCAAGACTTCTTCGCCTCTCTCAGCCACTGCATCGTCGTCGAGCAATCCCATCAGGGCCAGCTCCACAAAATCATCCGCATGTGGGTCGACACGCCGAAGAACTTCACCGCCTTCGCCAAGAGCGGCGCCAACCCGATCACGCCCGAAGAAGTCGTGGCCAAAATCCGCGCGCTCGCCCAAGCCTAAGCCAAACGCTATCGCCAACCCGGTCGCGCCCTCCGGCACTTAAAACTTATCACTTAACCCTTATCACTTTCCAGCCATGAGCGACGAAGCCACCTGTTCCTGCAACGTTCCCGAAACGGTCCTCGCCCCCAAGGATTTCCGAAGCAGCCTTAAACCCATCTGGTGTCCCGGCTGCGGCGACTACGGGGTCGTCTCCGCCGTCTATCGCGCTCTCGCCAACATCGGTCGGCCTCCGCACGAAATCGCCTTCATCTCCGGCATCGGCTGCTCCAGCCGTATCCCCGGCTACACGACGGCCTACGGCTTCAACACCGTGCACGGGCGCGCGCTCCCTATCGACCAGGGCATCAAGATGGCCAGCCCCGATCTCCTCGTGCTCGCAGCGGGCGGCGACGGCGACGGTTTCTCCATCGGTGGCGGCCACGTACCCCACGCCATCCGTCGCAATCTCGACATCACGTATCTCGTGATGGACAACCAGATTTACGGCCTGACTAAAGGCCAGCTCTCGCCCACTTCGGCCCGCGGCACCAAGACACCTTCCTCGCTCTACGGCAGCATTGAGGACCCGGTCAACCCGCTCCTTTACGTTCTTGCCTACGGCGCTGGGTTCGTTGCGCAAGGCATCCCCGGCGACATGGATGGCCTGGCCAAATTGATCGAAGAAGCGATCCGCTATCCCGGCTTCTCTTTCGTCAACATCCAGTCGCCCTGCATCACGTTCGGCGATCCTGAAAACCAGGTGAAGGCCCAGAAGGCGAAGATGAAAAAACTCGCCGACCTCGGACACGATTCGACGAACCGCATTCGCGCGATGGAACTCGCCTCGGAGTACAGCACCTCGCTTTACACCGGCGTGTTCTACCGCAACCCGAATCCACCCGAGACCTACGACGCGCACATCAAAAAGCTCCAGCAGGAACTCGCGCCGCAAGCCAAACCACTCGACAGGCTCCTCGCCCTCGCGACGTAAGAAGGCGCTGCAGATGAAATTGAATATGGTCCCGAGCGAAGCGACAGTCTGACACTCAGGAACACTGGAACGAACCGGTTATAGTATTCACTTAAATTCTCTAAAAACGCGGTTTGCTCCATGATCCACGTTCTGCCCGGAATGGGCGCGGACCACCGCATGTATTCGGCGCCCGCGTGGCAAAGGCTCGCCGACACACACTTCATCAATTGGCCAGATCACCACGGCGAAACCTCCATAGCGGCGATCGCGAGTCGTGTCATTGCTGAAGCGAAGATTTCAGAGGGTGACGTCGTCGTTGGCTCATCCTTAGGTGGAATCGTCGGTTGCGAAATCGCCCGCACGGTTCCGCTCAAAGCTCTCGTGCTTATCGGCGGCGCGAAAGACAAAGCCGAGATTTCTGGATTGCTCACGCTCCTTCACCCACTGGCCCGTTTGGCGCCGCTCGAGTTCATCCAAATCTCAGCCGGCAAGTTCCCCAGCGAACTCACCCGAATGTTCAACCAGAGCCAGGCTTCGTTTATTCGAGCGATGTGCGCGGCGATCTTCGGATGGTCCGGTCTGGATGAAAGCCGGATCAAACCGCTGCGCATCCACGGCAAGCACGACCACGTGATCCCCATGCCTGCGCAGGTCAATCTCGCTCTCGATGGCGGCCACCTCATCGCCATGACCCACGCCGAAGAATGCGTGCGGTTTATAAATGCATCCATAACAGATTAGTAGTAACAAAAAGCATCGTCATCATGATAGTTTGGGGGCTTAATTAATGGATGCCCTTTTACCCCATTCGGCTCGCGGTCGCCCTCGTTTCACTGGTATGCGCAGGAGTGTTACTCGTCGGAGGATGTGCATCACCTTCGGGAATTACGCCAGCGCCTAAAGCCGCCAGCAATGCAGTCGCCACTACAGCGAAAGCGGCACCTGAAAAATCTGGCCACCCAAAAAAACTGGCGATTGTCTTCGTAACATCTACCGGCATAGCGGCTGCAAATTTTCCCATCGCAACGCTCGGTCCCTGGCTAAATACCGCTTTGTCCGATTGCGAAGAGGTCTTGGCTACGGAAATAAATCCACCGCGCCTGCTTGTCCAAATTACCCTGCGCAAGAACGGCGATCCCATTTACGAACTCAGCGGTCAGCCTAAACTCAGCAAATCTCTGGATTCGGCTTTGCACAAAGCTCTCGCTCCGCTGCCGACCATCAACCCACCTTTTTGCGACGTCGTCGTTCGATTGCAGGACGTCGATGAGAACAACGGAAACCCACTGGAGCAGGCATCACATTTTCAGCCGCAATTAGACACGCCAGAGAAAATCGCCGCCGACCAATTCGCAAAGGCCTCCATTGCGGATGAATTCTTCCAATTGAAAACTTGGGCGCGTGAAATCGCGCTTCCTATATTGAGTGCGGAAGCGTGCGGTGCTGATCCCAAATTTGTTGGCGTCGTCAACATGGGGAAACTCACGATGCACACCGATTTCAACAAATCGCTAGACGTTGAAGCACTCACATTTCACAACCCGGATTACTGGCGAGGCGTAATGGAAATGGCGCCTGGTAATGCCGGTGTGACAGCGATGCCGATTTTGCTTTTTGCAGCAAATGGCGAATTCACGAAAGCCAACAAACTTCTCCAGATGGTGCGCCCTTTCTCTGCCAGTGAACCGCTTGGAAGTAATCTTCTAGATGCCCTGGCGAGCCGTCTCTCAATCCTTGACAAGAAAGTGACCAATGAAATTACGCGCGGCATCTCCCTGCATGATGCAGGTAAATTCGACGACGCCGTTAAAGCATATAAGCAGCTATTAGCGATTTATCCTTGTTCGGCTTGGGCGCGATACGAGCTTTTCTTTTCTGAGCTGCATAAACACGGACCTAAAGCTATGATTACCGAGGGACAAGACAGCTGGCGTAAGGCAGCTCCAGAGATCTTCGCCCAAGATCCGCTCTTCGATACCCAGTTTTTGGGCGAGCGCGGGAAGGATAAAGGAGATTTACTCGACCGGCTTTGGCTTAGGATCCTAAAAGAGGGGAAAATAAACGACCAAGGTGAGCTTGTCGGGCGCACAGCCGAGCTGGCGGTTCGCTTGGAGTGTTATGGCTACGCAGCCCATATCTATTGGCTTTCGTTACACAGCAAGTTGTCACTCAAAGAGTCAGGCCTGCCGGAGAAGAAAGAGCTCACGTCGCTGAAGACTGAAGACGTTATTTGCCGTTACCTGTACTGCCTCGAGAAACTTGGATGCCCCGAATGGAAGAAGGAATTCAAAGGCAATTTTTCGACGCAGTTTGCCAAGTTCGACGAGGAACTGGAAAAACACCGCAGGCAGTAAAACCTTCGTTCCAGCCTTCCTGGGTGTCAGACTGTCGCTTCGCTCGGTACCAGATTAGCAAACCCCTCATTCTCCTTTGCGTCGCGGCGCCTCTGCGCGAGATTCACGACCAATGCCAGCTCCCCATCCCACGTTTCGTGAGGCCCTGCGTTTTTGGCTCAAGCTCGGGTTTATTAGTTTTGGCGGGCCAAGCGGACAGATCGCGATCATGCACACCGAGCTGGTTGAAAAGAAAAAATGGATCGGCGAGGACCGTTTCCTGCACGCGCTCAACTACTGCATGCTCCTGCCCGGACCCGAGGCGACACAACTCGCGACGTACTGCGGCTGGCTGCTGCATCGCACGTGGGGCGGTATTGCCGCTGGCGTGCTGTTCGTGCTGCCGTCCGCCCTGCTCCTCTGGCTGCTCAGCTACGTGTACGTCGCTTACGGTCAGGTAGCATGGATCGCCGCGGCCTTCAGCGGACTAAAACCAGCCGTCACCGCCATCGTGATCGCCGCCGTCATTCGCATCGGCCAACGCACGGTGAAAACATGGCTCATGGCGGCCCTCGCAGCCGGAGCATTTGCCGCATTGTTTTTCTTTCACGCGCCGTTCCCTGGCGTCGTGGTCGCAGCGGCAGCAGTCGGTTTCATCGGAGGGAAGTTTTTCCCGCAATGGTTCCCTTCGGACGACGCGGCGAAAACAATTGAAAACACCGCCACCATCGACGATCGCGATGCCGCGCCCGAACATACGCAGCCCTCGTGGACACGGGCGTTCAAGGTACTGACCATTTCGCTGGTGCTTTGGTGGGCGCCGGTGATCGCCGCCGGAATCTGGCAGGGCTGGCACGGCACACTCGCGCAACAAGGCTTCTTCTTTAGCAAAGCGGCGATGGTGACATTTGGCGGCGCGTATGCAGTTCTTCCCTACGTTGGGCAACAGGCCGTGGAACACTACGGCTGGCTCTCAACCGCACAAATGCTCGACGGCATCGGCCTTGCTGAAACCACGCCCGGCCCGCTCATCATGGTGCTGCAGTTCGTCGGTTTTCTCGGCGGTTGGAATCAGCCGGGAGCGCTTTCGCCGCTGCTCGCCGCCACACTCGGCGCCGCGGTGACAACGTGGACGACCTTTGTGCCGTGCTTCCTTTGGATTTTTTTGGGCGCCCCCCACATCGAGCAGTTACGCGGCAATCTTCATCTCAGTCGCTCACTCAGCGCCGTGACGGCCTCGGTCGTCGGAGTAATTTTGAATCTTGCCGTATGGTTCGGCTTGCATGTGTTCTTCCCCGCTCGAGGCGTGATTGACTGGTTTGCCCTCGCCGTGTGCATCGCGGCCTTCACAGCGATACAGCGCTTCAAAGTCGGCGTGATCCCGATCGTCGCCGTCTGCGCGCTGGTCGGCGTCGCAAAGTTCGCACTTTAACGCAACCGGCTTTAGCCATGGAGGCACGGAATGAACACGATCACTGCAACGTCGACAGCACGGAAACAAACCTTTCGAACGCCCATTTCTTCGACTTCTAACGCCTCGACTCGGCTGACGCGTCCGCTCATTTGAGCATGGTTGCGACAACAATCTTTTCACCATGAACATCCTGGCCCGCTGTGTAATTGGCTTATTTTTCGCTTCGCTGTTGGCGAGAACTTCGCTGCACGCATCCGGCTTTCTCGATTTTTTCAGGACAACCGCGCCTGATGTGCTGACGGTGACCGACATGACTGAAGAGGGCCGCAAGTGGCCGCTGCCGGAACCGGGAAAACCCGTCATATATGAGGCGATAAGCTTTGGTTCTAAAAACTTTCCCGGCCTGCCCGGCGATACTGCGCCTAATCCCCGCGTTATGTCGGCGTTTATCGTCAAGACGCTGGCCGAGCAGGGCTACGAGCAAGCCAAGGAGAAAGGCATCGCCAAAGTCTTTCTTTCGATCAGTTGGGGCTATTCGCGCGCCAACCTCGGAGCACTCGGCTTCCTCGGCGGCGACAAACTTGACCTCATGTGGGAACTGAAAACTTACGGGGGAACGCTTTCGCCGGATGTCCTGCTACGCTGGAATCGTTCGCTCACAGCCGAAAAAGTAATGGAAACCGCCAATGGTGATCTCTACATCGCGTCGATCCAAGCCTTTGATCTAGAGAAGCTCGATGCCGGCACTCAAGTTTTGCTCTGGTCCACGCGCATCGCCTGCTCCTCCCGAGGGCTCAACATGGCGGACGCGATTCCGACCATGATCACCGCCGCAGGCCCTTTCATCGGCCGGGAAACGCAAAAGCCGGTATGGCACGATACGACTGAGCTGAAGAAAGTGCGCATCGAATTTGGCGAGTTGAAAACGCTCGAGTTGATGCAGCCCTCTTCCCCAACCGACAAAGCCGAGGAGCCTACCAAAAAATAACGGCTGGATTATGTGCGGCGTTCAGGCGCGATCGTCTGCTAAGTGCTGCGGCGCACGATTGCTCCGGGAACTGCAGCTGAATTTACCACTGATCCACACCAATTAAGGGTAATGACGTGAATGTGTGTTTTTTGCGGAAAAATCTTTCGCCTGTTTTCAAGCAAAAGGTCGCACACCCTATTCCATTCATTACACGTAATTAGTGTTAATGAGTGGTTCTTCATTCTAGGAATTTAGGATTACTCCGAATACTCCGCCCAGCTAGAGCTGGTTTCGGTCACGCGAACTCGTTCGACGCGCACACCAACCGGAACGGAATAACGCGGGTCGGGACGGCCATCGGGCCCGGCGAGACGTCGGTTCAATTCGTCGAAAATCGTCTTCGCCATGACCTCGCTCGTCGGGTCCTTTTTTTCAAAAGGTATGATGTTCACGCCGTAGGTCTTCTGGAAATAAGCGAACTGCGGATCGTCGGTATTGAGGCAAAACGCATGGTCCCAGGCATCGAGAAAGGGCTTCAACGCAGCCTTCACGGCCTTGAAATCGCATACCATGTCGTTGGCATCCAGAGCCTCGGCCCGGAGTACAATCTGCACGCGGCGGCTGTGGCCGTGGGGAAAGCGGCATTTATCGGGGTGCTTGGTGAGCAAGTGCCCGGTCTCAATTTCGAAGCTTTTACTGATGCGGAACGGCATGGCGGAAACTCCAAATAAGAACCGGGATTAGCAGGTGTGTCGATGCCTCGTTCGTTTGCTACTGTCAGCACCACAACGAGGGCCATTCCATCTCGTCCTAGGGTGAATGAATAAGACTAATTTCAAACAAACCCGCGTTCAGCAGGTTTGTAACGGCCTGCACAAAAGCTCAGCCTCCAATCGTCGATACTCCAAACAACGGGAACTAGGGCTCCGACGAGCGATTGCTGCGCTCATTTATTTGCCATCTGTTCACGACAACCTCCCTCAACCGCCTACGCCCGGCAAGATCGTCTCCACCGAGATCCTTCCGACCAAAGACACCCAAGCATCATGAAAATCGGCGGCTATCAAAAAAGTTCACTCATCGATTTTCCCGGAAAAACTGCGGCCGTCGTCTTCACTCAAGGCTGCGGCTGGCGTTGTCCGTTTTGCCATAATCGCGCGCTCGTCTACCCTGCCCGGTTTCAACCGGCCGTTCCGGAGCAGGAAATTTTCGATCATCTTGAATTGCGACAAGGCCAGCTCGATGGCGTGGTCGTGACCGGCGGTGAGCCCACGATGCAAACCGGACTCGTCGATTTCTTCCGGCGGGTGCGCAAGCTGGGCTTTGCCACCAAACTCGACACCAATGGCAGCCACCCCGACGTGCTCTCACAGCTGTTCAGTGAAGACCTGCTCGATTACGTTGCGATGGACATCAAAGGCCCGCTCCACGACTACAAGCGTTTCGCCGGCTGCGACGTGGACACCGGTACGATCGAGCTGAGCATCGAGTTGATCAAACAATCGAAGGTGCGCTACGAGTTTCGCACCACGCTGGTCGGCGGCCTGCACACCCGCGAACACATCAACCAGCTCGCTCCGCTCATGTATGGAGTCAGCCGATACGCCGTGCAGACCTACCGGATGCCGCCCAGCGATTTCAGGGCGCATCCCGCCTTCACGCCACCCGATGCCGAACTTTTTCACACCGCCAGCGAGGCGCTGCGCGACCAAGTGGAAGAATTTCTGGTGCGGTAAGCCAAAATTTCGCGCAGAAGAATCGGGCCTTTTAACAGAAGATAACGAAGGCAACGAAGTGTCGCTGATTCGCAAACATCCTCATACCAAAGTGGTCCATGAAACATGGCTTCATGAACCGGCGCGAGGCATCATCCTAATTTCTCAATTCAACCTAAAAAACGCAGCCGGATTTTATCGCAGAGGACATAGAGAGCGCAGAGAAAATAGCTTGGGAATAAATCCCGCTTCATAACCATTCTCCTGCGGGGTGAAATATTTAGAGGCCATGAATCCTTGGTTTCTCCTTTGCGGCCTTTGCGATCTCTGCGGTTCAATGGCGGAATCTAGGTTCAACTTAATCGCGGATGACACGGATGCGGAGATTTGAGGAGCAAACCGCGCTTCAGATCAATTCACCGGCCGGGTGAAGCCCGTGAACTGTTCAGTGCCTTGGTGATCGGCGAACATCCCCGTGATCCGCGGTTTCAACTGCGGATTTTAGATTGTAGCGGTCATCAGGGGTAGGTGGTGCGCTCGTCGCGCCACGTTGCGAGACAAGCTCGCAACCTACGCAGAATCGGATGCCTTCAGGCCCCGAAGAACTTGATGATTTTGCGCATCGAGGCCACGAGGGCGCCGATCTCGGGCGTATTGTTATAGACATAGAAACTCGCACGAACCGTACTCGGCAGCCCGAGTTTCCGCATCAGCGGCTGATTACAATGATGGCCGCCACGCAAGGCGAGACCGTCTTGATCGGCAAACGTTACTGCGTCGTGCGCGTGTTGGGCAGTAATTCTGGCTTTTTCCTGAAAAAACGACAAACAGAGATTATGCGGTCACCCCCAGGCTTCTTCTCCTGTGCGGTATCCCTGCTCGTCTTGAGTTTGGCGATCCCAGTTACAGGCCAACAACCTGCTCCCTTCTCCGACTTGATCGATTTGCGCCGACAACGCACGCCTCCAGCAGCTGAAGACGCCCCACTGTTTGCAGCCGCGACTCGAGGCGACCTCGGACAGGTAAAGGCCCTTTGCAAAGCGGGAGCGAATGTAAATGCCACCACCGCCTTGGGAGACACGCCCGCGAGTGCAGCCGCCGCTCAGGGTCATTTCGACATGGTTGCATGGATTCTCGACCATGGTTTCACTCCCGCCAAAGAGTATTTCGCTCCTCACGTTTACAACCGGCCGGCCGGTCAACTCGGAGATCTCGTGCTCTATGAAGCAGCCGCTGCTGGCCAGACCGAATTGGTGGCCAAGTTGATCAACAGAGGTGTGATCGTCGCCCGTACCGCAGACCGTGTGGCTCCCAAACCGCTTCCCATAGCAATTGAACACCGGCAACTTCAAGTGATTGAAATTCTGTTGAAAGCCGGCGCATCGCCGAAGGAAAGAAACTCACATGGGAAAACAGCGCTAGAACTCGTTATCGCGATGCACAATCTGACGATGCTTAACCTGCTTTTAGATGCCACGTCTGATCGTTTCTCTGGAGAAGAGTTAGGCCAAGGCCCGTTGGAAACCGCCGCTGAATCTGAGTGGAAAGATGGCGTCGCCGCACTGCTGCGCCGAGGCGCCATTCCCTCGACCATTGCTAAACCCAATCAAGAAGGAACTCCGTACCTTCCCTACGCTCGCAATCGGCCGATACGAGAAATGATTCTGCGCCAAATTCTCACCGGCGGGAAATCAGCAGGCACTGAGACCGACGCCGGCGTGCAACTCGTCCTCGCGATTGATCGAAACGACAACGCACAATTTTCGGACGGGTTAAAAACGCCCGGCGCAATGAATTTTGTCGATACGAAAGGTTGGACCCCTCTTATTCATGCATTACGTCAGAAACGTCTCGCGATGGCTCGACAGCTAATCGAAGCGGGGGCTGCGCTCGATATATTCACCAACAACGGATCGCCCCCTTTGGGGTTTGCGATCGAAACCGGCGATCTAGCGCTTGTGGACATGATGCTTGTGCGAGGCGCGGACCCTAACTGTGCACTCAAAAACTCCCCCATTCCAATGGGTGTCGCCGCGGCACAACCATTCCCCCAGATACTACAACGCCTGATAAAAGCGGGCGGAGATCCCGATCAGGTACGACCCCGAACCGACGACGGCCATTTCCCTGCAACACCTCTGATGACGGCTTGCAGGCGCGGTCGACTTGACAATGTTCGCGTACTGCTGGCCGCCGCCGCAAATGTAAACAAGGTAAACTCAGGCAATGCTGGTCCGCTTCATGCCGTCATGTACGCGGACAGTGACCAAGTCGAGATCGTGCAGCTCCTGCTGGATCATGGTGCAGATCCCAACATAGCGGACGTGTCTGGCCTTACCCCACTCAATGTCGCACAGCAAAAATCAAAAGCTGGCTCCATTGCTTTATTAAAGAAACACGGAGCGATAGAGGGCGCGCTGACCGCAAATTTTTCCGTCGCGAGCACGCCGGTTCAGAATGCAATCGCAACTGGAAATTTGGCATTGGCGCGAAAGCTGGTCGAACACGGCGAATCGGTTCATGCCGTCGGTCGCGAAAAATCGTTACCGCCAATTATAATGGTCTTGAGTCAGGCGCAAGGTAAGCACAACTCACCGAAAGAGGACGCCGAAATAGCCTCGTTCGTTCAGTTTCTCCTCGATCACGGAGCCAATCCAAACGCACGCGATGACGCACGTTCCGGAGAGGAGTTCTTCACTACGCCCTTGATATCAGCAGTCAGTGCTGGTTTGCCCAATACCATCCGCGTTCTCATACGCGGCGGAGCAAATCCTCAACTCATAAACTCCTATTTTAAAGGCCCGTGGGATATGCTCAGAGAAATCAACTTTACCCCAGAGCTAAGGTCTGCGCTCGAAACGGCACTTAGCGAAATTCCGCCTAAGGCTGTTCAGCTGTAGGAGAGCAGTCTGTCGTACGATGCCCAGGTGGCAATATTTGCTCTGCCTCGAGAAACGGCAACGCGTCGTTGCCTCACGCTCCGAAGAACTTGATGATCTTGCGCATTGAGGCCACGAGCGCATCGATCTCGGCCGCGTTGTTATATACGTAGAAACTCGCACGCACCGTGCTCGGCAGCCCGAGCTTTCGCATCAGCGGCTGGTTGCAATGATGCCCACCCCGTAAGGCGATACCGTCTTGATCGGCAAAGGTGACGACGTCGTGCGCATGAGCATCCTTGAGTGCGAAACTCACCAGGCCGCTGCGTGCGCCCTTCGGCCCGAGAATCCGGATGCCCGGCAGCTCGCTAAGCGCCGCATAAGCTTGCGCGGCGAGCTTGTGGTCGTGCTGCGAAATGCGTGGCCGACCCAGTGCATCGAGGTAATCCATCGCAGCGTGCAACGCGATCGCATCGGCGACGTTTGGCGTGCCCGCCTCGAAACGCTCGGGCGCCGGCTTGTAGGTGGTCTTGAAAAATTCGACGTTGGCGATCATGCCACCGCCGCCCTGCCACGGCGGCATCGCATCGAGCAGCGCCTTGCGACCATAGAGCACACCAATACCGGTCGGCCCGGCCATCTTGTGCCCGGAGAAGACAAGGAAATCACAACCGATCGCCTGCACATCAATCGACTCGTGGCCGACGGACTGCGCAGCATCGATCAGTGTGAGTGCGCCGACTTTTTTAGCCTTGGCGCACAGTTCGGCCACGGGATTGATCACGCCCAGCGTGTTCGAAATATGCGTGAACGCGAAGATCTTCACCTCGGGCGTGAGCAGCTTGTCGAGCGCGTCGAGATCGAGCCCACCCTCGGCGTTTTCGCCGACCACCGGAACGTAGCGCAACGTCGCGCCGGTGCGTTCAGTGATCATCTGCCAGGGCACGAGATTGGAGTGATGCTCCATTTCGGTGATCAGAACGACGTCACCTTTTTTCAGGTTGGCCGCGCCCCAGCTTTGCGCGACGAGGTTGATCGACTCGGTCGTGCCACGCGTGAAAACGATTTCTTCTGGTTCGGCAGCGTTGATGAACTTCGCCGCACACACCCGGGCCGCCTCATAGCCGTCGGTCGAGCGCATGGAAAGCGCATGCAGGCCGCGATGAACGTTGCTGTTGTCCTGCTGATAAAACCGCGCGAGCACATCGATCACCGCGCTCGGCTTGTGCGTCGTCGCAGCGTTGTCGAGGTAGATCAGCGGCTTGGCACCGACGTGTTGGTGTAGCACCGGAAAATCGGCGCGCACGTCATCCCAAAAACGTGACGAGAGGCGAGGCTGTTTTAAAACGGGTAGCGGGCTCATGGTTTCGTCTCCGGCTGTTTGAGGGCTTCGAGCGCCGCGTGCCACGAGAGTGTGGCGCATTTGATGCGCGCGGGAAACGTGTGTACGCCGGCAAAAGCCGCGAGCTCGTCGAACTCCTCCGGCGCGTTGCCGGTCTTCACGATGTCAGCGAAGCGCTTAAACGTCTCCTCAGCTTCGGCGGGTGTCTTGCCCTTGAGCTGGGTCGTCATGAGCGATGCCGAAGCCTGCGAAATCGCACAGCCCGAGCCCTCGAAGGAGATTCCGCCGATGCGCTGACCATCGAATTGCAGGTAAACGGTGCAGTTGTCTCCGCAAGTCGGGTTGTCGCCCGTGGCCACGCGGTTGGCGGTGGGCAGCTTGCCGCGATTGCGGGGGCGCTTGTTGTGATCGAGGATGACCGATTGGTAGAGATCGCTGAGATCGCTCATGAAGGAACGGAGAATAGCTAATCTCATTCCAAACGCAAAGCCCACGTTTCTGCGCCGCAAACTTAACTCATCCACTGTGTGCTGGATTGCCCTGCTACCCAACCGCCCGAGGGAACGAAAAGGCAGAAGAATACGTTTTGAGAGCAAAGAAAAACTATCGTTTGCGCCCAAAACCAACCCGAATTAACCACGCCGCCGAGAGGGCCTCCCAGGCAGTTTGTCATCTAATGAACCCTCCCCGGAGCAAGCTGCTCCGGGGTATCACAGAAAGGGGCTTCGCCCCGATGTCAGCGGGCGGCATTCATCCCCGCAGCAAGCTACGGGGAATTCTGCCGTCCTGACTAAATGACAAATGCCTCTGAAAAAATTCGCCAACGTCGACAAATTCGCAGCGGTTTACCTCTGATGTTTGTCGTTTAATAGATGACAAGTGGTCGGCAATAGGTGCCCACGGCCATTCGACTAACGGGGGGAAGGGGCGGGCGGCGAAGCTCCGGTACAGACGGTGTACGTCCTTGCGTGCGCATCCCAGCCACCCGCGAGGGCGCTCAGATCACCTGCGCGTGCTTGCCGGCGGCGGGCTTGATCGTTGCGTCAAAACGCATCGCGACGACGCGCAGCAGGGGCGCACCGGCAGGGGTCACGCAAAAACCATCGCTGCCCAGTCCGATAATGCCGTCGTCGGCCAGATCCTGCAGCGAGGTGATTTCCCGGCCGTAGACTTTGGGAAAATCCACGCCGAGCTGGAGCGAGAGTTTTTTGTAGTCGAGCCGGCGGTCGCACATGATGCGCATGATGATCGTGCGGCGGCGCTGATCTTCGTCGGTCAGACGCAAACCACGCTCAACCGGCAATTCACCGGCCGCGAGCGCGGTGCGGTAGGCAATGAGAGTTTTGTGGTTTTGCAGATAGACTTGCGAGGTCTGGGAAATCGACGACAGGCCGAAGCCATAGAGCGACGCCCCGGCGTGCGTGCTGTAACCCTGGAAATTGCGATGAAGCGTGCCGGCGCGCTGGGCACGGGCGAGCTCGTCGTCGGGTTTGGCGAAATGGTCGAGCCCGATGTCGATGTAGCCCGCCGCCATCAGCCGCTCATGCGCGAGGGCAAACATCGCGAGTTTTTCCTCGGGGGCGGGCAGCTGGCCACGATCTTCAAAAATGCGCTGGGCGGGTTTGATCCATGGCACATGCGCATAACTGAAAACCGAAAGCCGCTCCGGAGAAATCGCGAGCACGTCGTCGAGCGTTTTCGCAAAGGTGTCCGCTGTTTGCAGCGGCAGGCCGTAGATCAGGTCGACGTTGACCGAGTTGAAACCTTCCGCGCGCAGCCAGGACATCGCCTGCTCATTTAGGGAGTGCGGCTGGTAACGGTTGATCGCGAGCTGAACCTTGCGATTGGTATCCTGCACGCCGAGCGAGGCTCGGGTGGCGCCGAATTCGCGCAGCGCCTTGATATGGTCGAGCTTGAGCCGGCGCGGATCGAGTTCAGCGCTGATCTCACAACCGGGCGCGAGTTTGAAATTCTCCCGAACCAGCTGACCGAGCCTGCGCAGCTGGTCAGGCGGGAAAAACGTGGGCGTGCCGCCACCGAGATGAACCTGCGTCACCAACCGGCTGCGATCGGTACGCTTCGCGATCAGCGCCATCTCGGTCGCGAGGTCGTCGAGGTATTCAGCCGCGGCGTCGTGGCGTTTCGTGATGACGGTGTTGCAGCCGCAGTACCAGCAGCGCGTTTCGCAAAACGGAAGATGAAAATAAAGTGAGAGCGGCCCGGCACCGGCGAGATTGTCGTCCGCGTAGGCTTTTTCCACATCGACGATTTCAAGTTCAGGAATGAACTGGGTCGCGGGCGGATACGACGTATAGCGCGGCGCCGGGATGGAATACTTCCGAATCAAATCAAGATTCAGGGAGGAAACGGGCGGCTGCGCGGCAAATTCGTCGGGGGAGATCATGCGTGGGTCGGAATCTCGCACAACATATACCCATTCACTCCGCAGTGCTTGGCGGAGACGCTGCAAATTTTGCACGTATCCACAGAAAGGACACCGAATGCGGCGGCACTCACTGCGGAATCTTGATCTCCATGCCAAGCCGAAGATCAGCTTCGCTCTTCATCACGTCGCGGTTGGCGGCGTAGATGTCGCGCCAGCGCGATCTATTTCCGTAGTAACGTTGTGCCAGGCTGAAAAGCGTGTCGCCTTTGCCCACCGTAACCCGGCGATAAGATCCGTTGGCCGGGCGCGTCGTGGTCGTGGCAGCGGGAGTGGTCGGCTGACGGGTGGCAGCGGCCGCCGGCGTTGGGTTACGCGAAGTCGTCGCTGGGGTCGGAGTTGGATAACGCGGCGGTTGCGTCTGTTGTTGCACCGGAGCAATTGCGGGGCGAGTCGGCGCGGCGACGGACGCGGGTTCGGCGTC
>Ga0302294_10000125_pt1 | contig 23521 bp, 36 predicted proteins | sample III_Fen_N2_3_FD_194550 | JGI IMG/M metagenome (GOLD analysis project Ga0302294, IMG submission 194550) | Peat permafrost microbial communities from Stordalen Mire near Abisko, Sweden - III_Fen_N2_3 | ecosystem: Environmental > Terrestrial > Soil > Wetlands > Permafrost | place: Sweden: Abisko...
CTCTGTTGGTCGCGTCGACTTGAGTGAAGTGGTTCCGGGATACATCTTCCCTGGTTTTGCTATAGCGGTCTTCCTCCACCAAAGAAAAAACGGGCGCATCCTGCAAGAGGATGCGCCCGTGCTTGCCTTCAATGCGAAGGATGAAACCGCCCAAAGAACAGCCGCGCTTACTTGGCTTCTTCCGTGGCTTCCTTGAGTTCTTCGGTCTTGGCTTCTTCCATCTGCTTTTCGAGATCGGCGCGCTTCTTTGCCTTGATCTCGTCGCGCTTCTGACGCTTGGCATCGAGCTGCTTTTCGGCGCCGAGCAGCTCAATGAAGGCCTTTTCGCCGCCATCGCCCTTGCGGAAGCCGGTGTGGATGATGCGCAGATAGCCGCCCTGACGATCACCGTAACGCGGAGCTACGACATCAAAGAGCCGTTCGACCGACTTGTCGGTCATGAGATAGCTGAGGGCCTGACGGCGCGAATGGAGATCGCCTTTCTTGCCCAGGGTGATCATCTTTTCAACCAGCGGACGGACGGTCTTGGCCTTGGCCAATGTGGTCTCGACGCGGTCTTCCATGATGACGGACGTGGTCAGGTTGCGCAACAGGGCGCGACGATGACTGGTGTTGCGTCCGAGCTTGTTTCCTGCATTGCGATGGCGCATGGAGTAACTCTCTTTCGATAGTCAGTTCTCAGTTCCCGGTTCTCAGTTCTCAGCAGCCAGTTGCTCCCAGACGGGGCTTTTCACTGACAACTGAGAACTGACGACTGAGAACTATTAAAAGTTTTCGGTCTCGGTGGGCAATTGTAGATCCACCGAATCCAGTGGCTCGTCCTCGTCGTCGTAGCGGCTATAGTTGGCTGCCAGTGCGGCTGCGGGCGAGATGCTGGTCGGTCCGGGGACCGCGTTGCCTTGCTCGTCGATCTTCATGCCCAGCGAGAGGCCCATCTGAGCCAGGATTTCCTTGATCTCGTTCAGGCTCTTGCGGCCGAAGTTCTTGGTCTTGAGCATCTCGGCTTCGGTCTTCTGCACCAGCTCGCCGATGGATTGAATGTTGGCGTTCTTCAGGCAGTTGTAGCTGCGGACCGACAGCTCCAGTTCTTCGACCGAGCGGTTGAGATTGTCGTTGCGCAGCAGAACACGGCCTTCTTCGCCGCGGCCTTCGGTCTCAATCTCTTCCTCGAAGTTGATGAAGATGTTCATGTGGTCCTTGAGCAGCTTGGCGGCCAGGCCGACGGCGTCGGCGGGCAGCACGGCCCCGTTGGTCCACACCTCAAGGGTAAGCTTGTCGTAGTCGGTGATCTGTCCCAGACGGGCGGCCTCGACGACATAGTTGACGCGACGCACAGGCGAGTGGACCGAGTCCACCGGGATGAAGCCAATGCCCAGGTCGGCGTCGAAGTTCTTGTCGGCGGAGATATAGCCGCGGCCGCGCTTGAGGCGCATCTCCATGTCCAGCTTGCCGCCTTCTGAGAGGGTGGCAATGTAAATGTTCTTGTCCAGAATCTCGACGTCGCCATCGGCTTCAATCATGCCGGAGGTGATCACGCCAGGCTGGTCGGCGCGCAGATAGAGCGCCTTGGGACCGTCGCCCGCGAGCTTGAAGGGAACCTGCTTGAGATTCAGGATGATGTCGGTGGCGTCTTCGACCACGCCGGTGATCGACTGGAACTCGTGGAGCACGCCTTCGATGCGAATCGCTGTAACCGCGGCGCCTTCGATGGAGCTGAGCAGTGTGCGGCGCAGTGCGTTGCCGATCGTTGTGCCAAATCCGCGCTCAAAGGGCTGGGCGCTGAACTTGCCAAATGTGTTGGTAAGCGTCTCGGCATCGACTGCCAAACGCTTCGGCTTCTGAAATCCTCTCCAAAGCATATCTGTCTCTCGTTTCCCGCACGGCATGTACGTCGCGATGCATTTTGCGGCGGCCGCGCAAGTTCTCCTTCGTTTGGAATTCAGTGGTCAGTGAGCAGTGAACAGTGGTCAGTCAAAAGCCCGGTTGGGTTTCACTGTCCACTGTTCGCTGTCCACTATTCACTGTTACTTGCTGTACAGTTCGACGATCAACTGCTCGTTGATGGGCAGGTTCACGTCCTGACGCTTGGGCAGATGGAGCACACGGCCCGAAAGATTTTCAAAGTTGGCTTCCAGCCACGCGGGCACGGGATTCTGCGCGGCATACTGCGCGCCCTGCTCGATGATGATCAGCTTCTTGGCGACGTCGCGGACCTTGATTTCGTCGCCCACGTTCACCTGGTAAGAAGGAATGTTGACCTTGCGGCCGTTGACCTCGACGTGACCGTGACGAACGACCTGGCGAGCCTGGCGGCGCGAGATGGCAAAGCCCAGCCGGAAGGCCACGTTGTCCAGACGGCGCTCCAACTGTTGAATCAGCAGCTCGCCGGTAACGCCCGAGGCCTTGTTGGCCTTCTCGTAGTACGCGCGGAACTGGCTCTCAAGCGTGAAATACATGCGCTTGGCCTTCTGCTTCTCGTGCAGTTGCAGGCCGTAGCCCACGATCTTGGCCTTGCGGTCCTTGCCGTGCATGCCGGGAGGAAAATTACGCTTCTCCAGGGGGCAACGGTCTGAGGTGCACTTGGTGCCCTTCAAAAAGAGTTTTGTCGCCTCACGACGGCAGAGGCGGCATACTGCTCCGGTATAACGTGCCATTTCTTCTCCTGACTTCGGATGACGGCCGGTTTACATCTTGCGGTGAAGATTTCGTCCCGGCCCTTGTTTCAGTTGTCAGCTTCCAGTTCTCAGTTCTCAGCATTCAGAAAAAACCACGATATGGCATTTACTGACAACTGAGAACTGACGACTGAGAACTGTACTTACACTCTGCGGCGCTTGGGCGGACGGCAGCCGTTGTGCGGCACCGGCGTCACGTCGCGGATGGTGCGTACCTCGATGCCGGCGGCAGCCAGTGCGCGGATGGCAGACTCGCGGCCCGAACCCGGACCGGAGACCCGCACATCGACCGCGCGCAGACCGTGATCGCGCGCCATGCTGGCCGCGTTCGAAGCCGCCTGCTGCGCCGCGAAGGGCGTGCCCTTGCGCGAGCCGCGGAAGCCCAGCGAACCGGAACTCTTCCAGCTCAAAGTGTTGCCCACCGGATCGGTAATGGTCACGATGGTGTTGTTGAATGTGGCCTGCACGTGCGCAATGCCAAATGGCACGTTCTTGCGCTCGCGTTTTTTGAACTTCTTGCTCTTGCCCGCCTTGCCGGCTCCGGCTTTCTGCTCTGCTTTTGCCATTAGGTTTTACCCGTCGCTTTCTTCTTGCCGGCAACTGTGCCCTTGCGCGGACCCTTGCGTGTACGGGCGTTGGTGTGGGTACGCTGACCGCGAACCGGCAAACCGCGCCGATGACGCGTGCCGCGATAGCTCTGGATGTCGATCAGACGCTTGATGTGCATCTGGACGTCCTTGCGCAGGTCGCCCTCGACGTTTCCTTCGTCCTCGATCACCTGACGGATGCGGTTGACCTCGTCCTCGCCCAGATCCTGGATCTTCTTGAAGGGATCTACATTCGCCTTCTCCAGAATCTTGGCGGCACGGGGATCACCGATGCCGAAGATGTATGTGAGCGCGATTCTGGCCTGCTTGTTGCGGGGCAGATCGACGCCTGCAATACGTGCCATTCGAATTCCTTTTTACTTCGGTTGTGTGCCCCCGGCCTCAGCCGGTTCGCACGGGTTCTGCGGTAAAGCCCCCAGAGGTTCATCGCAAGCCTTGACTCAGGCTAACTAGCCTCTTTTCAGTTCCCAGCTGCCAGTTCTCAGTTGTCAGTAAAAAAAGAACTCACAAAGAGAGCTTTTCTGAGAACTGAGAACTAATGACTGAGAACTGCCGTGGAGCTCTCCGCTGTCTGCCAGCCTCAACTAGCCCTGGCGCTGCTTGTGCTTTGCGTTTTCGCAGATCACCCTGACCACACCGTGGCGCGTGATGACCTTGCACTTGACGCAAATCTTTTTGACCGATGCTCGGACTTTCATAACTGTTGCTGCCCTTCCTGAAAAGCTGCTAGCTGCTAGCCTCTAGCTTCTAGCTCTATTTTTGCGACAACTTGCTTCTTCCACTTCCAACAAACAAGCTAGTAGCTAAAAGCTAATGGCTAAAGGCTACTTGTAGCGGTAAACGATCCTTCCGCGATTCAGGTCGTAGGGACTCAACTCTACGGCCACGCGGTCGCCGGGCAGAATGCGGATGAAGTTCTTGCGCATCCTTCCCGAGACATGGGTCAAAGCCTCGTGATTGTTCTCGAGCTTGACCTTGAACATGGCATTCGGCAGCGTGTCAATCACCACTGCCATTACCTCGATCATGTCTTCCTTCGACAAATTGCATCCCGCTTCCGCCAGCGCGCTTAAGAAGCGCCCTCCGGCCTGTTGGACCGAGCGGCTACTCGGTTAAAATTCTCGCTCCGGTGGCGGTCACTGCCACCGAGTGCTCAAAATGAGCGCTCATGCTTCCATCCGCGGTGACTGCTGTCCAGCCGTCTTCCAGCACCACCACATCGTGCTTGCCGGCGTTCACCATCGGCTCGATGGCGATCACCATGCCGGTCTTCAACTTCATGCCCCGGCCCGCTTCGCCATAGTTCGGCACCTGCGGATCTTCGTGCATGTGGACACCGATGCCGTGGCCCACAAAATCCCGTACGATCGAGAACCCCTCGGCCTCGACAACCTTCTGCACTGCGAAACCCACATCGCCCAGGGTTGCACCCGGCTTCACCACCGCAATCGCCGCATAAAGCGAAGCTTCGGTCACCTTCAGCAGCCTTGCCGTCTCCGGATCGATCGTACCCACCGGAACCGTGATGGCGGCATCGCCAAAGTAGCCGTCCACCACCGCCCCAAAATCAAGCGAAATGATGTCGCCCTCTTTGAGAACCCGCTTGGGCGATGGAATGCCATGCACCACCTCGCTGTTGACCGAGGCGCAGAGCACGCATGGATACCCGCCGTAACCCTTGAACGCAGCCTTTACACCCAGCTCTTCGAGGCGACCCGCCGCGATCTTTTCCAGATCCATCGTCGTGACACCCGGCTTCACGTGGCCACGCAACAGTTCCAAGACTTCACGGACCACCTGGCCCGCGCGGCGCATCTTCTCAATCTCTTTTGTCGACTTCAGTACAACTGCCACTCAACCCAGCTTTCAGTCCTCAGTTGCCGGTCGCCAGTCCAGAGCTTTCAGTAAACCCGCACGCAGCGGAAGAAACTGATGACTGACAACTGACCGCTGACAACTGGCTTCCGACGCGCAAACGCGCCGTTCGGCTGCGCTACTTGCGCAACCGCTCGACGGCGGTAACAATTCCGGCCGCGATCTCAGCGATCGGCCGGTCTCCATCCACTTCCGCGAAACGCCCCAAAGCCCGGTAGTGCTCGACAACCGGAGCGGTCAATGCTTCGTAAGCGCGCATGCGCTCCTCGAAGACCTTTTCCGTGTCGTCGGCTCGCTGGACCAGCGCCGCGCCATCCAGGTCGCAAAAGCCATCCTTCTGGGGGGGCTTGAAGCTGACGTTATAAATGGTCTGGCAGACAGGGCAACTTCTACGCCCGGTGATACGGCGCAGAAGTTGATTATATTCCACCTTGATGCTGACAGCAACCACGGGCAGACCTGTCGCCCGTGCGGCAAGACGGCCATCCAGCCAGTTTGCCTGCACCAAAGTGCGCGGGAAACCGTCCAGAATGTATCCTTTAGCAGTGTCAGGCTGCTGCAGCCGCACCGCGACCATCTCATTGACCAGGGTATCGGGAACCAGCTCACCCCGTCCCATAATCTCCTTGGCTGTCTTGCCCAGCTCGGTGCCCTGAGCGACATTGCCGCGCAACAGGTCCCCGGTTGAGATCTGGGGAATCCCCCACACCTTGATCAGCTCCTTGGCCTGGGTACCTTTACCCACGCCCGGCGCTCCCAACAATAGAATCGGGCCGGGAAGAGTCTCTTGACCCTTCTCTCGGCCCTGTCCGGCTTCAATTTCAGATAAAGACATTACCAGGTTTTCCTTCCGCGAATGCGACCGGAGCGCGGGGAGAAGCCGTCATAGTGCCTCATGATCAGCTGCGATTCGATCTGGTTGACAGTATCCATGGCCACGCCCACCACAATTAGAAGCGAGGTGCCGCCAAAGTAGAAGTTGACCCCCAAACCGTGCGTGACCCAGGCCGGCAGGCTCTCGAAGAAACGCCCGACCAGGAACAGCTTGTCAAAGCGAATGCCCGAGATCAGGAAGGTTGGCACCAGCGAAATAATGATCAGATACAAGGCGCCGACCAGCGTGATGCGGGTAAGAATGTCGTTGATGAAATCCGAAGTCCTTTTGCCGGGGCGGATTCCAGGAATGAAAGAGCCCGACTTGCGGAAGTTGTCGGCAATGTCGTCCGGCTTCATCACGATGGAGATGTAGAAGTAGGCGAAGAAGATAATCGCCATGATGTACAGCGCCTCATACCACGGAAATCCGGGCGTGAGCGCGTCAAAGATAGGCAGCCAGAAGCGGCTGTTCTGGATAAACTCCGTCTGCTTGAGCATCAGCGGTGCGGAGAGGATCGAAGCGGCAAAGATTACCGGCATGACGCCGCCAGAGTTGACCTTCAGAGGCAGGTGGCTCGATTGGCCGCCCATCATCCGCCGGCCAACGATACGCCGCGCGCTCTGGATGGGAATGCGCCGCTCGCTGCGTTCGACAAAGACGATGAAGGCAACCACGGCCGCCATGCCTGCGATCAGAAGAAGCATCGCGACGATCGTGAAGGAGCCCCATTGATTGGTTTGAACCTTCTGAACCAGTTCGATAACGCCGTGCGGCAGGCCGGCGATGATTCCCGTGAAGATCAGCAGGCTCATGCCGTTGCCGATCCCTCGTTCGGTAATCTGCTCGCCCAGCCACATGATGAAGGCGGTTCCAGTGGTCAAGGTGAGTACAGTCATCAGGATGAATCCGACGCCGGGATTCAGCACCATGCCGCCTTTTTGCAGCATGAACGCGATGCCGACCGACTGCACCGCAGCCAGAATCACCGTCATATAACGGGTCCATTGCGTGATCTTGCGCCGGCCCAGCTCGCCTTCCTTCTGAATGCGCGCCAGCGGCTCATAGACCACGGTGAGCAACTGGAAGATGATCGAGGCCGTAATGTAGGGCATGATGCCCAGGGCAAAGACCGTCATGCGGCGCAGATTGCCGCCGCCAAACAGGTTCATCAGGCCAAGCGCTGAGCCACCCTGCTGGTCAAACATCCGCTCCAGCATATGGGTGTCGACGCCCGGTGTGGGAATCCACGCGCCCAGCCGGTAAACGGCCAGAATGCCGAGCATGAAGAGCACCCGCTTGCGCAGGTCGGGGATCCGGAAGATATTGAGAAACTTCTCAAAAGCCTTTTCAAACATGATTGGTTGTCCGCTTCATTCAGGGCTTTTGCCGGCCCTCGAATCTCTGTCACTGACCATCTTATCCGTGCTAGGCCTTCGGTGTCGCGCCCTTTGCCTTCAACTTACCCACGACAGGGGCAGTCTCTCCACCGAGAACCACGGCCTTGCCACCGGCCTTTTCGATCTTCTCGACAGCGGACTTGGAGAACTTGTGCGCGTGGATCGTGAGCGCCGAGGTCAACTCGCCGGAGCCGAGAATCTTGATCAGCGCCTTCTTGCTCGAAGATAAGCCAAGCTTCTTGTAGTCATCCTGGCCGATCTCGGTGAGAGCCTTGCCGGCAATCTGCTCTTCAAGCCGGTCAAGATTCACCACGGTGTACTCAGTGCGGAAAATGTTGGTGAAGCCGCGCTTGGGCAGACGGCGGTGAAGCGGCATCTGGCCGCCCTCAAAACCGCGCATCAGATGCGAACCGGAGCGCGAACCCTGACCCTTGTGGCCGCGGGTTGAAGTCTTGCCCATGCCGGAGCCCATACCGCGGCCGACACGCTTGCGCCCAGAGTTTGCTTTCCTTGGCGCGCGTAAATTCGATAGATTTCTAGGTGCCATGATTTCCTCGCTGTAGCGCCGAACAGGCTCTAGTTGCCCTGCCGACTCGCGTAAGTGCAGTTCTCAGTCAACAGTTCTCAGTTCTCCGTTAGAAACTTCCGGGACTGAAAACTGAGAACTGACAACTGAAAAATTAGTCTTCCAGTATCCGAACCAAATGCGGAATAGCCTTCACCATGCCGCGTACCGATTCGTTATCCACGCGCTCGACGATCTGGTTGAGCCGCGTGAAACCCAGCCCCTTGACCACCAAGCGGTGCTTGAAGGGCGTGGAGTTCTTCGAGCGGTAATATTCAATGCGAATCATTTTGGTTTCAGTCATGGCTAGAGCTCCTCAACTGACTTGCCGCGCATGTTGGCCACTTCGCCCTTGTCGCGCAATTGGATCAAGGCGTCAAAAGTTGCCTTGACGACGTTATGCGGATTGGGCGAACCCAGGCTCTTGGTCAGCACGTTCTGCACACCGGCCGAGGTCATCACCGCGCGCACCGCGCCGCCGGCGATCACGCCCGTACCTTCAGGAGCCGGCTTCAGGAGCACCTGTCCGGCGCCATAGCGTCCCAGAACCAGATGCGGAATCGAGGTCTCGGTCAGGTTGACGCGAACCAGATTCTTCTTGGCCGCTTCGATCCCCTTGCGAATCGCCTGGGGAACTTCCTTGGCCTTGCCGGAACCATGGCCCACCACGCCCGCCAGGGCATCGCCGACCACAACCAGCGCGGCAAAGGACATATTCTTGCCGCCCTTGACCACCTTGGTCACGCGGTTAATAGCGACCACCTGATCCTTCAGGTTGTACTGGTTGGCATCGAGTTTCTTCTTCAAGATCGTCATTGCTCTCTCGTCTCTTTGTGAGCGGCTAGCTTCTAGCGGCTAGCAGCTTCCTTTAGAATTCCAGCCCTGCCTCGCGAGCAGCGTCGGCCAATGCCTTGACGCGCCCGTGATAGAGGTAGCCGCCGCGATCGAAGACCACCTTCTTGATACCCTTAGCGACCGCCTTCTCGGCCACAGCCTTGCCAATCTCCTTGGCTGAGGCGATGTTGCCGCCCGTCTTCGATTTCGCTTCCATCGTCGAGGCTGAGACCAGCGTCTCGCCCTTCTGGTCGTCGATTACCTGCGCGTAGATGTGGTTGAGCGAACGATAGACGTTCAGCCGTGGCCGCTCCCCGGTGCCCGAAAGCTTCCGGCGGATGCGCTGGTGGATGCGCTGGCGAATTGCGTTTCTCTTGGTCTGCGTGATCATGTTTTCTCTCGTTCCTATTAGCGGAGCCGCCCTGCGGCCCCGTTCGGTTGTGTTTCAGTCGTCAGTTTTCAGTTCTCAGTTGTCAGCAAAAACCGGTTTGCTGAAAACTGAGAACCGACAACTGTGAACTGTCAGCTTACTTCGCGCCCGTCTTGCCGGCCTTCTTCTTCAGCTTTTCGTCCGAGTAGCGAACGCCCTTGTTCTTGTACGGATCGGGCTTGCGCAGCGAACGCATGTCGGCAGCCACCTGGCCCACCTTCTGCCGGTCGATGCCGGAGACGGTCAGGTGCAACTGCTTGGGGTCGATCGCTACTTCAATGCCGGTCGGCAGCGGAACTTCAATCTGGTGCGAGTAGCCCAGCGTGAAGACCACCGTGCCCTTGCCCTTCAGCTCGGCGCGATAGCCGATGCCGACGATGTCCAATTCCTTCTTCCAGCCGGTGGTGACGCCCTGAACCGCATTGGCTACCAGTGCCCGCGTCAGCCCGTGCATGGCGGCCTGCTTGTCGTTCTCGCGGTTGACGTGCAGCATGCCGTCCTTGGTTTCCAGAGTAATGCCCGGCGCAATCAGTGCCGTGACCTTGCCCTTGGGCCCCTCGACCAAAACCGTGTTGCCCTCGACCTTGTACTTGACGCCCGCGGGCAGCGGAATGAGCTTTTTTCCAATACGCGACATTGAATCAATCCTTCATCTGGCTTGCGAGTCCCGCCGGGGCCTGTTCACCCTTGCGTTCCACTGCAGCCTGTAAAACAGTTCTCAGTTATCAGGTCTCAGTTCCCGGAAATCAGTTTTTCACTGAGAACTGAGAACTAAAAGCTGGGAACTGCCTTTACCAAACTTCGCAGAGCAGTTCGCCGCCTACGCCTTCGCGGCGTGCCTGACGGCCGGTCATGACGCCCTTGGGGGTGGTCATGATCGAGATGCCCAGACCGCCCTGAACGCGCTTGATCTCGTCGCGGCCGATATAAACACGGCAGCCGGGACGGGAGATGCGCGCCAGATCGCGGATGGCCGCTTCCGTCCCGCCGTACTTCAGGTACACGCGGAGGATGAGCTTGCCTTCCTCTTCCTGGGTCTTGTAGTTCGAGATATAGCCCTCTTCCTTGAGGATGCGGGCAATCTCGGCTTTCAGCTTCGAAGCCGGAACATCCAGCTTCTGGTGACGCGCCCGGATTGCATTCCGGATTCGCGCCAGAAAATCGGCTACTGGGTCGGTCAGACTCATTCCTTCTCCTTCATTCCCCGTTCGCTCCTGTTTGAGGAGAACCAGCGGGAATGTCAAAACAGTTATCAGTTGCCAGTTTTCAGTTGTCAGTTACGGGCTTTTCGATCTTTCAAGCCACCTGTCAGCCTCATGAAAGAACTGACAACTGAAAACTGAAGACTGAGAACTTATTCGCTACCAACTCGACTTGACGACGCCGGGGATCTCGCCCTTGAGCGCCAGAGCGCGGAAACACAAGCGGCAAACGCCGAACTTGCGCAGGAAACCGCGCGGCCGTCCGCAAAGCTGGCACCGGTTGTGCTTGCGGCAGCTGAACTTCGGCTTCCGCGCGTCTTTCACCCTTTTTGCAGTGGTTGCCATAAACCCTCTTGACTGCAGCTATTAGCTCTTAGCTATTAGCTCTTAGCTCGCTCCCCGCCGAACGCAGACCCCTATCTCGCGGAACAAGCCCAAATTTGTTTTGCCTCAGGTGCTCGCTCAACCTCAAAAAAGCTGAAGGCTAAAAGCTAACAGCTAAAAGCCGTCCTTACGCACCCTGGCGGAAGGGCATTCCGAAGTGCTTCAGCAGCGCCCTCGCCTGGTTGTCGTCCTTCGCCGTGGTCACAATGGTGATATTCATTCCCTTCATCTTCTCCACCTTGGAGTAATCGATCTCCGGGAAGATGAGCTGGTCGCGCAGTCCCAGCGTATAGTTGCCGCGCCCATCAAAACTCTTCGTCGAAACGCCGCGGAAGTCGCGCACCCTGGGCAGCGCAGTCGCGATCAGCCGGTCAAGAAACTCGTAGGCCTTCTCGTTGCGCAGCGTGACCATGGCGCCGATCGACATGCCCTCTCTCACCTTGAAGGCCGCAATCGACTTCTTCGCCTTGGTCGTCACCGGCTTCTGTCCGACAATCGCCGTCAGATCGGCCACCAGCGGGTCCAGCAGCTTGGTATTCTGCGTGGCTTCGCCCAAGCCCATGTTGATGACGATCTTCTCGAGCTTTGGAACCGCCATCGCGTTCTCAAGTCCCAGCTCCTTTTGAAGAGCCTGCTTGATCTCTTTGTGATACTTCTCTTTCAGTCTTGCAGCCATTGTGCTCTGCTCTCTCTCTTCCGGCGCCCGGAGTGGCCTTGAGGCCGTATACCGTTGCGGAAGGTGCTTGCCGCACGGGTTTGAGCCTCTGGCTCGTACCGTGCAGGCTGGGATTACTTCTTCGTCGGCAGTGTCTGTCCGCACTTCTTGCAAACGCGAGTCCTGACGTCGCCCTCGGCCTTCGAACCTACGCGCACCGGGCCGCAGTTCGGGCAGACAAGCGCGACATTCGAGACGTTGATCGGCGACTCCTGCTCGGCGATGCCACCCTTGGTCCGCTGACCCTGCTTGCTCGAAACCGTCTTCTTGACCACGCGCACATGCTCGACCAGCACCGTGCCCTTGTCGGGGAAAACGCGCAGTACGCGACCCGTCTTGCCGCGGTCGGAGCCCGTGAGGACCTTGACCGTATCGTTGCGATGAATATTCAAACTCGGCATCTTAACTCCAGTTCTCAGTTATCAGTTCTCAGTTATCAGTTCGCGCCTAGCGTGACTCAGTGTCTGCCTCTCGTATCATTGACTGACAACTGAGAACTGACAACTGTGAACTGTTAGACCACTTCAGGGGCCAGCGAAACAATCTTCAAAAACTTCTTCTCGCGCAATTCGCGGGCTACCGGCCCGAAGACGCGCGTACCGACCGGCTCATGCGTATCGTCGATCACTACGGCCGCGTTCTCGTCGAAGCGGATATAGGTTCCGTCGCGCCTGCGATGCTCCTTGCGTGTGCGGACGATGACCGCCTTGACGACCTTGCCCTTCTTCACGGTTCCGTCGGGTGAGGCTTCCTTGACCGCGGCGGTTACGATGTCGCCCAGTCCAGCCTTCTTGCCCAATCCGCCGCCCAGCGGCAGAATCACTTGCAGCTTGCGCGCGCCGGAGTTGTCGGCCACCGCGAGCATGGTTCTCATTTGCACAGCCATGGGTTCTTCTCCTTACTCGCTCGAGCTAGTTGGCGGCCTTGACTTCAGCCGGGATCGCAGCGTCCTCGAGTTGGCCCAAGGCCGAGCGCCTGACAATCTCTTCCAGTGACCACCGCTTCAGCTTGCTCAGCGGGCGGGTCTCGCGGATACGCACCACATCGCCCATGCGCGCCGAACTCAGCTCGTCGTGGGCATAGAACTTCTTCGTCGAGCGCACGATCCGCTTGTACTTGGCGTGAGCCTTGCGCATCTCGACTTCGACCACAATGGTCTTCTGCATCTTGGTCGAAACCACCTGGCCGACCTTCTCATTCCGCCGCGCGCCTGCTGCCGCCGGCGCCTGCACCGCATCTTGAGTCGCCATCATCTAGCGGGCTCCCTTCTCTTTACCGGTCTTGGCAACCGCCGTCACAGTAGCGTCGGGGGCCGCGCCGCGAATTCCCAGCTTCCGCTCGCGCGCCACCGTCTTGATTCGAGCGATCTCCTTGCGCAGATCCTGGAGCTTCTTCACTCCCTCGTTCGGCTGCAGCGAGAGCTGAAAGCGAATGCGGAAGAGCTGCTCAGCGGCAACCTTTTCCTGATGCGCCAGTTCTTCGTCGCTCAAATTGCGAATCTTTTCGAGTTCCATCGTGTTTCTCTCTCCGGCGCTCTTGGCGCCCTTCTTAAGGGCCCGCGGCGCTTCCTGACTTGCTCGGCCGGCTTACTTGGCCGCAACCACAACCTTTTCGGCACCCGGCCGCATCACAAACTTGGTCTTGAGCGGCAGCTTGTTCGAAGCCAAACGCATGGCTTCCTGCGCCGTCGCCGGATCCACGCCTTCCATCTCGAAGAGGATCTTGCCCGGCCGCACAACGGCTACCCAATGGTCCAGTGCGCCCTTGCCCGAACCCATTCGAACTTCGGCGGGCTTCTTGGTGATCGGCTTGTCCGGGAACAGGCGCAGCCAGATCTTGCCGCCGCGCTTGATGAAGCGGGTCATGGCGATACGGCTGGCCTCGATCTGCCGGTCGGTGATGTATCCGCACTCCATGACGCGGAGGCCGTATTCACCAAACGAAATCGTGGAACCGCGCCAGGCCTTGCCCCTGCGCTTGCCCTTCTGCTGCTTGCGGAACTTCACCTTCTTTGGCATCAACATAGCGAAACCCTCGAAATGCCAGGGACTAGGGAATAGGGACTAGGGACTCGTTTCATCCCGTCGCGATTCGCTTCCCGGCCTGCTTACTGCAAATCTCAACAACCAACAATCATTGAACCAGTGAACGGGAACTTTAGTCCCTAGTCCCTATTCCCTAGTCCCGGCTCTTAGAACACCGACGTGCCCACCGGCGGCGCCTGACGACGCTTCTGCTCATAGATGTCGCCGCGATAGATCCACGTCTTCACGCCGATCACACCATAGGTCGTGTGCGCCTCGGTGAAGCCGTAGTCGATATCGGCGCGCAGCGTGTGCAAGGGCAAACGACCCTGCAGATACCACTCCGAGCGGGCGATTTCATTGCCGTTCAGGCGGCCCGAAACGCGAACCTTGATCCCCTTGCAGCCAAAGCGCAACGCCGAATCCACGCTCTTGCGCATTGCACGACGGAAGCTGACGCGCTTCTCCAGTTGCAGGGCGATGTTCTCCGAGACCAGTTGCGCATCCAGCTCCGGCTTGTTCACCTCGATGATGTCGATGAACACTTCGCGGCTGGTGCGCTTGCCGAGCTCCGTCTTGAGCTTCTCGATCTCCGCGCCCTTGCGGCCAATGACAATGCCGGGCCGTGCGGTGCGAATGAGAAAGCGCAGCTTGTTGCCCGGACGCTCGATCTCTACCGAGCTGACTCCGGCGGCCTTCAGCTTGTCGCGCAGCTCAGCCTTGAGCTTCACGTCCTCGACCAGGAGCTTGCTATAGTCGCGCTCAGAGAACCAGCGCGAACGCCACGGCTTGTTCACTCCCAGCCGGAATCCGTAAGGATGGACTTTCTGTCCCATATGCTTTTCCTCAAAACCCTCTAGGCCTTCTTGCTGGCCTTTTTCTTCGTTGCCTTGGGCGCTGCCTGCGGCTCCTCGGCCTTTGTCTTGGTTACCTTCGGCGCTTTGGCTGCCTTGGACGCCTTGGGCGCAACTGTCGGCTCTTCCACCTTGGTCACCAAGCCCTTGGCAGCTTCGCGCTCGGCCACCGTAAGAACGATGTGCGTGAGCCTGCGCTGATAGCGGAAGGCGCGACCCATCGGTGCAGGGCGGATGCGCTTCATGCGCGGTCCGTCGTTGGCCAGCGCCGTCTTGACGTAGAGGTTGTCCACGTCCAGATCGATGCCTCCCTCGCCGGCGACATACTTTGCGTTGTCCACCGCCGAGGTCAACAGCTTGTGAATCACCGGGGCGATGCGCTTCTTGGTGAAGGCCGCGACGGTGAGCGCCTCCTCGACCCCCCGGCCCTTGATCAGGTCGAGTACCAGCCGCGCCTTTTGCGGCGACACGCGCTGGAACTTGGCCTCGGCCCGGTATTCCTTTGTCTCGACTGCCATTGGTCTGTCCTCAAATCAGCTACTAGCCTTTAGCTATTAGCTTTTAGCTTGTTCCATTTCCCAACAAGCTTTTGCTCCGGCGATCTTCAGCTAGAAGCTGAAAGCTAAGAGCTAAAAGCTGCTTTACCGCGGCTTGGCCCCAGCTTCGGCGGCCTTGCCACCGCCGCCGGTGTGTCCCTTGAAGGTGCGCGTGGGCGCGAACTCACCCAGCTTGTGGCCCACCATGTTCTCCGTCACGTACACAGGAACAAACTTCTTGCCATTGTGGACCGCGATGGTATGGCCCACAAACTCGGGAAAGATCGTCGAGCGGCGCGACCATGTCTTGACGACTTTCTTGTCGTTGGCCTGATTGAGCACCTCGATCTTCACGGTCAAGTGTGCGTCCACGAAGGGGCCCTTCTTAGTCGAACGTGCCATAAATCCTCAGCTCCTCTACTTCGCCCGGCGGCTGACGATGAAGGCGTCGGTCCGCTTGTTGTTGCGTGTCTTGTAGCCCCTGGTCGGCTGACCCCACGGAGTCACCGGATGACGACCGCCAGAGGTCTTGCCCTCGCCGCCGCCGTGCGGGTGATCCACCGGGTTCATCACGACGCCGCGGTTGGCCGGGCGAATGCCCTTCCAGCGGTTGCGTCCTGCCTTGCCGATCGAAATGTTCTCGTGATCCGTGTTGCCCACCTGGCCGATCGTCGCCATGCACTCAACCAGCACCTTGCGGGTCTCGCCCGAGGGCAGCTTGAGCAGGGCATACTCGCCCTCCTTGGCCACCAACTGCGCCTGCGTCCCGGCCGAACGCGCCATCTGCGCGCCCTTGCCCGGCCTCAGCTCGATGGCGTGAACCGTCGTGCCGGAGGGAATGTTCTTCAACGGCAGCGCATTGCCTACCAGAATGTCGGCGTCGGGGCCGGAGCTGATCGTCTGCCCGACCTTTAGCCCAACCGGCTGCAGGATGTAACGCTTCTCGCCGTCCAGATAATGAATCAGGGCGATGCGTGCTGAGCGGTTCGGATCGTACTCAATCGTCGCCACCTTGCCGGGAATCCCATACTTCTCGCGCTTGAAGTCGATCAGGCGCAGCATCTGCTTGTGGCCGCCGCCCTGATGGCGCATGGTCAGATCGCCCTGGTTGCGGCGTCCTCCGGTGCGCTGCTTGACCGCCAGAAGCGGCTTGTACGGCTTGGCCGTCGTCAGGTCGTCATTCACCTGCGTGGTCTTGAAGCGCAAGGTCGGCGTGATCGGTCTGTATGTCTTGATTGCCATTGTCGTTTGTCCCGGAAAGCCCGCGTCCTAACTTGAACGCCGCTCTCCCGTTTCTCCGGAATCCATCCATTGCTACCGGATTCCGATAATCTTTCCTGGTGAGCCTTCGATTACCGGCTCTTACAGATTGCTCACATACTCGGGCAGCTTTTCGCCAGCCTTCAGCCGGACGTAAGCCTTCTTCCAATCCGGCTTGTAGCCGGTAAACTTGCCGCGGCGGCGTTCCTTGCCCACCACATTGGCCGTGCGAACCGCGGAGACCTTCACTTTGAAGAGAGCCTCGACAGCCTGCTTGACCTCGGTCTTGGTGGCCTCGGGAGCGACGTCAAAAACCAGCGTCCCCTCGGTCTCCTTCACGCCCAGGCCCTTTTCGGTAATCAGCGGGCGGCGAATCACTGTATAGAGAGTCGGCATTACGCGGCCTCCGTCTGCGCGGCGATTTTACGTTTCGACGCGTTCTTTTCCAGCATCTCGGTCAACTGCTCCATCGCCGAGGCCGAGAAGATGGCCCGCTCATAGCGGAGCAGATCGTAGGGATGCACTTCATTGTTGAGCACCAGTTCCACGCCCTTGAGATTGCGCGCGCCGAGTACCAGAGCCGGGGTCAGCGTCTTGCCGTTCTCGACCAGCAGAGCGGTACGCGTCACATCGAGCTTGGTAAGCGCTGCGCGGTAGAGCTTTGTCTTGGCTTCCTTGATCTCCAGCGTGTCGACCACCGTCAACTTGCCGTCGGCCAACTTGGCAGCCAGAGCCGAGCGAAGCGCACCCAGCAGCTTTTTACGCGGGAAGGAATACTCATAGCTGCGCGGCTGAGGTCCGTGGACCGTGTAGCCGTGGCGCCACAGAGGCGAACGCACCGAACCGATACGCGCCCGGCCCGTGCCCTTCTGCTTCCACAGTTTCTTGCCGGAACCGGCAACCTCGGTACGGCTCTTGGTTTTGTGCGTGCCCTGGCGCAGTGAAGCGCGGTAGTGCTTGACCGCCTCCCACAACAGAGCCTCATTCACCGAGTCCGGCCCAAAGAGCGCGTCGGAAAGCTCCAGCGTGCCCACTTTGTCGCCGTTCATGTTCAATACATCAACATTTGCCATCGTCTTCTTCTTCTGCCGGCTATATTTCCCGCCAGCCTTCAATGTCTCTGCGCCGCAAGGCGCGTTTGGCCCCACCGCAGGTGGTGCGCCGCAAGGCGCGTCTGCCGCACCGCAGGTGCCAGGTGCCTACTTGCGCTTGCCGGCCTTCTTCGAAGCCTTCAACGGATCGACCGTGCCGGAACCGGCAAAGCCACGGCGCTCGCGCGGCGGAGTCTTGGCCTTGGAGATCAGCACGTAACCTTCGCGCGATCCGGGCACTGCGCCCTCGACCATCAGAAGGTTTTCATCCAGATCGATACCGCGAATGCGCAGGTTGCGCACCGTGATCTGCTTGGCGCCCATGTGACCCGGCATACGCTGTCCGGGAAAGACGCGCGACGGATAGCTGCTGGCGCCGATCGAACCCTGCACCTGGAACATGTGACCATGCGACTTGGGTCCGCCGCCGAAACCGTGACGGCGCACAACGCCTGCAAAGCCACGGCCCTTCGATGTGCCAATCACGTCCACGAACTTGGCCTCGGCGAAGATGTCCACCAGCACGCGATCACCCGCCTTGGCAGCCACAACACCATCGGCGTCCAGCTCAAGAGCAACTTCATTGATGACCTTGACCGGCGGTGCCTCGCACTTGGCGAAGTGCCCGGCCTGCGGCTTGGTCACATTCTTGTCCTTGACGAACTCGACCAGGCCAATCTGCGCGGCCTCGTAGCCGTCCCTGGCCAGTGTCTTCAACTGCGTAATCACGCAAGGGCCTGCCTGCAGCACCGTAATTGGGTGCACATCGCCCTTTTCATCGAAGACCTGCGTCATGCCGATCTTTTTTCCTAGAATCCCTACGACGCCCATGTTTTCCTTTCCTCATCATGCGATGCGAATTTCATCGCACTGCCGGGTAGTGCCGATTCTCAGTTCTCAGTTTTCAGTTCTCAACGCCGTCAGTTGCCGGACAAATACTGACAACTGAGAACTGCGAACTGAGAACTATTTTTCGAAGGCCTTGATCTCGACATCGACGCCGGCCGGCAGATCGAGCTTCATCAGCGCGTCCACGGTCTGCTGCGTCGGTTCGAGAATGTCGATCAGCCGCTTGTGCGTGCGGATCTCAAATGCCTCGCGCGACTTCTTGTCCACGTGCGGCGAACGCAGCACGCAGTACTTGTTCTTGATCGTCGGCAAGGGAATCGGGCCGGCCACCGTTGCTCCGGTGCGCTTGGCCGTCTCCACAATCTCGCCGGTCGAGGTGTCCAGCACGCGATAGTCGTATGCCTTCAACCGGATGCGAATTCTCTGTCCTACCATGACTTCCTATCTTCCCCGCAGGCGGCGGATTCTCGACCGCCTGCGCACCTGAATTTACTCCGGAACCGGCAATCAGTGCCGCTTGCTCAGGCCGCATACCGCTTCGACCCTGTTCCCCGGTTCTCGGGTTGCTTACTTGATAATCTCGCTGACCGTGCCGGCGCCGACTGTGCGGCCGCCTTCGCGGATGGCGAATCTCAATCCCTTTTCCAGAGCCACTGGCGTAATCAGCTCCACCTTCAGCTCCACGTTGTCGCCCGGCATCACCATCTCGGTGCCTTCAGGCAGCTCCGCCACGCCCGTCACGTCCGTCGTGCGGAAGTAGAACTGCGGACGGTAGCCCTTGAAGAACGGCGTATGACGGCCGCCTTCTTCCTTGCTCAACACGTACACCGAACCCTTGAAGTTGGTGTGCGGCGTGATCGATCCCGGCTTGGCCAAAACCATGCCGCGCTCGACATCTTCCTTGGCAATGCCGCGCAGCAGAATGCCCGCGTTGTCGCCCGCCATGCCTTCGTCGAGCTGCTTCTTGAACATTTCAACGCCCGTGCAAACCGTCGAACGGGTCTCGCGGAAGCCGACGATCTCGCAAGCCTCGCCCACCTTCACCTTGCCGCGCTCGATACGGCCCGTTACAACCGTGCCGCGGCCGGAGATCGAGAAAATATCTTCGATCGGCATCAGGAAGGGCAGATCCACCGCGCGGTCAGGCCGCGGAACATAGGCATCCACCGCCGCCATCAGCTCGTCGATCTTCGCTTCCCACTTGGGGTCGCCGTTCAACGCCAGAAGCGCCGAACCGCGAATCACGGGCGCGTCTTCCGGGAACTGATACTTGCCCAGCAGCTCGCGCACTTCCATCTCGACCAGGTCGATCAGCTCTTCGTCTTCAACCGCGTCGCACTTGTTCAGAAAAACCAGCACGCAGGGAACGCCCACCTGGCGGGCCAGGAGAACGTGCTCCTTGGTCTGCGGCATCGGGCCGTCGGTGGCCGCAACCACCAGAATCGCGCCGTCCATCTGCGCCGCGCCGGTGATCATGTTCTTGATATAGTCGGCGTGGCCGGGGCAGTCGACGTGCGCATAGTGCCGGTTGGCCGTCTCGTATTCAACGTGCGCCGTGGCGATCGTGATGCCGCGCTCGCGCTCTTCAGGCGCGTTGTCGATCGAGTCGAAGGACCGGAACGAGTTCTTCGGGTTGTGCTTCGACAACACCTTGGTGATGGCCGCCGTCAACGTCGTCTTGCCGTGATCGATGTGACCGATCGTTCCCACATTTACGTGCGGCTTGCTGCGATCAAACTTTTCCTTCGCCATTGCCCTTCAATCCCTTCCGTTAGACTTTTTCTGTCGCGTTTCTGTCGCACCTTCAAAATGACAAAGGCACAAAAGCTTGTGTTGTGCGCCTCAATAGTAGGCGTACACCTTGAGATAGCGCTGCCGCAGTTCGGCGGGCACCGCTTCAACCTTTTGCAGGTAGCGCTCGCGGGTCAGCGCCTGGTCAGAAACCGGCAGCGCCTGATAGACTCCTGCGGCTTCCTTGCCCAGCACCCCCCGAGTCAAAATACCCTCGAAGTTCCGAATCCGCAGCTTTGACTTTCCCACGCGATTGAGGAAAACCTCCACGTCGTGCGGGTCGAAGGCCGCATCGATGCGCGCATGAAGTTCGGCGTACCCTTGCTGATCCTGGACCGCGATGGCTGCCTGCTCGAACTTCATTCCCTGCCTCGCAACGGGCTTGTCAGCCCTTTCGCCTATTTCCAATTCTGGAGCGGGAGACGAGGATCGAACTCGCGACCAACAGCTTGGAAGGCTGTGACTCTACCACTGAGTTACTCCCGCAAAACAGCCTTTAGCTCTTAGCTGTCAGCTCTTACTGCTCGCGCGAGCCGCAACAGCTCGATCCAATATCAAACGAGCTAAAAGCTAATAGCTAACGGCTAGAAGCTGAAAATCTGGAGCTGATGACCAGGATTGAACTGGTGACCTCTCCCTTACCAAGGGAGTGCTCTACCAACTGAGCTACATCAGCCCTCTCAACAAACTTGAGGTGCTACTCTACTGCCCGCTGCGGCGAATCTTCTCAGCCTGGCGGGCTAACACTGTCTTCAAAACCATGCCGCCAATGATCACCATTGGAAGCAACCGCAACTCAACCGGCTTGCCGTTGATGGGAATCGTGCCCTCACCTACGGTAAACCATGCCAGCGCCGCTAAAACAGCATACAGCGCCAAGGCGATCCAAAACTTCCGGTCCAACTCAGAACCGGAGCTCTTCCAATCGTCAATTAGGCGATACCGCTTCAGCGCGGAAATCAATCGGAGAGTCAACCTTTCGCTTCGCGTTAGGCTACATCCCGGCTGCAACTCCTCGCACATACGCCCTCAAAACATGGTGCACAGGGGAGGGTTCGAACCTCCGTAGGTCTAAAGACCGGCAGATTTACAGTCTGCTGCCATTAACCACTCGGCCACCTGTGCTTAACCCACCCACACCCCACAAAAAGCCACTTCAGCGCATTAAACTCCATCCGGATGAACTCCGGCCATCAGGAGCCTGCACCTGAAATGGTATCGCTGCGGAGGACAGGCCCGGCGCCAAAAAAGCAGCACCGGAGAAAACTTTCCGCCGTACCGGGTTCCGTATTCGACTTCCCTAAAGTGGAGCTGGCGAAGGGATTTGAACCCCCGACCCTCTGATTACAAATCAGATGCTCTACCAGCTGAGCTACGCCAGCCCTATCCACCCGGAGAAGATCCCGGAAACCTGTAAAAACCGTACGGGCACACTACCACTGCGCACGTACTACGGCACAGAAATCAAGGTTAGCACACCACGGCGGCGGGAGCAAACCGGGAGGAAATCAAAGTGCCGGCTGTACCGGTGGAGTCCGCGCCGCCAATTGCCTCCTGAGGGTCTGGAGACCCACAGCACAGCCGACATGGAGGTCGGCGCTACCCATTTTCGGATTGGCATTGACACCGTGCTCCGACGCTTTCGCTGGCTGCCTATTCGAATTTCTGCGGTTGGTGAGGCTCGCGACGCGTCCTGCGCGTGCTGTCTTGGGAGTATGCTGTCGCGGCTCAGCCCGTTTTGAACCACGTTGAAAGCTCGCCACGCCCCGTTCGCTGCGATTCGTTGCCTTGGGCCGCACGCGGCCATTACGATAGAGGGATGCATCCCAAGGCGCAGGCCTGACGGTGCTGGCGAGTCCTCCAACGAGAGTGGGTCCGATTCGAGAGCAATTTTTTGCTCTTGCAGCGGTGATCCAGCATGTACCGGTCCTCGTTTCTGGCTGCCCAAATTGAATTCCCTGCAATGGGAGGAGTTTTTCATTGAGCGACCGTTTTTTGTTTACCTCTGAATCCGTTACCGAAGGCCACCCGGACAAGATTGCCGACCAGGTCTCCGACGCTATTCTCGACGCCTGCCTGGAGCAGGACCCTTACAGCCGCGTCGCCGCCGAGACGCTGACAGCCACCGGTCTGGTGGTTATTGCAGGCGAAATCACGACCAAAGCCTACGTCGACTTCCAGAGCCTGGTCCGCGGCGTCATTGCCTCGATCGGCTATGACAACGCACTCTACGGCTTCGACTCCAACACATGCGCCGTGATCTCGACCATCAACAAGCAGTCGGGCGACATCGCACAGGGCGTGGATACGGGCGGCGCGGGCGATCAGGGCATGATGTTCGGCTATGCCTCGAACGAAACGCCAGAATTGATGCCCGCGCCGATCTCGCTGGCCCACAAGCTCTGCCGCAAGCTCACCGAAGTCCGCAAGAGCGGCAAGCTGCCTTATCTGCGCCCCGACGGCAAGAGCCAGGTGACGGTTGAATACGATGAGAACGGCAAGCCCGCACGCATTGACGCCGTGGTCATCAGCAGCCAGCACTCCGAGAGCGTCAGCAACGAAGATTTGCACGCCGACATTCTGAAGTACGTGATTCAGGCCGTGCTGCCCGCCGCGTGGCTCGACGAGCACACGAAGTACCACATCAATCCGACGGGCCGCTTTGTCATCGGCGGACCGATGGGCGACACCGGACTGACCGGCCGCAAGATCATCGTAGATACCTATGGCGGTTCGGGCCGTCACGGCGGCGGGGCCTTCTCAGGAAAAGACCCGACGAAGGTGGATCGCTCGGCGGCTTACATGGCCCGTTACATCGCCAAGAACATTGTCGCGGCGGGACTGGCCGATCGCGCAGAAGTCCAGCTTGCTTACGCCATTGGTGTGGCCGAGCCGGTCAGCGTGCTGATCGACACCTTCGGCACCGGCAAGATCAGCGAAGCCAAGCTGACTGAACTGGTCCGCAAGAACTTCTCGCTGAACCCCAAGGGCATCATCGAGAGCCTGAACCTGCGCCGGCCGATCTACCAGAAGACGGCAGCTTACGGCCACTTTGGCCGCACCGAGCCCGAGTTCACCTGGGAGGCCACCGACAAGGCAGCCACCCTGGCCGAGCAGGCTGGTGTGAAAGCTGCTGCCAAGTAGGCAAAGGCTAAAACGCACTCGCAACACGATGGGACCCTCTGCTTGGAGGGTCCCATTTTTGTTGGAGTGTGGTTTCCGGTTTACCGGTAACGCGCCAACAGTGAAACTGCATGGCGTATGCTGGACAATCAGAGGATCAATGAATCTTTCTCGACCTACGCTTTTGCAGTGTAATTGGGTGCTCGGATTGGCCGTTACCCTGCTCCTTTTGTCCGCCCTTCTGTCGAGGTTGCACGATGAACGGATATGTACGTGGATAGCGCTACTTGCATCAGTTGCAGCGGTCTATTTAATTTGGCGGGGTTTTGGTTCACGTCTAAACGCACTACTGCGAGTGGGCTTCGCGTATCTGGCGGCTTCATGGGGCGCTTACTGTCTGTGGCACTTTCACATGATGCCGCAATATCGCC
>Ga0302294_10000128_pt1 | contig 23182 bp, 19 predicted proteins | sample III_Fen_N2_3_FD_194550 | JGI IMG/M metagenome (GOLD analysis project Ga0302294, IMG submission 194550) | Peat permafrost microbial communities from Stordalen Mire near Abisko, Sweden - III_Fen_N2_3 | ecosystem: Environmental > Terrestrial > Soil > Wetlands > Permafrost | place: Sweden: Abisko...
TTCTCTTCGGAATCGTGCCGGCGTGGATCGCCTCCCGCGTGGATCTCAACACGGCGTTGAAACAGCAGGCCCGCGGGTCCACCACGGGCCGGGGGCATCATCGAATTCGCAACGGACTCATCGTCGGCCAGGTGGCGCTTGCCCTGGTCTTGCTCGCTGGCGCCGGAATCATGCAGCGCGGCTTCGCCCGGCTTTTGCAGCGCCAGACCGGCTGGGACACTGAGCACGTTCTCACGGCGGGTTTGCCATTGTCTGAGTCGCGCTTCGACACGGAACCGAAGCGCTACGAGCTCTTTCATAAAATCGAACAGCGGCTGGCCTCCATCCCTGGGGTGGAGCACGCCGCGCTCTGCAGCTCGCTGCCGCTTGAAAACTACACGGGCGAACGGCCGATCTCCATCGACGGGCAGTCGACCGAGCTCTCGGCTTTGGCTCCGCGCGCGTCCCACGTGATGGTGACCTCGGACTACTTTGCGACGCTCGGCATTCCCTTGATCGAAGGGCGGACTTTCCGCCCCGATATGAAGGACTCCGATCCTCTTGTCTTCATCATCAACGAGACGCTGGCCCGGCACCTGTGGCCAGGCCAGAGCGCCTTGGGCCGCCGAATCCGGAGCGATGACAGCGGTTACTTTACCACGGGCGAAGTGATCGGCGTCGTGCGCGACGTGGATACGGCCGCGAGCTTTACCGAACCGTCTACCAGGTATCAGATCTACAAGCCTATCGTACACGAACCCTGGTCCTGGGCTAATCTTGTGGTGCGAGGCCCCGCACCGGCCACGCTGGTCGAAAGTATGCGGCGTGCGGTGGCCGAAGTGGACTCCGACCTCGCGGTCGACGATGTCGGCACCGTGCGCCAGTTCATCGGTCGTGAGCAGGCTACTCTGCTGCTGGTCGGCCAAATTTTGGGCGGTTTCGCATTGCTCGGTTTGGTGCTCGCGGCGGTGGGGCTTTACAGCGTGATTTCCCAAACCGTCGCACAGCGCACCGGCGAATTTGGGATACGGCTCGCGCTCGGTGCCCAGCCATCGCAGGTGCTTGCGCTTGTGCTGAAACACGGCCTCCGTCTCACCGGACTCGGACTTCTCATTGGCCTTGTCGGTGCGTTCGGCATCGGGCGTGTCCTGGGTTCTTTGCTGCCCCGGCTCGGTGGGGCCGACCCCGTCGCGTTGCTCGGCGTTTCCGCACTGCTTTTCTTCGTTGCGCTGGTCGCCTGCTGGCTGCCCGCCCGCCGCGCCACGCTGGTCGATCCCATGGTCACTCTGCGCGCCGAGTGAAAGTCTAGTGCGTGTTGAGTAGAACAGCGGCCATGGAAGGTTGACCGCTAATGGGTTTCGCCAATGGGCGAAACCTTATGCTTGCGCCGTGGCTAATCGCCGCAGCCGACACGCTCCGGACGGCCAATGGCCGTTGGTGATTTAGTTGTTTTCTTGTAGGGGCGTAGTCTCGCTGCGCCATTGGTTCGAGCGGTCGGGTCGGAACGGGCGCAGCAAGACTGCGCCCCTACGCAAAAGAATCAAAAACGTAAACCCGTACAGTTGGTACGGGCTGAAAGGGTAGGGACGACCAGCCTTGGTCGTCCGTTCCGGAATTGATGGTGCTGGCCTCGCTGAGGCCGGTCCGGGGTCGGCGACTTTTGGGCATAGCAAAAAGGTTCGAAGGTGGAACGCACAGTCCCTGTGCGTTGGTTCTAGTTTTTGGTAGTGCGGAACGCCTTTCGAACCGAGCGTGCAAGGGACTGCCCGCTCCACCTTTCAAGCGGATCGCAGGCAAAAAAAGCCCGAACGGCTAATGCGGGCTGAAAGCATAATGTAGGGCCGGGCCTCGTGTCCGTGCCGGTTTTGTCCGGCGGCGGCGCGCACTCGAGGTGCGGCCCTACACCGCAGAATCGAAAACGGAAAAACCTGCGCGCTTGGTGCGAGCTGGCGCTGTCGGAAGGTTGCGGCTTGGAGAAAAGCGCAGGACTCTCGTTCAGAGTGGGACGGGTGTTCCCTCATCCGCCGCGGCCAATGCCGAGCGTTGCCCTTGCCTCAAGTGTAATCCCGCGGCGATACGTTGCCGAAGCACTTGGACTTACTCCTCTGGTTGGCCCATCGGACAAGGGTGGACAGCGCAGCCAGGAAGGCCAGTGTAGGAACCATGATTTGCGCACGTACTCCTGAGGCTCTCAAAGATTTCGATCGTCCGCTTGAAGAGTGTATTGCGACTTGTTTTCCGCAATCGCACGCGTTGCTGGAAGCGGCGAAAAACAGTCTGTTTTACTCGCTGCCGATCGCGTTCGATCCGGCGTTGGGGGCCGAATGTTATCTCGCCACGGTGGACCGTGATGAGAACGGCGAGCCCTGGCGTTTCATCGACATGGGCGCGCAGATCGCGACCCGGGTATTTGGCGAGAACGATCCTGGTCTCGTCGAGGCGATGCGGGCCGGGCTGCCTGACATAGTGAATCGGTATGCTCACAGCGAATACCAGACCATCACCTCACTCCGGTTTAAGGCGGCGCTGGATCGGATCGCCCCGAAGGGCACGCCGCGGCACTTTGTCGTGAACACCGGCGCAGAGTCGGTGGAGAATGCGATCAAGGCTGCATTGTTGGTTCGCGCACGCACGGCTGGGGTGAAGGAAGGCGGCGTGATCGTGTCGTTCGAGGGCGCGTTTCATGGACGCACGCTCGGGGCGCTGGCGGTCACTCATCGCAAAAAGGCGCGACTGGGATTCCCGACGTTTGACTGGCCGCAAGCCATTTTCCCGACCGAGGACCTCCGCGCGCCTGCCGCGACGCAGCGACGCGAGGAACAGAGTCTCCGCCAGATCTGGCAGATCTTGCAGGGTAAACGTGAAGCGTTCGCGACCGAACTTGAGCACATCGACAACTTCCTGAGCAGCCCGGGAGATCTGGCTCAGTTCCTCGCCAGCGCGCGGGAGAGAATCGGTGCGGAATCCATAAAGCGCGCGCTGCGTGTCGCGGCGGTCATTATCGAACCCGTCCAGGGAGAAGGCGGAGTTCGCACCGCGAGCGCACGATTCTTCAAACGCCTGCGGTTGCTCACGCTCGTCCACGACGTGCCGCTCATTTTTGACGAAGTGCAGACTGGTTTTGGAGCCACCGGGAAAATGTGGGCGCACGAACATTTCGACCTGCCTTCGCCGCCGGATGTCGTCACCTGGGCGAAGAAGGCCCAAAACGGCGTGCTCTTTGTGAGCGAAGCGCTGGCGGTATTTTTCCAAGAGGAGAAAAAGTTCAACACCACTTGGGAAGGCGATCCGGTCGGCATGCTGCGTGTCATGGCCACGATGGATCGTCTCGATCTCGAACAAGTACGTCGCACCAGCGCCCTCTCGCTTGCGGCGTTGGAGCGCCTGCAGGCGCGGTTTCCCGAACTCATTCAAAGAGTCCGTGGACTGGGCGTGATGCTCGCCTTCGATGTGGCACGCTCCGACTGGCGTGATGTCATCCGTGACCGGGCCTTTCGCCGTGGACTGCTCATGCTGCCCGCGGGGGAACGGGCGCTGCGTTTCTATCCGCGCTACAATACGTCCGAAGCCACCGTCCGCGAGGCGATGGAAATCCTTGCGGCGGCGGTGCAGGATATTTTGGACCGCGAAGCGGCCGTACCGTTGGGGCCGCTGCTCCGCGTGGGTGTGATCACGGTGCCGCTTGGCGGTGCCGAAGAGATCGGGTTGGACGCACAGAATTTTCAGGAGCACCGCGCCGGTGTGATGACGGTGGAGATCGAGCGTTACGGCTCTTGGTCGAACTACCCGGCAGACGCCCTCCGTGAAGGGCGCCGGCCTTTGCTGCAGTTTCCGGTCGAAGCGCTCGAAAGCACGCTGGGCAATCCGCGCTCGGTGGGCGTGGCGGTGCGCTTTTCCGGCCGCATCGTCGCTTACGCCGTTGGCAGCCCGCTTGAAAACTACGGAGAGGAGGGCGTCCACGACGATCCGACCTTCGGCGACAACCAAACCTATTACCTGCAGGCAATGGCAGTGCATCCCTCAGTCCAGAACGCCGCAGAAATTGAGAACCACCTACTCGAACTCGTGCGGGCGCGGGTGATCGCCCAAGGCTTCCAGCATTTTTCGGCGCTGGTGGAAGAACGTGTCCAGCAGAACGGCCCGGCGTGGTTGCGCTCAGCCGAAGTCTTGCGCGTCTTGGATAACTACCTGCGAAGCGGACAGCGTTTCGTCTACCTGCACGCCGAGCTTCCCGAAGCGAAAGCGACCGGCGCCGTGGCGACGATTTGAGCGCTGGGCTTGCGATCGTGCGCTGGCGATTCCGAAGGTGGAACGCACAGTCCCTTGTGCGTTGGTTCGGGGCGGAGGGTTACCGCTAATGGGGTTTCGCCAATCGGCGAAACCTTGTACTTGTGCCGCGGCTAATCGCCGCAGCCGTCACGCTCCGGACAGCCAATGGCGTAGGGGGTAATTCTAGGGAGCGATTTATACCACAAACATTCGGGGTTGCCCCCTTTTTGGGCTCCCTTCAAGAGCAGAAGCCTCTAGATCGGCCTCTTTAGGCGCCTATTCGGACGGCGGCGTTTCCAGCTTGGTATCGAAGTCGTGCTGCCCCGCTGCATCTAGATGCGATTTATCGAAACCATCTTCCAACTTTATGGCACGCGTCGATAGGAGATGTTTTGCCCGCAGCTCGCTGCAAAACTTGTACAGGCTGCGCGCGTCCTCGGTGATCACGAAGGCTATGTCACTTTCCTTAACCTGACCGAGCAGTTTGAAGTCGTCCTTTAGCGCGTCGCGGGCGACTCCCGGCGCACCTTTATAAGCTGCAAAATCCAACTCGGCCGCGCGCATGGCGTCGTTGAGGTTGAACGGGAGAACGATGATCGCCTCGAGCGGGAGATCCGTTACCGGCTGTTTCATGTGAAACTCGGACGCGACGATGGTCGACAGGTACATTGGCACGCCTTCACTAGTGAAAAGTTTGAAGAACTGAACTGCAACGGCGTGGTGCTTGCGGGTTGGATCGGCAAACGAAATCAGGAAACTCGTATCAAGCAGAACTCCGTCAGCCATTGTAGCCTCCGCGTAATTCTTCTACCCAAGCTGCGGCTTCTGGGACATCGGCCCATGCCTTTGCGCCTTTTTCGAAAAGTTGCTGTAGGCGGGCGTCTTCAACGTCGGTTTGATATGCACGAAGCGCGAGAAGCTTGTAGTTATCCAGAGCGCCATTTTTTGGATTTTGTTTTGCGCGGACATGGACGATGGCCTTGTGGAAAACCAAATTGTCGCGTTGCTCGCGGATTTGATCGGCAGTGGCGTCGACGATTATGGTTTCACGCGAGTTCCGCAGTCTGATGTGGATGTTCGGATTTTGCGCGCCACCCCAGTCGGTGATTTCGCCGATAACGTACCGTTCGACATCCACCCAGACGATCTTCTCTTCGCGGAGGAGATTGGAGTCTTTGGAAATAATCACAGGAGAAAACGCACCGCTCGGGCTACGCACTATGTAGGTGAGGGTTGGTTCCAATTTTGCTCGCTCCTGCCAGCGCTGTACGACGCGAGCACGGTTTTCGTCGATATCGGAAAGCGTTGTGGAAGTGGAAAGCTTGGCGGTGTCCGCGATCAGCGAAGGAAGCAGCCCAATCGGCAGGAGCACGCGGAGGAGGTAGGAGCCTTCATGTACTTGCACGTTCAGGTCGTGCAGAACGGTTTTGCTGTCGCTACCTTGCACATAGCTTTGCACGTCGTTATTGAACTCGATGAACCGGGTAAACGGCATGCCCTTTAGCGCTGACACGGGCTGGCCCGCGACGGCACCTGCAAAGACAAATTCGACTGCTTCGGGCTCGGTCATTGAAAAGGAAACGAGTTAAGATGCGTAAACCAGTGTTCTTCGGCAAGCACGTTGGTATGAGAGTCAGCAAGGCGTTAAGCTGCACTGCTTCCCTTTGCCCGGTACTTCGATTTTAGGCGAACGCAAGTGGACGTGCTTCGGTTTGTGTTCGGGCGGGATGCGTCTCCTGAAGCCCATGCGTGCGATTCGAAATTCTAGGAACGGTGATTTTCAATCGCTCCATTCCAGCGCTTGCGTTGATGGGCTGATTTAGGCTTCGTCGCTGGATGTTGTTGCGCTGGCTCCTTTCTGTCCTGCCGTTGCTCGTTCTTTGCCCGCGGCTACTGAGCACGGAGCTTGAGCCGATCCATCCGGGCCCGTTTGCCGTCGCCTGCACAAACTTGGAGGTGGCGCCGCACGATAGCGAGCCGATGATCGATTTCCTCAACGGCAAGACTTCATCGAGTGGAACGGTATACTTGACGGACATCCTCATTCATCCGGAGGCTGTACCCATGCTGCAGGTGGACGTCCCTAGCGATGTTAAACTGTACGGGAAGCAAGCAGGTACGCGCATTCCCTTGGTGCTCCTCGTCGTCTATCCGACCACTCAGGAAAACCCACGCCCGAACTACAAGTACCCCTACAAAGAAACAGGCGACGCTCTGTTTACCCACATGCAGCAACCGGGAGAAAAGCCGGTCTTGGCCGACCCTGCCGCGAAGTACCCGCTCATCATCCACTCTGGCGGCTACAACACCCACGGACTCTGGCACCTCTGGCGCATGAAGGAACTCGCCGCTCATGGCTACATCGTCGTGGACATGTTTCACGGCGACGGCCGCGGCAGCAGCTTTGCCGGCAACTTGGCACTGCGTTCTATCGAACTGCGGGCAACGCTCGACTATGTGTTGCACCACTCCGATTTCGCCTCGGTGATCGATGCGGATCGGATCGGCGCGAATGGCGACAGTGCTGGCGGGCATACGGTCATCGCCGCGTTGGGCGGGATCGATCCCAGCGGCAGGATTCCGGAGGGTACCGATCTGCGGATTAAAGCCGCGGTTGGGTTAGTCCCGTTCATGGGGCACGCCTTTGGTCAATGGCCGTTCAAGACGGATTTGTGGTTCTTCGGAGAAGATCACGCCGGGTTGCGCCGCGTGCAGAGACCGTTCCTCGCCATCTATGCGGAAAAGGACAGCAATGTCCCTCCCGAGGGTGTGGTGGCGGGAGTTCACGAAATGTGCGGGTCTACGACCGCCATCATATTGGACGGTGAAACGCATCTAGTTTCCAACGCCACAAGCACCGACATACGGACCTGGGAGGTCCTATTCTTTGACGCTTGGCTGCGTGACGACGCAACGGCCCGGCAGAAACTCAAGGCAGGCACGTCTGTCCGTGGCGGCGTCAACGACCACAAGACCTACCAGCGCGAGGCGCCTTGAAGGCGATCGGTGGAGGACCGTTGATGAGGCCAGCGAAGGAGTAAAACTGTACCTTGCCAGTCGTTCGTCACTTCGATTTTGAGCAACCTGACGCGGGCCTTCTACGGCTTGCGGGTTGTGTCGGGATGCATCTCCTAAAAATATCCTAAAAGCCGTGCGTGCGATTCGTATTTCTAGGAACGGTGCTCCTGAAGTTTTTAGCTGCGAGGAGATCGCCGTGCCTGAACCCGAGGGGGACGAGATCGGCTTTCCTAGTGGAGGAGCGGGCAGCAACCAACGCCTCGTAGCGAGGAGGTGAGGATGGCCCTCAAGGCTTGAGGCCGAAGTACAGCCCGCGGCCGAGGGCGGCGAGGGAGACTGAGGTGTGGGACTCGTCCGCGAAGATTACTTTCTCTACGTGCAGTCTCGTCGGTTCGATGGCGGCGAGCCGGTCGGCGAGTTCCATGGCGTTGTCGATCATCCGACCGTAGTCTTTGGCTCTCTGGATCGGATTGGGTCCCCGGTATTGCTCGTTGCCGGCGGCGGTGAGGAGCAGGCGCAGGTGGAGCTGCCCGTCTTTCACACGTTTGATGAAGGCTGCCTCGTCCTTGAGCACGGCGCTGTCATTGAACCAGATGGAGGGGCTGGCCGAGATGTAGGCCGCATAGGACTCGGGATGGGTGAACATCTGGTGCAGCACCATCAATCCGCCCAGGGACTTGCCATAAAGAATCTGCTTCGTGGGATCGACTGCATAGTGCGCGTTGATGAAAGGTCGTATCTCCTCTTCCAATATACGCAGATAAACCTCGCCGCCGCCATTCTGACCGGGCTTGGACGATGGAGTCGACCACGGGGTCAGCTCGAAGGAGCGGCGTTTGTGGACCTGGTCGTTGTCATCGGTGGGGAAACCGATCCCGACGACAATGACGGGGCCAACCTCGTAGGAGCTCTCCGTCGCGTTGATCGAGGCCGGGGCAAAATACCAATTGCCGTCGATCACATAGAGAACTGGGTAGCGCTTGCCGGGTTCAGCCTTGAAGGGCGTGGAGACAAATACGCGGTAGGTCTCACCATTGATTCGCGACTTGAGGTCGTACTGCTGCGCACGTGGCACGGTGGCGTCAGTTTCGGCTACCAGCTGAGTCACGGGGGCGTCCGCGGCTCGGGCGGTTGAGCCCGGAGCGAGAGCGAGGGCGCAGAGCAGAAGGAGTCCGAAGATACGTTGGGTGTGGCGGGTAGATAGGCTCATGGGCTCAAGTATAATAATCCGCGCATAAAGAGACAGATCATTTAGAGAATCCTGACGTGGAGCATCTCAGACTGTTTTGTAGCCGCGGATCCGGCTGCTGATCGCAGCCCTAACCAGCACACGATGAATTTTCTCTTTCTTCATTATCGTTTTTTTCCGTCAGGGCTTCCGGACTCGGATGGGATAAAGAGGAAAGAGAACGAGAAAGAGGAAGGATTTGCGGATCGGGCCTAATACCTTGGAGCTTGCTCCGGCTTGGTTGTAGCCGGCCTCGCTGAGGCCGGTTCCGAAAAATTCCGGGGTCAGCGACCCCGGCTACACCAAATTGGTTCGGTCGAATACGTCGAAGCTTGCTCCGGGAATATTGCCGAACATGGAAGAAGGTACAAAACGCCGCGCGAAGCACGAAGTAGGCAACTCACCCTTGGCCTGGCGGGCAATCACCGGGAGTTGCGAGACGTGGTCAAATGCCAGCGCTGGCAGAGAGGACAACGATAGGCTTTGCTCGTACGCTCGACGCCGCGCAGGAGTGCCGCGTCAAGCGCATCGCCTTCGGTCGTGTAGCGGCGTTTGCCGGTACACATGCGTTGCTGTTCTTCGCGGGTGGGCTTCTTGGCCATGGCGGAGAGTTGCGGTGGGAGACAGCGATGGCCGAAGGATCAGGTATGCGAATTGACCTACCCTTGCGCGGGAACGGGTTTCGGGCGCAAACGCAGCGAGAGAACGTGGCACCAGAGCAGCACGGCCAACAGGCTTGACAGGGCGCCGCTGGAATCAATCAGCACGTCACCGAAAGCGGGCGTGCGTCCGGGGACGAAGGATTGGTGGAATTCGTCGGTGGCGGCGTAGGCGGCGGTGATGAGCAGGGCGATGCCGGCGGTCTGCCAGGAGAATTTGGCCAAGGGTGCAGGCAGCGTGTGCCTGAGTGCGCGAAAGACCAGCAACCCGAGCACGGCGTATTCGGAGAGATGGCCGAGTTTCCGCACGATGAAGTGGACGAACTCAAACTGCTCCGGCGTGGCGTCGGGTTTGATCCACCTGATCACGGGTTCGATGATGCGAGAGGAGTGCTCCGACGAGCCGAGGTCCGTGGACATCGCAAAGATGAACCCCATCCAGAGAATGACGGGCAGCCAGTGTTTGAAGACCTTCATGGCTGCCGAGCAGAGCGCGGGACCGGGCGAATCTGCAAATACAAAAAGGCGGATTAGCGGGCGGACGCGAGGTCCTCGTAGATCTCGGTCCGGAAGCGTGGCGTGCAGAGAGCGAGAAAGACGAGAAGCCGGTGACGGTGCCAGGCGGTACCATTTGCCTTAGTTTGGCACTTGAGTTTTACGCGCATGCCGTTGGGGGATTCCTCGGCTTGCGAGTTCGGGCGGGATGATTCTGTTGGTGGGCAAGCGTGCGATTCAAATTTCAAAGAATGGTATATTAACGACACCCATCATCCGTGAACACTTCGCCTAGTGAAACACCCGGCGCCTGGCGCGCTGTGCTGTTTTTGTTCGTCGTCGCAACATTGATCCCCGAGCTGCTCATCGGCTCAACCCCGCTGAGTCGAATCCACCAGTTCGTGTTTCAATTCCCTTATTACGGCTCGGCCGCGCTCGTGATTCGTGAGGCGGTGATCCGGTTTAAGCTCAGCCGTGCGGGCCTCTTGTTGCTCGGCCTGGCCTTTGGCGTGATTACGGAAGGACTTTCCCTGCAATCGATCTTTAACCCGCACTTCCTAAACCTCGACATCTCGTACGGCCGGGCCGCCGAAGTGAACTGGCCGTGGATGTTGTACATGGTTGGTTACCACGCCATCTGGAGCGTGACGATCCCGGTGACACTGGCTGAGTTGGTGTTCCGTGAACGACGCCAGGAGTCCTGGCTAGGAAGGATTGGCCTTGGGGGCTTCCTCGTGCTGTTCGTTGTCATGGCCTTCGCCTTCCACGCGATCTTCGTCAAGATGTCGAATTTTCGGGCGCCTACGCTCCCGTATGCTATCGCAGCTGTTGTCGCCGGGCTGCTCATCGCCGCGGGGCTGCGGCTGAAAGCGCGACCAGCGCCTGCCACTGCGCGTCCGGTGCCCAGCTGGCTTCCTGGGATCTTTATGGCTCTCGCGGGCCTCTCCTGGCTGCTGCTTTACGGGATTATTTTTCACAAGCCGTACTTCATGCCCGCGGCAGACAACCTGGCCTTTGGGCTGGTGCTGGCGGTTGGGTTCGGACTGTTGCTCCCTCGCTGGGCGCCCGCTGACGCGCCGGACCGGCGACAATTCTCGCTGCTCGCCGGAGGTTTGGCGGCCAACACCGCATTCGGTTTTGTCGTGGTCTCTGCGTCGAGGTTGGATACTTACGGCCAAATCGGCATCGTTGTGCTGCTGGTCGTTGCACTCGCCGTCCTTGGACGAAAGCTTGGGCGCGAACCAGGGCAGGCAAGTAATACCGCGGACGTTATAAGGTAGGACGCGACCGGACGTGTACTGTACCCGGTGAAGGAGGGCCCGCTGCGCTGGTCGTGACGGAGCACTCCCCACGTAAGGCATCTGCAGTACGCCGAACGTTGTGGCACGTTCGTGACAGAGGTCGCGATTATTTCTGCTACCCTTGCTTCATGAAATTACACGATATTACCCCTAGTGTTTGGGGCCTGACTATGACGAAATATCTTCTCTGTATCGGTCTCTTCACTACAGCCCTGCTTATGCCTCGCGTCGTACATGCGGCCGACTCAACAGCCGCAGAATTATGGTTCGACAAATGTGCACGCTGTCACGGCGACACGGGTGCAGGCGACACGCCTTTGGGCCGGATGCTGAAAGTTGCAAACTACGGTTCAAAGAAAGCGCAGGAGGCGCTTACCGATGAGCATCTTTTCAAGCTCATCCTCGAAGGGAGAACCACAAACCAGAAAAAAGTCATGCCTGCCTTCAAGGAAGAGATCACCGAAGGAGAAGCAAAAAGCCTAGTAAGGTACATCCGATCGCTGGAAAAATCCTTGTAACTACTTTCAAGACTAAAACTCTACTTATCTTTGCGACCCTTTTGGGCGGACTTTATGAACCTCCCAAAGTCCCGGTCCTTTCTTCTCAGCTCCAGCAACGTGTGAACGAGACCGTAGTCATCCGTCGGCGCTTTTCTCAAACCTACCTAGTCGCCTACGCATGGGAATTCGTGAGGGCGGTGGTGGCGGTGAAGAAAGCGACCAGCCAATTTCGCACGGGAGGTTCCGGCATTATCGATGAACAACAACAGCTCGTGATCAACTTCGGCAACCCGCGCGACGGCGGCCTCAGGAGCGCATTCGACTTTGGGGACGAACCATTCAGTACAGCCGAGAGCAGTCAGATTGGTGTGCGTGATTTCCATTTTGTCGTCTTTGTTTCAAAAGTACTTTTATCACCGCCAGACTTTCAGGAAAGCGCGAAAGAGTCCGGCAGTGCGTAGCGGGAATGCGAAAGCTGAAGAATGAATCAGAAGCATTATGATTAGTTCGGCTAGGTGTAGAAGCGGCGATCTCGAAATAGGTCAGATTACCCCGGCTCTTCGCACCGCTATAATCACATGACAGGACATTGCACGGCACGCCGAGTCAGGTGTCGCCCTCGTAAATCGCCAGTGCGCCGATCATCAATGGCAGGCTGGCGCTGAGGCGGATCGACAACGCCGTGCGGGCCGAGGCAAAGACAGGCGCAACCAGCAGCAAGGGCAGGTGAAGAAGAAAAGCGACAATGCTGGCGATCCATGATGGACGCTCCTTCGCCTTCGCGATGATTTGTCCGGTCCCGGCGCGCCGATCAAAAGGACAGCACTGCGGAACGTCGCAACCGCAGTCAGCTTCTTGCACAACCCCGACTAGATCAGTGGTGAGGTATTGCCTTCCAAATCTTCATAGTCCTCCGGCTTAAAACGCGGCGTGCAGAGAGCAAGAAAGACGAGATCGTGGTCGCCGAGATTAGTGATGCGCTGGCGGCAAAGGGGGGGAATGAGCACGACATCGCCCGGGCCGACCTCCTGCGGTGGCAGCTCGCCGGCCTCGACGCGGCCCCGGCCCTCGAGGATGACGTAACGCTCGGTTGTGTCCTTCAGCCGGTGCCAGCGCGTGGTGACGTGGGGTGCGACCCGGGCTCGGGCGATGGACATCCCGGGATCGTTGGCGCTGTTCGAAAGTTCGTTTATGAAGCACGACTCCGGTGTGAAAAATTCAGCGGCGGGATCGAGGCGAAGAATGGCGGCTGGCATTTGGAATTAAGGCAGGTTGAAGAAAGATCGCTGTCAACTTTGCCGACCAATGTGTTGTCTCCCAGATAACGTTGGTAAATCAAAAGCAGATTTTGAATGGGGAACTCAGGAAAGCCGGAACGGACATGGCTCTATACTCCTGCACTCTTTGATTTTCCCGTTTTCCTGAGTGTCAGACTGTCGCTTCGCTCGGTACCACATTCAATTTCCGGGATGCTTTTATAAGGTTACTTACAGGACGCCATACTAGCGTGAGCGGATTGGCGGTTGTCGTTCGTTGGTGACCAAGGACGGTGCGATGGGGGACGCGCCTTCGCCGAATTGTTTCCGGATGTGGCTCAAGACGGCGGCGATTTCGGCATCAGGTAACTGCGCAAATGCGGGCATGGTGTTGTTGTAGGGTTCGCGGTCGGCCGGCAGGACGTTGGCCGGTCCACGCAAGAGAACGCGGATGAGCTGTAGGGGATCGCCGGATACCAGGGCGCTGCCGACCAGCGGAGGTTGCATGTTGGGCACACCGCCGCCGTCGGCCATGTGGCACGTTGCGCAGTTTTGCGCGTAGATTCGGGCACCGTCCGGCGAGGCGTTGTCGGTGGTTTTTATTGAGCCAGGCGTTGTGGTTGCCGGGATAGTTTCGCTTTTTTCACCCGTGTAGATGATGCGCCACACCCGGCCTTTTTCCGAATCGGCCACGTACAACGACCCGTCAGGACCGACCGCGAGACCACAGGCCCGGAAGCGGGCGTCACGCGGTGACATCAATACGTCACGCCCGGCAAAACCGTTGGCGAAAACCTCGTAGGTGCCGCGTGGCATGCCTTTTCCGTCGCAGGGCACGAACCCAACACAATAGCCCGCTTGCGGGAGTGGCGCGCGATTCCAGGAACCGTGAAATGCGATGAACGCTCCACCGCGGTATTTGGCCGGGAACTGCTCGCCGCCGTAGAACGCCATCTGCAAAGGCGCCCAGTGCGCGGGGAAGGCGACGAGCGGATTAGGCCATTTACCCGGTTCGGCGCGCTTATTGTTATCACCGCCGTACTCCGGGGCGACCATGCGCTCTTTCCGCAGTACGTCGTAATAGGTGAAGGGCCAGCCGAAGTTCGACCCTTCGCGCAGTTGATGCATTTCTTCGCCGACGCGTTCAGCGTTGTCCTGATCGTTGTAGTACTGTGGCGCGACGGTGTTGAGCTGGTCGCGTCCCATCATGACGTAGAAGAGTGACTTCGCGGTGGGATTCCAGGCGACGGAAAGGGCGTGGCGATGGCCGGTGGAAAAATGAAAACCGTCAGGCTGGCTCTGGTTGAGTTTATTCGGATCGAAACGCCAGAAACCACCGTGGGAGCGCAGAAATTCCGTGGGGTCGCCGCCTTTTGCCCCTAGCGAACGGTCCGGGTCGCCAAAGCCGTTGGAAGGCGAGCCGACCTCGACGTAGAGCTGACCGTCGCCGCCGAAGGTGAACGACTTGGCGTTGTGCTGGTGACCGTCGGGCAAGCCGCGAACAATTGTCTCGGGGTCACCGGTCGGCACGAGTTCGCCGGGAGTTAATTTGTAGCGGTAAACGGCGTCGTTGGTGGAATGATACAGCCAGCCGTCGTGTAGAGCGATGCCGGTGCCTCCGCCTGAGCCGAACTCTTTTTTCACGTCGGCGCGGCCGTCACCGTGGGTGTCACGCAGGGCGATGATGCCTTTTCGCTGGGTCTTGACGTAGATGTCGCCATTTGCCGCAACCGTCATGAAACGCAGCGGGCCGAGGTTATCCGCCACCACCAAAGCCCGAAAACCTGGTGGCAAGGAAATCGCACCATTGTCGGGATCGGGCTCGGGCAGGGCGGCACGAGATTGAAACGAAAACAAGAGACCGAGAGCCAGGACGGGAAGGTGAGCAAAAAATCGAAGTTTCATGGTGCGCAAGAATTGGCGGCGCAATTAACCATAAAACCCTAATTTGTCACATGGTCCCAGGCTTGTCTGATGCCAAGGCCCTCCCTGAAATATCCAAGCGAGCGTTTTATATTATATCGTAGCCATAAACCGACCGCTGATCGCCATGTCTCGATTCGGTGGGATAACCACTGATGGAATTCCTCAATGAGGAATTCTCTTGAGTGTCCTCCGGCTGATCGCCTGCGGGTACGAATTCAGGGGTCTGCTGATCGCAGACCTGGGCTTATTAAGATAATGTCGTAGCATCTATCGGGTAGCCGTGACCGCTGTGCGTGCCAAAACCAACGCGACGGGCACGGCGAGGACGCGGAGTTTAGGATTTGCACTCTGCGAGCTCCGCGACTCTGCGTGCGAAAGGATCGCTAGCCCGGTGACGGCAGGGTCGGCTCACCGAACTAAAAGCGAGATATAATATAACGGTGGCATGATCTTGCTTAACTCGGTGCAGCGGGCGGAGCTTGGGGTCCAAGCCAGTGCGCGGTTTTTGCCGTTCGAAGATTTACGGGGTAAATGGAGCCATTTATGGGGTAAACCCCCTACGGCGGACAGGCCTTGTTGCCGAAGTTTCTCACAAGCGACCGGTCGCAGGTGCTTCCATGCCGCTCTTTCAACGTAAACGCTCAATAATAAAACCATGTCCTCGATCTCATCAGTGACCTCTTCAGTTCAGCAAAGACTCGATCCGGCTGATTTCTTTAAAAAAGCCGACACCGACGGCGACGGTAAAATAAGTAAAACAGAGCTGACCGGCATGCTCAAAAATAAGCCGAAGGTCGGCGGCGCCTCCAGTGGCGATAGCTCCACTAGCTCCGATGAAATCGACAAGATATTTTCCGAGCTTGATACGAATGGCGACGGCTCCATCAGCGAGTCCGAAAACAAGACACACATGGAAGAAATGGCAAAAAATGGGCCAAAAAAACCAGAGGATTTGTCGGGCAGCTCGCAGGCCTTTGACCAATTTACCGAGGCGCTCAAGAACAGTAATTTGTCCAACGACGATCTCAGCACGTTGCTCAACCAGTGGGTGGCACAGCTCAAGGAAAAGGGCAGTTCCACAACCTTGTTCTCCACTCAAGCCTAAATCAGCACCCACGCGGGGTCGTGGTAGAGCACGACGCCGTTAAGTGCATTTCCTCGATTGTGGATTTTCCCAAGGGTGCCGCGCCTTAAGGGACGCGGCTACCGGTAAGGTGTCGTAGCTGCGCCAATTAAGGCGCGGTGTTTCGAAAAGTAACCGAGTAGGACTAACACCCTGCTTCGAGACGTGACTGTACTTCGCGGATGCCGCGCGTGATGGGCAGCTTGTCGCCACCGCTGAGCAGCATCACATGCCCGCCGCCGTCCTGGCGTATTTCCCGCACGCGATTGAGATTGGCGATGGCGGTGCGGCTGATGCGGAGGAACTGGCCCTTGGGTAGGCGGATTTCCAACTCCGTCAAGGTCTCACGCAAGACGTGGGTTTCGCGGCCGACATGGAGAACGACGTAGTTGTTGGCGCTTTCGATCCAGTCGATATCTGCCGCCGGGACCACAATCATGCGTTCTCCCATCCGCACGATGAGACGCTGCAGACTTGGGCCGGTATGCGTTGGTTCGGCTGCGAGCAATGCCCGGGCGCGGTTCAAGGCCTGATGGAGTCGCGCGGGCGGGCAGGGCTTCAATAAATAGTCGGCTGCCTGAAGATCAAACGCCCGCAACGCATGTTCTTCATGGGCGGTGACGAAGATGACCACCGGCCGCAAGGTGCCTGGTGTGAGGGTGCGCGCGACTGCCAGGCCGTCGAGTCCGGGCATCTGCACGTCGAGCAGCGCGACGTCGGGCGTGAGTGAGCGGATGGCGACCTCGGCCTCGGTGCCGTTCGTGCATTCGGCGACCACTTCCACGCCTGTTTCCCGGGAAAGCATGTCGGACAGACGTTGCCTGGCGAGTGGTTCGTCATCGGCGATCAAGACGCGCAAGGGAGGATGGGTGGCGGACATGGTGCAACTACCGCACGAGGGTTTGACGCTGGCAAAACAGTGGGGACGAAGCCGTGCTAATCGGGGATGAGCTTAACCCGGCGGAGCCGGAACCAAAGTAGCGAGGATTGAGGAGCGAGAAGCGAGCAGGACGGAACTCCGAGCTTCCGCAGCCATCGTCGCGAACGTTATCGTTGTTCACAAGCGAGCGAATAAATTCAACAGTTGGGTGTTCAGGAACTAGGAACAACCCGGTTATGTAGGTGGCGCGCTGGTCGCGCCACGTTGCGAGGCAAGCTCGCAACCTACACGGAAATGAACCGGATGGCTGGAGATTGCGCCCCTGCAAAAAACCAACGGCTACCATCTAGCCCAACCGCCTTTACCGGGCGGTTCGCAATTTTTCCTGCAAGTCACGCAAGCCGCGAGTCAGGGTGAATTTGGCCCCGCTTTGTAGGAAGACCACAAATTCTCCTGCGCTCAAGGTCTGGACTTCCCGGATCGCGGCGAGCCGGACGATACACGAGCGGTTGAGGCGAAAAAACTGGTGCGGATCGAGTTCCGCTTCGAGCGCGGAGAGGGTTCGGCGCAAGATATGGTTGCCGTCGCGAGTGTGTAAAACGACGTAGTTGGCGGCGGCCTCAGCCGATTCCACGTCGCTGGTGCGGACGACGACGTAGCGTTCGTTGTTGCGCACGAGAAAACGTTCGACCGGCAGGTTCGCGACTTTTTTGTCTTCGATCAGTTCGACCACCCGTAGATCGCTGCTGGCGGATTTACTGTTTGCGGTGATGTGCTTGCGCGCCCGTTCGAGGGCGCTGGCAAAGCGTTCGCGCGGGTACGGTTTCAGGAGGTAGTCGAGTGCGTGTAATTCGAAGGCCGCGACCGCGTGTTCGGCGAAGGCTGTTGTGAAGATCGTGCAGGGGAGCCACTCGTCACGCACGGCGCGAAGCACGGCGATGCCGTCGGGCGCGGGCATTTGTACATCGAGAAAGAGCAGGTGCGGACGAAGTTCACAAATGGCGCGGATGGCATCGTCGCCGTTGCCTGCTTCACCGACGATCTCCACGTCACGTTCGCCCGAGAGCAGGCGGCGCACGCGGGCGCGGGCAGGGGCTTCGTCGTCAACGATAAGGGTGCGCAGGTTCACGAGGAGATACGTCGCAAAGGAATTTCGATGCGAACGAGCACACCACCTTCTTTGGCTCGCTCCAGTGAAAAAACATGCCGGTCGGGATAAAGCGCCGCCAGGCGCGCACGGGTGTTGGCCAGGCCGACGCCTTCTTGGAACTCAAGTTTTTGCCCCGCTTCATCCGGCGCACCGTTGGCCCTGCCGCCTGTATCCGCTATTTCGATGCACAAGCTCTGACCTTTGGTGAAGGCGCGGATGTAGACCCAACCGGGCGCGCGGTCGGGCGTCACACCATGTTTGATCGCGTTTTCCGCGAGGGGCTGGAGCAGGAGGGTGGGCACTGCGATATTGGCGGCGTCGCGTTCGATCTCGTATTGGATGTTAAGCCGGTCCGCGAAACGGACCTTTTGGATCGCGCAGTATCTTTCGAGTAGTTCGATCTCCTCATCGAGGGAAACCTCGCGGCGGTGTTGCGCAGCGAGCACGGCGCGAAGGAGCTCGCTGAGCGAGGTGATCATCTCTTCCGCTGCCTCGGGATTGTCGTAGACGAGCTGGGTGATCGTGTTGAGGGTGTTGAACAGAAAATGAGGGTTGAGCTGCGATTGGAGCGCGATGAGCCGGGCTTCGGCCAGCAGGGCTTCGGCCCGCAAGGCGCGACGTTCACGCTCGACGCTGCGGCGCTGCTGGGCGACCGCATGGGCTCCTGCAACCAGCATCCAGTAAATAGGTACAGCAAAACGTGCGCGGTCGAAAAAACGAAACCACGCAAAACGCACCGGATCGAATGGCGGACGTCCAGGACGATCGCGATCATCTTCAGGGCCGTCCTGGGGTGGTTTTGGGTGTATCTCCTGTCGAGGGTTACGATGATGCGGAGCAAGCAGTTCGCGGTTCAAAGAAAGTGAAGACATGGTCGTCTCGATGAGCGCGACAACGAGAATGCAGGCCAACAGATGCGTAGGCACGGCCCAGCGCCAGGTCTTGGGCGTGATCGGCAGGTGGTGAGCGAGTAGCAGCACGACTGGGCTGAAAAAAATCCAGGGTCCCCAATCGAGCAGGGCAAGGATCAGTGCGACCGACCAGGGAAGGAAGCCGAGGGCAGAAATCTGAAGCGCGAATACCGCGCTCACGCCGAGCCAAAATGCCGCGAGAAGCGCGCACGCAGTGACCGGCGAGAGCCGTTTGGCGGTGGCTTCTTGTACGGGTAGGATTTCGCGGCAGGTGGTCACGGGGAGTCGACTTTGTGGAAAGGAGGTGAAGGGACGAACTAAAACCTGGAGTCGGAAAGAAGGATCGCGGAAACGCGAAATCGATCACGAGGGGATGTTCGTTTTACAGGGAATATATGGTTATGATTTTATCAGCGTTCCGTGTTTCCGCTCCTCCGCGTTTCCGCGATGTGCAGGGACGATCTTCGGTTCTTTGCGGTTATTCGTAACGCAATGCCTCGATCGGGTCGAGCTGCGCGGCTTTTTTTGCGGGATAGAGGCCGAAAAATATGCCGATGAAAGCGCTGAAAATAAATGCGCCACCCACCGCGTATCCGGGAGTGAGGGTCGGCCAGTGGAGACGTGCGGCGATGATGGCAGACGTGAGAAAACCGACGCCGATGCCGATCAATCCGCCGACGACACTGAGCAGGACGGCTTCGAGAAGAAACTGACGCTGGATATCGCGTTTGCGGGCACCGACGGCGAGACGGATGCCGATCTCGCGGGTGCGTTCGGTGACGGAGACGAGCATGATGTTCATGATCCCGATGCCGCCGACGAGCAACGACACCCCGGCGATGGCACCGAGCAGACCGGTCATCACTTTCGAAGTTGAGGTGGCGAATTCGGTGATCTCCTGCTGGGTGCGCACCATGAAGTCGTCGTCGCGCCCAGCCTGAATGCGGTGGCGCTGGCGGAGGAGATCAGAGATGTCGTTGGATACCTGTTTGATTTGCCCGGGGGAGGCGGCGCTGAAGTTGACTGCGCGGAGGAAATTCTGTCCGAACAACCGCCGCATCGCGGTGGTGTAGGGCACGAGCACGGTGTCGTCCTGGTCTTGGCCCATCATGTTGGTTCCCTTGGCGGAGAGCAGACCGACGACGGTGAAAGGCGTTCCCTGGATGCGGATGGTGGCTCCGATGGGGTTGCTGTCTTCGAAGAGTTTTTTGGCGGTGGTTTGCCCGAGCACGGCTACGCGGGCGGCGGAACTGATGTCCGCTTCGGTGATTAACTCACCGTCGGCGAGCGGCCACGCGCGCAGGTCAAGAAACTCCTGGCTCACGCCCAAAACCGAGGCATTCCAATTGAGATTGCCGGCGACGAGCTGGGCGCTACCGCGCACGTCGGGGCTCATGTAGACGACACCTTCGACTTCTTTGCGAATGGCGAGAGCGTCGTCGAGCGTCAGCGTGGGTGCTCCAGCCATGCCCGTGCGCACGCCGCCGGTGTTCATATTACCGGCCATGACCATGATGACATTTTGGCCGAGGCTGGCCACCTGCTGCTCGACCTGCACGCGGGCGCCCACCCCGATGCTGACCATCGCGATGACCGCGCCGACCCCGATGATGATGCCAAGCATCGTGAGCAGGGTGCGCATGACGTTGCACCGAAGAGCGCGCAAAGAAACGCGAAAGAGTGAAATGAGCTGTTTCATCGGACGGCAGCCGCTTCGGCCAGATTGGCGGCGCTCTCGGCTGAGTTGAGTTGTTCGAGCTCCCGTGAGGCGATCAGGCGGTTGGTGACCGGTTTGTCCGAGACGACACGGCCGTCGCGCATGACGACGGTGCGCCGCGTGTAACTGGCGATGTCGAGCTCGTGCGTGACCATGACGATGGTCATGCCGGTGGCGTTGAGTTGTTGAAATACACCCATGATCTCGATGCTCGTGCGAGTATCGAGATTGCCGGTCGGCTCATCGGCGAGGAGCAGCGCCGGTTCGAGCACGAGCGCTCTGGCGATGGCGACCCGTTGTTGTTGCCCGCCTGAAAGCTGACTGGGAATGTGGTCGAGACGCTCGCCGAGGCCGACTTCCTGCAGCACCCGGCTGGCGCGGCTGCGGGTTTCGCGGCTGGTGCGGGCGGGATGGGTGTAGAGCATCGGCAGCTCGACATTTTCGAGCGCAGTGGTGCGGTTGAGCAGGTTAAAGCCCTGGAAAACGAAACCGATTTTGCGGTTGCGGATGGCGGCGAGTGCATCGGCGTTGAGACCGGAAACGTCGGTGCCATCGAGCCGGTAGATGCCGCGCGTAGGGCGATCCAAGCAGCCCAGCATGTTCATGAGCGTCGACTTGCCCGAGCCGCTGGCCCCCATGATGGCGACGAATTCGCCTGGCTCAACGCGCAGGTTGATGCCGCGCACGGCGTGAACGGGTGTGGCCCCGGCATAGATCCGGTGGAGATCGCTGAGTTCGATGACGGTTTGCATGGCGATCTCGTTTAGCGGGAGGGAGGTGGGCCGCCGCCCGGCGGACGGGCAGGGGCAAAGGGGTTGGTTGTTGTGGTCGCAGTTGCGGTCGTCGAAGTGGCTTGGGCGGAGGCGGTGCCCGTGACGACAAAGGCCCCTTCGTTGACGCCGGAAACGATTTCAGTCCACGCGCTGTCGCTCAAGCCGATGCGGATAGGTGTAGCGATAAGTTCGTTCGAGCCTCGGCCGGCGGCATCGGGTGCGACGGCGAGGACGTAAATCGTTTTGGCCGATGAGACGACAGAACGGCTGGAAGATTTTGTCGGGAGCCCGGGCGCGCCTTCGGGCGGACCATCACCGGCGGCAAAACGTGCACGCATGGTCTCACGCATAGCTTTTTTTTCGCTGGCATCGAGCTGCCCGTCGCCGTTTTTGTCGAAATCGGCCAGGATGTGCCGCTGAATTTCCGCTGGCATCTGGTCAAACGAAGGTTCGGGCGGGACGACTGGTTCGGCTTGAGGGGTGACGGCGGTTGGATCGCTGACCGGAGTGACCGTCCGTACGACAGAGCCGTCCGGCACTTTGAATCGAAGTGCCGCGTTGGCGACGCGCAGGACGTTGGTGCGGCGCGCGGTGTAAATTGTTACGTTGGCCGTCATGCCGGGGCGCAATTTCAGATCGCTGTTCTCGACGGTGATGATGGTCGGGTAGGTGACGACGTTGTTGGCGGTGGTGGAGTTGTTGCGGATTTCGCGGACTTTGCCTTCGAATGTGCGCCCGTTGAAGGCGTCGACGGAGAACTTGACCCACTGGCCGGGTTCGACGCCGCCAATGTCGGCTTCGGAAATGTTGGCGGTGATCTGCATCTCGCGCAGATCTTGCGCCAGCTTGTAAAGTGTCGGCGCGGTCATGGCCGACTGGACCGTCTGGCCGGCGTCGACGGACCGGGCGAGCACCACGCCGTCGATGGGAGAGGTGATTTTGCAGTGTTCGACGTCGAGCCTCGCGCTGTTGACGGCGGCATCGGCCTTTTTGGTGCTGGCTTCCTGTTGGCGAAGTTCGGCGATGACTGTGTCGTGGTCGGATTCGGAAATGAGGCGCTTTTCGAGGAGTTCGGCGGAGCGCTTGGCATTGAGCTGTTTGAGCTCCAGCGTGGCTTGGGCGCTGAGCAGATCGGCTTCCGCTTGGACGAGGCGGGCCTGGTAGCTCGTGGGATCGATCTCGGCGATCAACTGGTCCTTTTTGACGGCATTGTTGTAGTCGACGTGGAGTTTGATGATCTTGCCGGAGACCTGGGCGCCGACGTCAACCGTGGTGATCGCGCTGAGCGACCCGCTGCCGGTAACGGTTTGCGACACCTCGCCTCGTTGGATAGCGGCGGCCCGGAAGAATGTGCCGGTGTGCGTGGTCGACCGGCTGCGCTGCCACCATACGAAGGCGATCGAACCAAGAGCGATGAGGAGGAGCCAGGGGACAAAACGTTTGAAGGTCACGCCGCCATCATCGGTTTAGCCGGAGTGCGCACAATGAAGCGGGGATGAAGCCTGTGAATGCGGGGACGAAACGTGGGGAGATGCTGGGTTGCTGCCGTTACAAAGCACAGATGCAGGCAGTAGGCGTGAGCCTGTTCTGATTGGAGAAACGACGGTCCCTGAGAGATTAGGCTCGGCAAGCGAGGCAGGATTTGGGATGCGTTACCTCTACCCGTAAATATACGCATATGGCCCTTTGGGAATACAAAGTCATCACCAGCGGTTTGCACGGCTTCGCATCGCCGTCGCTGCTGGAGGCACATCTCAACGCACTCGGTAAAGACGAGTGGGAGATCATCAACTTCCAGACCCTGCCCAACAATCCGCTCGCTTTCAACGGCCTCGCGCGTCGCTCCACGACCCGCGATTGGGCTCCGCCTGAAGCAGCAATTGTGACGGCACCGAAAACCATGGCTTGGGACCAACCGTCCGGGCTCGTGGCCAAACCAACGGCCGCCGCGCTTGAAGAAAAACCTGAGCTGGCGCCCGCGCTGGTCGAGGCCGAGG
>Ga0302294_10000131_pt1 | contig 22980 bp, 16 predicted proteins | sample III_Fen_N2_3_FD_194550 | JGI IMG/M metagenome (GOLD analysis project Ga0302294, IMG submission 194550) | Peat permafrost microbial communities from Stordalen Mire near Abisko, Sweden - III_Fen_N2_3 | ecosystem: Environmental > Terrestrial > Soil > Wetlands > Permafrost | place: Sweden: Abisko...
TTCACCGTCGCGCTCTGCGGCTGCGTGGTGATTGACGGTTTTACGGCAGCAGCATTCACGGTCAACGTAGCCGCAGCCGACGTAGTCGAACCCGCCACGTTGGTCGCGACCGCGGTATAACTGCCGACATCGGTCGTTTGAGCACTGCTGATCGTGTAACTCGAAGTAGTTGCCCCTGCAATGTTGGCTCCGCCTTTTTGCCATTGATACGTCGGCGCTGGGCTGCCGCTGGCCGACGCGGTAAATGTGACTGGGCTTCCAACCGTCACCGTTACACTCTGCGGTTGAGTTGTAAAAGCGGGCGCTGTGTTCACAGCTCCGCCCGTGATGGCAAACGCACACGTCATGCTTCCGTGGTCTCCCGAACCATTACTGCTGCTCCAAGCCGTCACCGTAACAGTCCAGTTGCCTGCGGTCGTCGGCGTTCCCGCAATATACATTTTGTAAGGAGAGGTCACATTAACTGGATTTCCGCCCGTCACGCTGAGCCCGGGAGGCAGGGTTCCCGTCACACTCCACGAACGCGGATTCCCGGGGGCACCTGTCACATAAACGGATTCGTTCATCGCCGTGCCGACTGTCCCGGAGATGGCGAACTGCTGATTAACGGGACCTGACGATGGCGTAGCCGGCGAAACTTGAAACGTCGTGGCGCCCGCCACCGAATTGTACGCTCCGAGTGCGGCGAGGCCGAAGGCTGATTTGAGCACGGTGCCACCAGCGTTTTCGATGAAATATTCAGCCTGCGAGAGAACCCGCAAAACGGGCGTGCGCTGCAAAAACACGACCAGCAGTCCCGCCGGACCATGCAACCACCTGCAACGATAATATAGTTTTTCGAAATTCATAGTTACACAGCCGTGGGCCGCTCCTTTTAGGTATTAAGTTTCAATTACAACCACATCCGCTCCCACCCACGCCGCGACCGCCCGAAGAAGCTTCGCGGGAAAAATAGATATGTTCGCTCATCGCGGTCATCAAAGGATCGCGATCGGGCCGCATGGAATAGTCGGCCAACGCGGCGCGCTCCCAAGGCTGCACGTTCGCACAGCCACTCCAAAAGCAGCCCGTTGCAGCGAACGTGAACAATAAGGCAATTCGCGAGTACGTCTTCATGATTTCTCCTCCAGGAGTCGGGTTATCTCCTCCCGCAATTCGCGCACACTGGCGTCGCCGTGAAAGCCGCTGTGAATCACGCGCAGCACGCCTTTGCGATCGATCAGATAACAGGTCGGCATGCCGGGCACCTTCATTGCCGAAACCAGTTTTTGCCCACCATCACGCACCGTGACAAAATCGGGCGCAAATTTCTTAACGAACTCCGCGTAAGGCTCCCGCTGTTTGTCGACGCTCACTGCGACGATAGTAAGTCCTCGGTCGGCGAGTTCCTTCTGCATCGCCGAATACGCAGGGAATGATGCCTTGCAAGGCGCGCACCACGTCGCCCAAAAGTCCACCATCACCACCCGCCCCTCCCGCGCCGGCAATGTGCCTTCGAGCCCAAAGGTTTCGAGGTCAGGGAAAGGCGCGCCAACTTTTACGTCTGCCAGGGCGAGCACCGCGATAGCGAACCAACCGGTTAGCCCAAGGATAATTTTTCTATTTTGTGACCACATAATGATAAAATCCTTTCGTCTGGTGCCACGCCTGATCGGTAACCACACACGCTTCCGCCCCCATGAGTCCTTCGACGAGACGCAGTCCCGCCTCCGGACCCAGAATAAATACGGCGGTCGACAGTACGCCCGCCTGCAGGCAGGCCTTCGCGATCACCGTCACTTGTCTGCAACCATTTGCCACCGGCCATCCCGTGCGTGGATCGACAATATGACCATAACGTTTTCCATTGAAGGTAAAGCCGCGCACGTAATCGCCCGATGACGCCACCCCACAATCGCGGGCCGCGATGCTGCTCCAGCACGCTTCGCCAGGCCGGGATGGATCCTCGAGACCGATGTGCCAACCCGGTTTTCCCGGTGCCGAACCAAACGCACTGAGATCATGGCCGAAATCCACCAGCACGTTCGCCAGACCGTGACGCCGCGCAATTTGGGCCACGATGTCCACCGCATACTCTTTTCCCCAGCCACCAAAATCGAGCGCCATGCCCGACTCAGGCAAACGCACTCGGCCGGGCACACGTTGAATCTTTTGCCAGCCGACCAACCGTTTGGCCGCGCCAATCTCCGCTTCACTCGGAATGCGCGGCGTCGGCGAACGGTAATCCCATAGCCGCATCAACGGCAAAGCCGTGACATCCAGAACGCCCTGACTCAACTCGCACAACGAGCCGCTCAAGTCGAGGAACTGCTCCATCTCCGCATCGATTTCCACCCAACCCTGCCCCGCTGCAGCGTTGATCCGGCTGATCAGACTGTCCGAACGAAAGCGTGAATACTTTGCCTCGAACGCAGCAACCCAGTTGACCGCCTCGGCCTCGAAAGCGCGCGCCAAATCATCGTCGCCGCACAGGTATTGAATTTCGCAACGCGTGCCGAGCGCCGACCAACGCAGGAAACGAAGTGAAGCCTTCGCTGCATCAGCCGGTTGAGGCGGTTTCGCGGGCTGCAGGGAAAATAATGGAGGCATGGCGAGTGTTTTTTTGCCTATCGGGTTAGCTTGAACCCCACGGTGAACGTATTGGCGTTCGGGTACGCACTTTGCGGTGTGAGGTGATCCAGCCCACGCATCAGGTAACGGTCGTAGGCCATATCGACCGAAAGCCACGCTGTGATCTTAACGATGACTTTAATTCCGGCATCAATCGTCTGCAGGTGCGAGAGCCGGTAGTCGGAGGAGTAAAACGGTGCCTTGCCAGTTCCTGTTTCGCTTAAGGTCGGCTCCAAAGCAGGATCGATCCGTGATCGGTCGAGATCGAAATAGTAGAAATCCGACGCCGACTGCCGGTAAAACCGGATCGAAGGCTGAACCATAACATGCTCCCCAAATTTCTGTATCCATGCGAGTGATATGGTGTGGCTCGTGACCCCAAACGAATCGTGATAGTAGCGGTACGAGCCATCGAGCGCGCCGTTTAGCTTTTCGAAATTGTGGTTTATGCCACCAAAGACGCTGAGCTTGTTTTTCTTTTCCGGTCGGTTTTCGGCTTCGGTATGATAGAAGCCCGGGTCATCCACAAAGCGCGTAGTCGATACGATCTTGTACGGGTCGCTCATGTAGCCGCTCGAAGTCCCATAGGAAATATTGGTGGTTACCGACGTATTCGGGTCGAGCAACTGGGTGACACCCGTGATAAAGTCTGCACCTTTTTTGTGCCGGTCGTTTTTCCAGCCGAGCTTGGGCTCCATGATCGTGTCGGAGGTTCCACCATAACCAATCAAAAGGTTGGTATTCTTCTGATTGAAGTCGGTTACCGTGTTCAATGACCAGCCATCGGAAACATAATCGCTCTCGCGACTCACGCCGTACCCCACATCCACGCTCAGGCGCGGGAACTGATGCGACAAATCGGCATTCCATGCCTTCCGACGGTCTTTCATCGGCACCTCTGGAACCGGCTGTCCGGGCGCAGGCTTTTCACCGGTGGGCGTGGCACCTGCAATGGAATCAATGAGGCCCATGACCTTGATGCGGGTATCGGTGCCGAGATCTTTTTCGACCTGAGCATACTGCGAATCCACCCTGATCCGGTTGTTGTCCTCCTGCCATGACTGCGCCTTGAAAGTCAGACTATCTTCAGCCCGCGCAGCCTTGGGATGGCTCAGCAAAAGCACGCAAGCCACGACAAAAGCGCGGGCGGAGGAGCTAAGTTTTTCGCAGGGCGATGGGCGATGAACCATGAACCGAAACAGACACACAGCCTAACAAAAGTTCACGCATAATATCTTTTAATGTCTATTATCACTTTTCCTTTACCATCAATCTACGTGCATAAGACGTAACTATTCAGACACAATTAAGCGGTCGCTAGAAACGGTGCTTATTATAATTTGCGCCAATTCGCCTCCCATCAATCAGTCCGTTCAAAAGCATCTTTAAAGCACGTAGGACGAACTACCTCGTACCGTTAGTTTTAACTCGTATATACAATCCGCTCAGCACCTCGCCATCCAAACATCTGCAGATCTCTTGCGCGGCTAGATTCTTCTCGGGCTAAACGACAACTTCCCTATTCCTCGCGAACATTTGCGCGAACCGAGTATCTTGAACGAAATTGGTGTCTCTCATTTGAAGCCTACTATGCAACCACCTCCGTCTACTCGCTGTTTCGCCATCTTTCTGCTCACCGGTTTGCTGGCTTTGTACGGCGCCAGTCTTCGAGCGCAGGTAACTGCCACACTCGTCGCCACCGAGACCTCGATCCAGCCAGGCCATCCGCTTCGTGCCGCGCTTCGCCTCGTTCACGAACCGCACTGGCATACCTACTGGATCAATGCCGGCACCGGCTATCCCACTAAACTCACCTGGCAACTGCCCGAGGGTTGGACCGCGAGCGAGATCGAGTGGCCAGCCCCCATCGTGATCAAAGACCATGCCGGAAACGTCACGGGCAACGGCTACGATGGCGAAATCCTTCTCCCCGTCACACTCACGCCACCCAAGACGCTTTCCGCCAGTGCTCCGGTTGAACTCAAAGCAAAAGCCGAGTGGCTGATGTGCAACGAAACCTGCGTGCCCGGTAGCGCCGACGTGGCGCTCACGTTGCCCGTTTCAAATGAAGCGCCTCAACCCAATGCCCAATGGACAGCCGCGCTTTCGCAGATTCCTTTTCCTCAATCCACCTCCAGCTGGAAGGTTTCCGCGACACAAAAGGGTAAGACCATCGCACTGATCCTTAAGGGCGGCCCGGGACAGCTGACCAATCCGCATTTTTTCAGCACCGACGGTTTGGTGCAATACGACGAACCGCAAACCACCTCTAATTCAGCGGACGGACTAAGCCTTATCCTTCCGGTCGCTCCATCCTTCGAGGGCAAGCCCACCAAACTCACGGGCGTGCTCACCTACGGCGAAGCGGCCGCCCAGCGGCACGGGCTAAACATCGACGCCGAATTAAGCGCTGCGGCAGCCAGCACCAACGCGCCGTCGACCACCAGCCTGCTGCCGACGCTGCTACTCGCTCTGATCGGCGGTCTCATCCTCAATCTCATGCCCTGCGTTTTCCCAGTGCTCGGCATCAAAATCATCGGCTTCGTCAACCAATCCGGAGCCGACCGTCGCAAGATCACGCTGCACGGCATCGTTTTCAGCCTCGGCGTGCTCGCATCGTTTTGGGCGCTCGCCGCGTCGCTCGCCATACTCCGCGCCGGCGGCAGTCAGCTCGGCTGGGGCTTTCAACTCCAGTCGCCCGCCTTCGTCTTCGTCCTCGCCGCGGTGATGCTCGTCTTCGCCCTGAGCATGAGCGGCGTTTTCGAGTTTGGTCTGCGCGCCACCTCGGTCGGCTCCGACTTGCAGTCAAAATCTGGATACACCGGCTCCTTTCTCACCGGTGTGCTCGCAACCGTCGTGGCGACGCCGTGCAGCGCCCCGTTTCTTGCTCCAGCCCTTGGTGCCGCGCTCGCACTTTCTACCGCCGCGTCGTTTGCCATCTTCACCACCATCGCCATCGGCCTCTCGACGCCGTATCTGCTGCTCTCGATCTTCCCCGGCGCGGTAAAGGTCCTCCCCCGCCCCGGCTTATGGATGGAAACCTTCAAGCAAGCCATGGCGTTCCCGCTGTATGGCACGGTTGGATACCTCGTCTGGGTGCTGGCCGGGCAGGTCGGCGACGCGGGGCTGCTTAACATCCTGATCGCCCTCACCGCGGTGGCGATGGCAGCGTGGCTTTACGGTCGTTACACCGCACCGGGCTCAAAGCCCGCGCGCGTCCGCTTCGGCTTCATCGGTGGCGCCTGTCTGTTGGTTTTAGGTGCCTGGCTCGGTTGGCCACACGCCGCCGCCCCCAACGACATTGTCTGGGAAAAGTGGAGCCCCGCTGCCATCGCCTCCGCGCAGCAAGCCGGCAAAACGGTGTACATCGATTTCACCGCGCGCTGGTGCGCCACTTGTCAGGCCAACAAGCACCTCGTCTTCGGCTCCGACGACGTAAAGCGCCTTTTTCATGACCGCGGCATCGTCACGCTCAAGGGCGACTGGACCAACCATGATCCGGCGATCACCGCCGAGCTTGCGCGTTTCAGCCGCAGCGCCGTGCCTTTCAATCTCATTTACAAACCCGGTACCCCCGAGCCCATCGCGCTCCCCGAACTCCTCACCGCCGCGACCGTCCTCAATGCGCTGCGCTGACGACGGATTTTTAATGTGGAACTCAGGAAAGCTGGAACGGATATGGCTCTGCACTTCAGTGCTCATTGCTTATTCCTGTTTTCTTGAGTTCCCCATTCAATGTCCGGAATGCTTCTAGAGGCTTATTTTTCACCTGCCCGCCAAAAGCCTTTCTCCGTTCCAGAGTTCCGGAGTTCCAGATTAGCCAGCCCCTTCCGTTCCAGTTTTTCCGTTTTCCACATAATCCTGCCCCGCCCAGATTCTGCTTTGCGTCTTGGCGTCTTTGCGTGAGCGTCATCGGGATTCATGGATTTCGATCTCGACAACGCTCCCGCCCGCGACGCCGTGCCGCTGATCGATTTCCGCGCACAGCTCAATGACGAGCAGTTCAACGCCGTCACCGCTGAGCCGGGGCCACTCCTCGTGCTCGCGGGTGCCGGCTCGGGCAAGACCCGAACGCTCACCTACCGCGTTGCCTACCTGCTCTCGCAGGGCGTGAAGCCGTCTGAAATCCTCCTGCTCACCTTCACCAACAAGGCGGCGAAGGAAATGCTCCATCGCGTGCAAGAGCTCACGGGCATCGAACCCGGCCGTTTCTGGGGCGGCACGTTTCACTCCATCGGCCATCGTGCGCTGCGCATTTACGGCGAGTCACTCGAACTTCCACGCAATTTCACTATCCTCGACGCCGACGAATCCGAGAGCCTGCTCAAACAGGTGGTTGAGAAAGAGGACAAGCTGTTCTTCAAGGACAAAACCAACCCGCGTCCCGGCCCGCTTTTCAACGTCATCTCCCTCGCCCGCAACACCCAGGCCGCCTTTGACGCAACGGTTGAAAAAAGCTTCGCGCAGTATTCAGAAATCAAACACGTCTTCGCTCCTTTTGCCTCAGCCTACGCCAAAAAGAAGCGTGAACAGAATGTCGTAGACTACGACGACCTGCTCGAACTCTGGCTGGCCCTGCTCACCAAAGTGCCCGAAGTTGCCGCCTACTTTGCTCATCGCTTCCGCCACGTGCTCGTCGACGAATACCAGGATACCAACACCATTCAGGCCCAAATCGTCGACCTCCTCGGCGCGCATCACCGCATCATGGCCGTGGGCGACGACGCACAGTGCATCTACTCGTGGCGCGGCGCCAATTTCGACAATATCATGACCTTCCCGGACCGCCATCCCGGTACGGTCATCCACCGCATCGAAACGAATTACCGATCCACTCCCCAGATCCTAGCCCTGGCCAACGGCGTGCTCCTCGCCCAGCCCAAAGGCCGCCACTTCGACAAGGAACTCCGCGCCCACCGCGCCAATTCGAACAAGCCCTGCGTCATGCAGGCGATGGACGATCGCGAACAAGCCGAGTTCATCATTAAACGTATCCGTTCACTCATCGAGGACGACGGCGTTTCCGCCAACGAGATCGCCATCCTCTACCGCTCACACTTCCTCGCACTCGAAACCCAGCTCGCGCTTTCCAAGGCCGGCATTGCCTATACCATAACCAGTGGTGTGAAGTTTTTTGAGCGCCAGCACGTCCGCGATCTCGTTGCCCTGATCACCTTCGTCTACAATCCAGCCAACGCCTCGGCTTGGGGACGCATCGCCATCCTCCTTCCGAAGATCGGCGAGAAAGGCGCGGTCAAAATCTACGAAGCTGCGATCGACCATGCGCGCCTGATGAAAAAGGACTTCATCGATGCGCTCGCCACCGACGACGTGAAATCGAAGGTGCCGAAGGACGCCAAGGAGGAATGGGATTCCTTCTGCGCCTCGCTGGCCGAAGTCGCCAACTACATGCGCAACGACAAGCCCGCCAAGGCCATTGAAATAGCGATAGACGGCTGGTATGGCGATTACCTGCGCGGGGCGTTTGCCGACTACATCGACCGGCTCGACGAATTGAAAGCCATGGTCGGCTTCGCCCAGCGATTCGACGCGATGCAGGATCTGCTCGCGCAAATCGTTCTGCTCAACGGCGAGACCAGCGACCGTCAGGTCGACCCCGACACCGAGGCCGTGAAACTCACCACCGTCCATCAGGCAAAGGGCCTTGAGTACGATGTCGTTTTCATCATCGGGCTCGCCGACGGACAATTTCCTGGACGCCGCTCAATCGAAGCCGGCGACGTCGAGGAGGAGCGCCGTTTATTCTACGTCGCCGTCACGCGGGCACGAAACGAACTTTATCTTTGCTATCCTCGCGTTGCCACGCGCGCTGGCCCCGGCGGCATGCTGCTTTCGCCGAGCCGCTTTCTGACCGAGATCGATGCCAGCCTTTACGAGCCGCTGAAAATCAAGCGCAGCTACGGCTGGTGAGTCATTCTCGCGGCTTTCTAATTACCCGCGTGTGACAGAAGTGATCGTGCATGGCGCGTTTTTCGTCGTCAAAAGCCGCTACGATATAACCAATGCAAAGGGTGAAATACTTCCCGACTATTTCGGAGAAATAGCGGCCCACAATCTGACCGTGCGACAGCGGTGAGCCATCTTCACTGACCACCTTTAGCCCGAGCAACATCTTGCCAGGGGTCGCCGCAAAGCGCTTCAGGAAAAACCAGTAGAAGGTCAGCCGTGCGATGCTATCCCACATTGCCAGCATCATGATCCGCTGAACATAGGGCTCCAGTACCGTCATGTTGCCTTGCAGCAATTGCATTGGGTCTAGGTCGGCAAGCCCCATGGAACGGGCAAGCAATCGGCTGACGACGTAGAGAATCAGCCAATCTATGAGCTTCGCCGCACAACGCACCCAGAAGCCCGCATAGTTTAGCCGCGCCGGCAAAACTTCCCGAATCACGTTCAGCTCGGAGTTACTCAACGCCCCGGGCAGCTGCGGCTCCCCCACCGGCGAGGTTACGTCGCCCACCGGCGGGACTTCCGGCGGCGTCAACGTTGCCGCGACCTCCGCGTAGGGCTTCCAGTCGGCCATGCCATGACGCCACACCAAGGTGTCTTCACGGATGATTTTTTCGCGAACAAGTCGCGCGAACTCTGAGTCGCTCACCGGGCCGAGACGCTGGTTATTGTTGGCGTAATACCAAGGCATGATTTCGTTTCCTTCTGGCCTCTGAATGCCCCGGCCCACCTAAGACGCAACGGGAAACTTCAAGCGCACCCGGGGCCCAACTTTACACCCGGCGCGAAGCATGCTTCGTTTCACTCAATGCGCCTGCCATTTCTCGCTGTTTTGTCCGCTGTTGCCGCCCTGCTCACCACCGATGGCTTTGCCAAACATGAGACGCCCGTTGAACAAGGCATCCAGACCCACACGCTCCTGATCGGCAACGGCGCCGAACCCCGAGATCTCGACCCGCACATCGTCATCGCATACACCGATTACAACATCCTCGTCGCGCTCTTCGAAGGCCTGACGGTGCTCGATGAAGCCACCTCAAAACCGCTGCCGGGCATGGCCGAGCGCTGGGATATTTCTGCGGACGGCCTCATCTACACCTTTCACCTGCGCACCGATGCGCTGTGGTCGAATGGCGATCCCGTCACGGCCGACGATTTTGTGTTTTCAATGGAGCGCATTCTCTCGCCTGAACTCGCCTCCGAATACGCCTACATGCTCGCGCCGATCCAAGGCGCCGAGGACTACACTGCGGGAAAAATCAAGAGCTTCGCCGACGTCGGCGTGCATGCGCTCGACCCGCACACACTGCAGCTCACCCTTGCCCGACCCACTCCCTACCTCCTATCGCTCGTCGCGCACCAGTCGTGGTTCCCCACGCCCAAGGCCACCGTCCTAAAATTTGGCACCGCCCACCAACGTGGCACCGCATGGACAAAACCAGGTAACATCGTCAGCAACGGTCCTTTCATGCTCGAAACCTGGGCCCCAGACGAACGCATCGTGGTGAAGAAAAACCCACGCTATTACGCCGCCGCGCAAAATCACCTGGAGCAAGTGGTGTTCTTCCCCATCGGCGATCCCGCCGTGGAAGAACGCAACTTCCGCACGGGCCAGCTCCACGCCACCTACGGCATTCCCGTCAATCGCGTCGCCACGTACCGTGCGCAGTCGCCTTCACCGCTCCGAGTCGAGGCCCTGCTCGAGACAAACTACTTTCGGTTCAACGTCACTAAGCCCCCGTTCGACGACCCGCGGGTCCGCCGGGCGCTCAGCCTAGCCATCGACCGCGCGGCCCTGGTCCACTCGGTCATGCAAGACACCCGCCTGCCCGCTAACTCACTCATACCGCCAAACACCGCCGGCTACAATTCCCCCGAACGCGTCGGAACGGATTTTGCCGCCGCGCGCGCGCTGCTCGCCGAAGCTGGCTTCCCCGAAGGACGCGGTTTCCCGAAAGTTGAAATCCAGTTCAGCCCCCCCGTGCTCGAACCGCGAGCCGTCGAGGCGATCCAGGAGATGTGGCGCAAGGAGCTCGGTATCGAGGTTGGCATTGCCCAGTTGGAATACCGCGTGCAAATCGACAACCAACACCTCCTGAATTACCAAATTTCCGCCTCACGCTGGATCGGTGACTATAATGATCCGTCGACCTTCACCGACCTCATGACCTCGCAAAGTGGCAACAACGATACTGGCTGGAAAATTCCCGCCTATGACAAACTCGTCGAAGCCGCAGGCCGCGAACGCGACGAGGCCAAACGCTACGCCCTGCTGCAGCAGGCCGAAAAATTCATGCTCGACGACGCACCGATCGCGCCGCTCTTTTTTGGCACACGCACCTACCTCATCCGCCCCGAAGTCAAAGGCTGGGTGCCTACGCTCCTCGGCATCCACCGCTACCAGACATTATCCCTAAAATAGAAAAACGTTTTGCCACAGAGGACACAGAGCTCCGAATCCATCCACGTTCTGCGCTCGACCCATTTTCCCTCCACCGGTCGGCCCGTGTTGATCGGCTAATCATCGCCGGCGAGACATCTTCGTTATCTTCTGTAGCATCTCCTCTGGATTTTGGTGTTTAACCAGCCTCCGGCTCCCCTATCCTTTCCAAACCTCGTTGTTCCATGCGCACTCTTTTAACCGCTCTGATTCTCCTCGTCGCCTCCTCCGTTTGCGCCGCAGCCGATCTCACGATCATTCGCATCTGGCCTGGTTATCGCACCGCCGAATCCTTCGAACGCATTTCGGAATACGTCGGAAAGAACGAAGACGCACACAACCAGTTCATCCTGCGCACGCAGCCTGATGTACGAGCTGGTTACTATTTTCTCCTGCGGGTTAAGAACACTGGAACTGCCATCGCCGACGCGAAGATCGAGTTGCAGGTGATCACCCCTTTCGCGCCTGAGCCCAAGACCTACAATTTCACCAGCACTCTGCCCACGGGCAGTCACGTGCTAAACCTGGGACTCACGGGAGCAGACTGGCCGGGAAAACCGAAAGACGAAGTCGTCGCCTGGAAGCTCCGTCTGCTTTCGCCCTCCGGCGTCGAGCTGGGCAAAGCTCAGAGTTACCTCTGGTCCATGCCCGAAAAATAAGGAGCGCACAATCCCGCTGCTTAATGGACGCGGCTACGTTTCTGGAAACGCCCTAGCGATTTCCGCCAATCCCATTACCTGGCCGGACGGGTTGTGGCATTTGCCCCGGTCCCGGAGGCTGCCCGGCTTGCATGGCGGCCTGGCGCTGCTGGCGGCGACGCGCCACCTCAGCCGCCACGGCTTCGAGCCGCTTTGCTTCGTCAACATTTGGCGCTGAAGCCAGCTGAGGTCCGCCGATCGGACGAGGCGGCATGGGACTGATCTGCGCCATGGCCGGCATCGACTCAATCTTCGAAGTCTTCAGCGCGACCGACAGAACCCGGCCTTGATATTCGACTGTCACGGCGTCGTTCGCCGCGTCATAGCTGCGCACCGTAAAATCGCGGCCAGCTTCGTTGAGCTTCACCCAACCACCTTGCTTCTTTACCGGATCAAACAGCCCAAAAAGCGAACCACCCGGAATCGCCAAGATGCCGCGGAGCTCAATCGGAGAGTTTTCCGTCACGGGACCGCCCGCGCCATTTTGCGGTAGAAACGGCGAGACCGTGGATATGCCCTGTGCCCGCAAACCGCCGGTGAACCCAGCGCCAAGCGCGAGTACAAAGACGGCCAGAGAGATGCGGCGGAGCCTGTTCATAACGAGAAAAGGGAAGCTATCGAATGCGTCCACCCCGTCAAGAGACGTCAAAATGGTCCGCCGAGTTCCCTGGCGCGCAACCGTCGCGGATAGGTCTGTTGAATTTCCGGGAAGCAAGCAACCCGCTCACGCGCCCTGCAACGCGACACACTCGTAGAGCGTTTTCCCGCCGCAATAAGGCGTGGAACCTATGACAAAAACCTGGGCACCCGCCACCGCGAAGGGAGCGCCGCCGGACAGGCGTTCCGGTAGCCCGCTTTCTTTTTCGACAGCCGCTGCAAAACCACCGTCTTGCGCCAGAACCAACACGGTTGCCGGTGCCGCAACCAAGATCGAGAACGACACCGCCCGCGCACCGGAAGGGAGCGCAACCGCAGGTTGCGGAGGACAAACCGCAGGCATGGGGGGCTCCGTCTGCGCGTGTTTCACCTCGAGCTTGATCATTCGCGCCACTGCCTCAGGACCGGAATCGCCGAGACCCGCGCTCACCCAATCGAGCAACAGATTGCGCACCGCGTTGAGATCCGCGGCGTGGGCGATCGGTTCGATACCTCCGGTCTTGCGGATGGCTTTTACCAGCGTGGAGATTTCCTTGAGGTAAACATTTTTTTGCGCACCGGGGATGTAGTACATCACCACCAGATGCACGGGCTTCGCATCGGCCGCTCCGTATTCGATGCCTTGCGGTGACCAGCCGATGGCGCAGAACAACTCGCCCTCGTCGCGACGCGCGCGGATGTGAGGCACGCCGACGCCGAGTCCAATGCCGGTATTACACTCTTCCTCGCGCTTATTGACTTCCTCGATCGTGTCAGTCCCCACCTCGATGTCAGGGTTGGCATCGAGAATGCGGGCGAGAAATCCGAGGGCACGAGGTTTGCCGCCCACGTCGGGTAATTCGAAAAGGCGGCCTTCTTGCAGGGCGGTCAAAATACTGCGCATGAGAATTTATCCGTGAAGTTGAATGGCCCCGCAAACTTGCGCGCAAGTCGCACGTCAATCCAGCCCGAAGCGTCGCGCGAACCACATTTTCACCGTGTGCGTCATCACGCTGTAAAGCAGAAGGAATCCTGCCATCCAGAGGAAAAACACGAGCGGCAGCGGCACCAGACCGATGAACTTCGCGACCGGCGAAAAAGGCAGCCAAATCCCGATTCCCATGATGAGCACGGTCGTGAAAGTCATGGTCTTACTCGCACGACTCTGAAGGAACGGGATCCGTTGCGTGCGGATAATATGAACGATCAGTGTCTGGGTCAGCAGCGATTCGACGAACCAGCCGGTGTGAAACAACGCCTCAAGCGATTCCCGATGCGGATCGCCAATCGGCAGCGAGCCAGCGGCCTTGCAGCCAAAGTAATATAACATCAGGAAAAAAGTCGCGTAATCGAAGATTGAGCTGATCGGCCCAATAAAGAACATGAACTTCTGGATGCTCTTGATGTTCCATCGACGCGGCCGGGAAAGGTATTCGTCATCTACATTATCGAGGGGAATGCCCAGCTGTGAGAAATCGTAGAGTAGATTATTCACCAACAGTTGGATCGCTCGCATCGGCAAAAACCCAGCAGGCAGGAGGAAATTACTTCCGACCATGCTGAACATGTTTCCGAAATTGGAGCTAGCGCCCATCTTTATATATTTAATGATGTTCGCGAACACCTTGCGGCCTTCGATAATTCCGTCTTCGAGCACAAGCAGGCTTTTTTCGAGGAGGATGATGTCGGCGGACTCCTTGGCCACATCGACTGCCGTGTCGACCGAGATGCCAACGTCGGCCGCCTTCATCGCGAGCACATCGTTGATACCGTCGCCCATGAAACCGACGACATGACCGGAAGCGCGCAGCGTCTTGATGACCTTCTCCTTCTGATCGGGCGTGAGGCGGGCAAAGACATTGGCCTCTTCGACCTCCTTTGCAAAAGCCGCCTCATCAAGTAGAGCGAGTTGCGGGCCAATGACGACTTTGGTAATCGCCATCCGTACGTCGTGACAAACCTTGCGGGTAACGAGTTCGTTGTCGCCCGTGAGAATTTTCACTGTGACGCCTGAACGCGTGAGTGCTTCGATCGCTGTCGCGGACGTTTCCTTGGCCGGATCAAAGAACGCGATATAACCGAGGAGCGTCAGTTCGCCTTCGTCGGCGACGGAAAAAGTAGACTTCGTGCGATCAAATTCGCGGTACGCGATGGCCAGCACGCGATACCCTTCAGCGCTCAGGCTGCGGTATTCATCCATCAAGTCGTCGCGGATGAGTTTGATCAGCGGATTAATGTCCTCGTCGACCTGATAGTTTTCGCAAACCGCGGTAACCTCCTCGACGGCACCCTTGCAGATGAGCACGTGGCGGTCTTCATAATCAATCACCACCGACATACGCCGCCGTTTGAAGTCGAAGGGGATTTCGTCGACCTTCTTGCAATTGAGCTCCACGTCGAGGTCGGAGTGTGCGAGAATCGCGCGGTCGAGCAGGTTGCGTAGGCCGGTCTGGTAAAAACTGTTCATGTAGGCGTACCGCAGCACGTCTTCACTCTGGCGGTTGGTCACGTCGACATAACGCTCTAGCACGACATGGTCCTGCGTGAGTGTACCCGTTTTATCGGTACACAACACATCCATCGCGCCAAAATTCTGAATCGCGTGAAGATGTTTCACGATGACCTTCTTGTGCGACATCATCAACGCCCCCTTGCTCAAGCACACCGTCATGATCATCGGCAACATCTCGGGCGTGAGACCGACCGCGACCGAGAGAGCAAAAACCAACGCTTCGAGCCAGTTGTGATCGCGCAGTCCCACGATGACGAGCACCGCAGACACCATCACGACCATGAACCGGATCATCAACCACGTGAAGGCATGCACGCCTTTGTCGAAACTGGTTGCCTCGCGCTTCGAAAGCATTTTCGCCGCCAGCGAGCCGAAGTAGGTCTTGGCCCCGGTGGCGATGACGATCGCCCGGGCCGAGCCGCTGAGCACGTTGGTGCCCATGAAGCAGGCATTGGTAAACTCAAAAGGTGCCCGACCTACCGGCTGGTTCGTGTCGGCGTTCTTCTCCACCGGCATCGACTCGCCCGTCAACGCCGACTGGGTGACGAAAAAGTCCTTCGCTGACAAGATGCGCAGATCAGCCGGAATCAAACTGCCCGCCGCCAAGATCACGACATCGCCTGGAAACACTTCCTCCAGCGGCACGTCGACCTCTTTGCCTTCCCGTAACACGGTCACCGTCGTCTTAACAAGTTTCTGCAGTTTCTCGACGGCTTTGGAGGACCGCGCTTCCTGGAAATACGACAGAAAAACACTGAGGAATACCATGCCACCCACCACCACGGTTGCCTTGATGTCGTCCATGATGTACGACACGGCGGCAATGATAAGCAGCTGGATGACGAGCGGATTGCGGCAGCGATGCAGCAGGTCCATAACCATCGACTGTCGCCCACCGGACGCGACCGTATTGGGACCAAAATCATCGGCGGCGTGTGCGGCCTGTTCGGCGGTCAAGCCGTTGGTGGAGCTGCCCAGTTGGCTGTACAGTTCGGTTTCAGAAACCGTGTAGGACGTGGAGTTGTCGTTCGTCACCGCTTCAATCACTCTTCGTTTGGGACAGTTCGTTCAAGGCTGAATGCCGACGATTTAAAGTTCTCGCGATACCCACAGGTCGCAAAAGTAACATTTGCGCAAAATCGTCACGGCCCAACCTCAACTCTGCCGGGCGATCAACTGCTTCGCGACCGGGCCATCAAGCACCACCGTGCGCGTCGGAAACGCAAAGGCGAGACCGTGTGCAGCGACTGCGCGCATGATTTTCAAATTGATACGCTCGCGGAGCCCGAGGTGCTTCCCGTAATCGGCATCAGTCGTGAAGTACACGATCTGGACGTTGAGCGACGAATCAGCGTAGTCGGTAAAGTTCACATTGAACGTGCCCCGCTCGACGCCGTCCTCACCCGCCAACACGGTGCGAAAATCGCTCAGGATCGCTTCCATCTGCTCCGGTGTGGTGTCGTAGGTCAGACCGACGGTTTGCTCCACGCGGCGTTGAGCAAACCGCGAAAGGTTCACGATCGCCTCCGAGGCAACCATTTTGTTTGGAAGTATCGCCAGAGATTTATCAATCAGCCGGATCTTGGTCGAACGCAGTCCGATGTCCTCAACCGTGCCTGTACTCGCACCGATCCTAACCACTTCGCCAATCTTGAACGGCTGATCGGTCGCCACCACCAGCGAACCAAAAAGATTCGCGATGGTGTCCTGCGCGGCCAGGGCGAACGCCAGTCCACCGATGCCGGCCGCACCGAGGATCGCCTTCACATCGTAGCCGAGACTTTGGATCACGAGCAGCAGGCCGATCACCACGAAGATCGCGAGCAACGTCTTTTTGATCCACGGCATGAACGCCGCGACCCCCATCTGCTTCTTGATCGCCACCTCGTGCATGTGATCGAGCACGGCGTTGAAGGCACGTAACAAGCCCCAAAATACCACGAGCGAAAAAGCGATCGTTGAACCATAACCAATGGTTCGGTCAGCCTCGGGCGAAAGCTTCAAAACCTTCAACGCCGCAAATATACCCGTCACCGTGATCAGGGCCGCAGTAGGCGCCTCCATCGCCGGGAAAAGTTTGTCGTCGAGCGTGGTCTCCGTGCGCTCGGCAAATTTCCTGAGAATGCGGAAAACGATATTCGTCATCACATGCCGCAGCAAAAACGCGCCGAGCAGAAACAGTCCGCTGATCACATAGTGAGCCGTCGTGTTGCCACTGGTGGAGAGGTTAAACAGCCCCAGAACCGCATCGACGAGATGCTCGAGAAAATCCGAGGAAGGCACGTTGCCATGCCCCGTCGCCACCGCGGCAGCAGCCGTCGTGGCATTGGCCGCAGCCTGATCGGTTGCGGGTGCAGTGCCGCTATTTTCGGCGGCGGCCAGCATAGGGCCACACGCACCCTGCAAAACAAAAAGCACCAGACTGCAAATGAGGAGGGAAACCTTCTTCATAAAGCCAGATCTGTCTGGTCAGCCCGCAGACGGAGTCAACCACCGCGGCATGCAGACTTTGGTTTCCCGCTCAGCCCGCCTTCAACTGCTTCTTTAGAGCATCGAGCGCTTCCTGCGTTTCCTCGATACATTTCTTAACGGCTTCCTCCGACACACCGGCGCGCTGGAGCACATCTTCACTCAGCGACCACTGCTTGGATTCGACCTTGAAACCCATGCCCATTTGATGAGTCACCCAACACGCCAGATGCAAAAGTGCGCCCATCGCTCCCGCTTCGTCGTCGGGACGGTAGTGATTTTTGATACCGTGGTAGACGTTCCCCGACATATGCCATTCCTCCATGACCATCGCGCCCACTTCGTTGCTGGTAATGCCCGCCCAGGCACGTTCCCAAGTCGGCAAATCCAAAGTATCCGTGTCCGGACAAGTAACCCCCGGCTGCTCAATTTCCAACAAGGTATCGAGTACCAGTTTTCCCATCGGCCTCAGCAGTCCAAGTGTGTACGCCACGCCTTCTTCTTCCCCTGCGATCCCAGCGAGACGTTCCATCGCAAGTGCGGTGACGACTGAATTTTCCCAGACTTGCGCGCCGGTGAGATTATATACCGGCAGTCCGCTCTGGAAAACCTGATCGGTCATCGCCACACCGACGATCTTGTGAACCTCGCGAAAACCGACGCGACTGATCGCGTCGTCCAACGTGCTCACCGATGTTTCTCCACGGAAAAACACGCTGTTGCTCATGCGGATCACTCGCGCAGTCAGACCGGCATCAACCGAGGCGAGTTTTACGATATCCTCCATGTCCGCATTGATGTTGCTCAACAACATACCCAGACGGCCAAAGATATGTGGCGAAGTTGGGAGCTTGCGCGCAAATCGCATGACACGGTCTTTGATCGTGCTTTCTGTGGCGGTGATGGAAGACATATGGATCCCCTTTTATCGACCTCGTTCTGGTAAACCTGAAGCCGTAAGATTGCGCCTAAGGAGAACCGCCCAGACCTGCGCGTATCGTTCTGCGCGCGAATTCCTTGAACGTGCCGCGCATTGACCAACAACCGGGCAACGCGCAACGTTTCACCTTCCCCGCGTGCCTCTAACAATTCTCATCATCGAAGACGAGCCGGCCATCGCCGACACCTTGCTCTACGCACTCAAGACCGAAGGCTTTGACCCGCAATGGTGCGCCACGGGCCAGGCCGGTCTCGCCGCCCTCGCCGCGCAGGAATTCACCCTCGTCGTCCTCGACATCGGCCTGCCCGACGGCAGCGGCTTCGAATTCTGCAAAACAATCCGCGCGCGCTCACAGGTGCCGATCATCTTCCTCACCGCGCGCGCCAGTGAGATCGACCGCGTCGTCGGCCTCGAAATCGGCGGCGACGATTACCTCGTCAAACCCTTCAGCCCGCGGGAACTCACCGCCCGCGTAAAAGCCATTCTGCGCCGAACCAACGGTCATGCCGCAAACCCAGTTGCCGCCACGTCGACCGCCCCTGTGACGCCCGCCACGCCTGCGCCCGCATTCGTCATCGATGAGTCCCGCTGTCTGATTTCCTATCGGGGTCGCGCACTCGATCTCACCCGCTACGAATTTCGTCTGCTCAAAGTCCTGCTCGCTCAGCCCGGCCGCGTCTTTTCCCGCGATCAACTCATGTCCGCCGCCTGGGAAGAACCCGGTGCCAGCCTCGATCGCACCGTCGACGCCCACATCAAAACCCTGCGCGCCAAACTCCGCGGCATCGACCCCACCACCGACCCCATCCAAACCCACCGCGGCCTGGGCTACTCGCTGCGCGAATAAGCCTCCGGACTCTTCATCGTTATCTTAATCTTTCTCTTTCTCCTCCGTCATTAGCGTCAATTAGCGTTCATTAGCGGTTAACTTTTTCTCCTTCCGTGGCCATCCGCACCCGCATTCTCCTCGTTTATCTACTGCTCGTTGGCGGTGGCGCTTGGTATTTGGTTGCGTGGACCATGAACACCGTTCGTCCGCGCTACCTCGAGTCGATGGAGGAATCTCTCGTCGACGCAGCCAACCTCTTTGCCTCCGCCGTCGAGGCCGACGCTGTCATTGACAACGTGATCAAGCCGGAGGCACTCCGCCGTCTCTTCGATCCCGCGTATCATCGCACGCTCGACGCCCGCATCTACAGCATTCTCAAAACCAGCATCGATCTCCGTATCTATGTGACCGACGCCACCGGCCGCGTGATCTACGACTCCGACCACGGCGTCGACGAAGGCAAAGACTACTCTCAATGGCGCGACGTTCGCCTCACGCTCGCCGGTGACTACGGTGCCCGCGGCAGCCGGGCCGAAGTCAACAACGACGCCTCGCTCGTCATCCACGTCGCCGCCCCCGTCCGCGCCGCTGGGCGCATCATCGGCTCGCTCACCGTCGGCAAACCTACCCACAACATCAACGAACTGGTCGCCGTCGCCAAACGCCGCATCCTCTGGGCCGGCGTCGCTGCCGGTGCGCTCGTCGTTTTCACCGGCTTCGCCTTCTCCGTCTGGCTCACCACGCCGATCGAACGCCTCACCGCCTACGCCCGCGCCGTGCGCGACGGCAAGCCCGCCACCCTGCCGCGCCTCGCCGGCCGCGAAGTCACCACCCTTCAAACCGCTTTCGACGAGATGCGCGACGCCCTCGAGGGCAAAAAATACGTCGAGCGCTACACGCAGACGCTCACCCACGAAATCAAAGCCCCTCTCTCCGCCATCCGCGGCGCCGCCGAACTTCTCGGCGAACAAGGCATGCCGCCGGATCAACGCGCCAAGTTCCTCGCCAACATTCAGCGCGAGTCACTCCGCATCCAACAGCTCATCGACAAACTTCTTCAGCTCTCCGCCCTCGAAGCCCGCAAGGGTCTCGGCCCGACCGAACCCGTCGAACTAATCGCCCTCACCCGCACCGTGATCGACAGCCTCGCCGGAACGCTCCACGCCAGACGCCTCACGCTTGAACTCCGCGCGCCCACGCCCAGCACCGTCCACGGCGAACGCTTCCTCCTTCACCAGGCCCTCGCCAACCTCCTCCAAAACGCCGCTGAGTTTTCGCCCGTCGGCGCCACGATTGTATTAACCATAACCAAGCACGCCCACCAAGCCGTGATCGAAATCGACGATACCGGCTCCGGCCTGCCCGACTACGCACGTGATAAAGTCTTCGAACGCTTCTACTCGCTCCCGCGTCCCGACACTGGCGCAAAAGGCACCGGTCTAGGCCTTAGCTTCGTCCGCGAAATCGCCCACCTCCACCACGGCGAAATCACATTGGAAAATCGACCCGCTGGCGGGTGCAGAGCCAAGCTCACCCTGCCGACCTGACCCGCCCCAGCCTCATCGATTCCCCTCGTGCGGGACTTATCTGCCACCACGTCCAAAGCGCTGGGTAAGCGCCAGCGTGAAGACGTGGGCGTCATAACGAAAATTACAACCAAAGTGCGGGTTCCAAAAGTCGAAGGCCGAAATCGAATCCGAGAAAACGTAACGATAGCCAAGCTCAATAGAGGTTAAGCGACCCAACTGATAACTCACCCCCCCGCCCAAACTTCCGGTCCAGCATGAGCCACTACCTCCACTGGAGCCACCCGCATAGCCAGGGGAAGAAGTGGAATTATGAATATCCACCCAGCTCCAGCCAAAGGCCATGCCGAGATACGGACGGATTTTTTCGTTTTTAGTCGTGAACGAATACCGAAACGTGGCTTGAACAGGCGTCACCTCACAGGTAGCCGGGACCTTCGTCCATTGGACCCCAGGCGCATTATAGTTTCGGAAATCAAAATCTCCCTTGTAACGGGTTCGTGTGATTTCAACGCCAACATCAAAACGTTGGTCTCGTCCAAATACCCCTCCCCACGCAAGTCCGCCCCCAACCGCCATGTCGGCATCGGCATGGCTGCTTGTGGCCAAAGAACTAAATTGCACTTCGGGCCGAAGGTAAAAAGCCGCGTCCGCCGTAAAGGTGGTGGCACAAAAAGCAAACACCATGGCACCCAACCCCAGGATTCTTTTCGTCATGTTGTTTTAGTGATAATCCGAAGCTTCAGTTAGGAGCAAGGACAAGACTGCTGCCCAATAGGTATACACCACTCTACTTGTTTGTATTAACCAGCCCCATCCACGCCTGAACACCTGGTGTTGCGCAGAGCCGCATTCCATTCGCGATTTCATCTCCAATTCATCCAGACTTCACACTCGCTTCATGCGCGCCCGCTAACCTGCAGGCATGGATAATCCTCCCGCGCTTCAGTCTGGCCCACAGCCCGCCAATGGACTCGTCAACTCGCTCCGCACCTTCCTGAAACCGTTTGCGCTGAGCCTCAAACTCGGCGGGATCCTCGTGCTGGTGCTGCTCCTGCAGATACCGCTCTTCATGGTCCGCGGACTGCTCGAGGAACGTCATGAACGCCGCAACGAGGCCGTGGGCGAGATCACCGAAACCTGGGGACGCTCCCAAACGCTTGTCGGCCCTGTGCTCGTTGTGCCCTACCGCACGCTCCGCACGGTAGAGAAAGAAACCATCGTCAACGGCCGCACCGTACACACCACCGAAGAGCGCATGGGCGACGCCTACGCCTGCTTCCTCCCCGAAGAGCTGAACGTCGAGGGAGACATCGATCCTTCGACGCGGCACCGCAGTATCTACGACGCCGTCGTCTATACCACCCGTCTGAAACTTTCCGGCCGTTTCGCCGCGCCCGACCTCAAACCGCTCGGCATCGCAACCGAAACGTTGCAGTGGAACCGCGCGTGGCTCGCCTTCGGCATCTCCGACCTGCGCGGCACGCGCGAGACATTGAAACTCATCTGGGACAATCAACCACTCCCGCTCACACCAGGGACGCAAGTCGACGGGCTCGATGCCGGCCTGCATGCCGATCTACCCTTACCTCCTAACGCTGTTTCCAGCACCGGCGCCACGCACACGTTCTCAGTCGAACTCGCTCTCAACGGCAGTACGTCGCTCGCCTTCGCCCCGCTCGCCGTGCAGACGACGGTGCGCCTCAAATCGTCCTGGGCCGACCCCGGCTTCTCCGGCGCATTCCTGCCTACCGAGCGTGAAGTCACTTCAGCCGGCTTTACCGCGCTCTGGAAAATCCCGTATTACGGCCGCGACTACAGCCAGCAGTGGACAAATCTCTCCGACCGTCCCGCCCTCGAGGGCGACAAGGTTCCTCCTTCGTGTTTCGGCGTCGATCTCGTCACACCCGTCGATACCTATCGCTCGGTCGAACGCGCGACCAAGCACGGCGCTCTGTTTATCACACTGCTCTTCACGGCATTCTTCCTCTTTGAAGTACTCGCCGCGCTTCGTCTGCACGCCCTGCACTATCTGTTGGTCGGAGCAGCGCTTTGCCTCTTTTACCTGGGTTTGCTTTCGCTCTCGGAATTTGTCGCCTTCGGCACTGCCTACCTCACCGCCGCCACCGCCTCGACGCTCTTAATCGGACTCTACTGCCGCAGCATTCTGCGCAGTGGTTCGCGTTCTCTCCTCATCACCGCCGCGCTTAGCGGTATCTATGGCTTTCTCTACTTCGTTCTACAGATGCAGGACTACGCGCTCATCGCCGGTACTGCCGCGCTCTTCGTCGTGCTCGCCGTCGTCATGTACGCCACCCGCAAAGTCGACTGGTCGAATCAAGTCCGCTCT